>Ga0187778_10001047_pt1 | contig 19702 bp, 26 predicted proteins | sample 1015_Q2_SP5_20_M_FD_132418 | JGI IMG/M metagenome (GOLD analysis project Ga0187778, IMG submission 132418) | Tropical peat soil microbial communities from peatlands in Department of Meta, Colombia - 1015_Q2_SP5_20_MG | ecosystem: Environmental > Terrestrial > Soil > Wetlands > Peat | place...
ATCTGCAAGAATTCTATCGCTAACCTTCACGGATTGAGGTTTTCCGCCGTTAGCCTGAGTTAGCGCCAAAGAATAGACGAAATTTACGAACGCATCTCCCAAACTGGCCAATTGCTTGTTACGCATGACTTGGCGAAGTGTCTCTTCGTTATTCATTAGGAAGGTCCGACGGCCTTGGCGAATTTCTCGTTAAACTCCTTGTTAAGTTCCTGAATGCCAGCCAATGCGTTCAGAAGCACCTTTTCGGGTGAAGCTTCACGTTTTGTTCTCAGGTAGACGATGCTTGATCTGATTAGCGGGTGGGGTTGGTCGTAACCGGCAATCTCTACGTTCTTATCCTCAAGCAAGAGGCTCTGGAGTAGGTTGCAGAAGGTATGGTCCTCGCCAACTATTTCGAGCCTAAGGTCGTTCTTCGACTTTGATAGAACCTTGACTTCCATCATTCGCACCTTTACGCAGCTTGCTCGTAATCCTCCGCGAGCCTCCTCCTCTCAAGGTTTCCGCATGACGGGCACTGGAGTCTTCTGTCCTTAAACTCCAATACAGCTCCACACTTGGAACAGAATGCCTTAACGACTCCCAGACCGCGACCCGCCGTTGTCAGTTGTGGAATTCTGTTAGTCATATCGATAACTCTTGCGCGGAGTATGTCACCTGACTTGCATACGTCAGACATGTTCCTCTCATATCGGGGGCTCGAAGAGGAGATGTGTAGGATCGCTGTGAATGGATTGTACACCAGCTTGTCATCTATCTTCCAGATATTCACTGTCGCCATCTTTTCCTGTGCATGTATCACCGAAGCAATAACTGTGGCTCCTTCCTTCGGAAGTTTGGGTACCCTCGTGGTTGGAACCACGGTCACCCGCTTGTTCTTCAGGTCGATGTTAGCGTTCCCGGTGAAATTTGCGTAAATCACACCTTCCTTTTCGTAGGTGCCAACGCCAGGAAGAAATTGTTCCACGACTCCTATTTTGTCTCCGGGAAGGACGGATTGAACCATTTCACGCGGTGCTTTACTCAATTCCTACCACCCGAGTTGTAATCAGGACATTTCTTCGCTGAGACAAAGACTCTCGAAGATATTTCTCCAACAGTCTCGCAGATTTGTGAGCGTTAGATTGCGGCCCTGTATATAAGGGCAGGGCGCAAACCGAACTAACTCGGCTGAATTCTAAATACGTCAACTGCGACTTTGCGGCTTCGTTTTGTGTGGAAGGCGAACTGATGTGGAATCTCCATTCTTGTACTCAGAATTCTTTCAGTCTTATTTGCTCGTCCCCGTAACCAGCGAGTGAGATATTCGCGAGTAGAAGACTTGTGGATACTGTAAACTGTTGTCCCAAAGGCTAGGGCGATCTGAAGAAAGTGAATATCGGCGTGTGGTTGCTTGGTGCCGAATGGCGGGTTCATGAGGACTGTGTCGACCTTTCCCCTTAGGCATTCTATGACGCCGCACACCCAATCTGCATGTATCCCTAGTAGTTTGACGTTCCTCGAGGCGACACCAAGGCTGATGGGGTCTAGGTCGATTCCGACTACGTATCCTGCGCCAAGCATTGAAGCGCCAAAGGCGAGTCTCCCCGTTCCTGTGCCGAGGTCTGCCACCGATTTATTTTCGATGTCACCGTACACGTAGCATGCCTGGAAGAGAATGTGGGCCGCTAGGTCGGCTGGGATAGTGTATTGCTCGAGGGCAACTTGGGGTTCAGGGTGAGGTATTATTTGCTGCAGTTTGATGGTTAGGTCGCGCTTGCGAATCACGACCGGTCTGAAGTGCAAGCTCCTTCAACCCTGGGTCGGGTCTAATGCCATTCTTCCAACGTCATTCCTTTGGTGTAATCTTCCCAGCTCTTCTTGCCTAATGCTATCATGACCTCTTCCGGATTAAGAATAGGTTTGCGATAACGCTCTTGGTCGTCGGTGCTTATTCGTGGGCATGAGATTTCGACGTACGCGTCCAAGTCTGTGAAGGAGCCTAGGGTTTCAGGAATTACTTCGGTTGCACAAATCAAGATAGTCGAGTATTTCCTCTCTTCCAAGAGCTCCTTAAGCCGGCGTGCAAGAGAAATATTCATTTGACTACTCTTCAGGCCAACGATGATTCCGATCCTCTTGGCTTCTTTGAATTTTTCAATGTTCATCCACCTCTTGCGGAGAAGTTTTCGACAGGCTTCGGTCATGTCTTTCGCTGTTTGTTGAAATGGATCGACGACGATGGTCCGTTTGCCCGTTGCCAGCGGAATTCCAAGAGCGTGGAAATCTCCTCCGCTCAAGATGATGATGGCGTCAATTTCTTCTGCAATTGCCCTTACGCTACCGTAGTCACATCCGAGAACCTGCCCCGGATACCTTAGCCAGCCCGACGGCCGACCAATGAGCACCGTCTTCCCGTGGCCTTCCAGAATTTCTTTGGCTTTATCGATCTGATGAATATGCTGTATGTTTGAAGCGAGTCCAATCACTTGCTCCTTCTCTAACATTTTCAAAGCCCGAATCATTGGTTCAAATATAGGCACATCCGCGCGCGCTTCCACATACAAAACGTTCTCGTCGGGAAATTCGCCCGGAATATCCGCGTGCCCAAGGTGAATGAGTAGGTCCGCGTCGATGTGCTTCTTCGGGTGGAGCGCAAGGTCGCAGGCACCGTAACAAGGGTCACCTGACACGAATACTTCGGCTTTCGTTTCCTTCTCAAGTAGCTTTGCCAATCGAAAGGCGGTAGGTTTCAGGCCTTCGGGCATTTGGAGGAGAATTCTCTTTGAACCGCGCCTTCTTATCTCTTCTATTATGCTATCTTCTTCTAGTTGGTACATGGTCAAACATCGGGGTAGCAGGCTTACTGCAGAACTTAACCGTTCCTTTGCGTGAGAGGCACTCAAACTATGACGCGAATGGAAATTCCAACAAAGTTCGTTGACAAAGCAAGGTTCGTCAGCGTAATCTTCACGGACGTTGAGAGGGAGTACGACGTCCTGTTGCACTTGATGACTCTTTCATTCGACTGGGTCTGGAGAAGGCGCATGTTCGCAAAAATGGATTTCTCTGGAGAGGTTATGGTTTTGGATTTGGCCTGTGGGACAGGACTCGTCACTTTCGAGCTGAGTCATGCAATTAGGAATGGTGGTTCGATTGTTGGCCTAGATCTGAGCCCTGCGATGCTAAGCATTGCCAACCGAAAAAAGCACACGTTTCCAGGCGAATGTAATGTTGATTTTGTAAGGGCCGTAGGAGAATACCTTCCATTTCGCGACGTAACTTTCAGGTATGTAACGATTGGTTTGGCGCTACGCAATTTTGCTGATAAGTTGGCCATGCTGCGGGAATCGCTGAGGATTTTGCTTTGCTCTGGTTGGTTTCTCTCAGTTGACTTCGTCAGGCCAGAAGATGTTACCGTGTGGCGCCTCTACCACTTTCACATATTTCACGTCCTTCCAGCTATTGGTGGAATTGTTTCTGGCTATTGGAAGCGTACCCTGATTTATCTTGCAAATACGATATTGAAATCCTCTACCGCGAATGAAACCTCCCAGGCACTTCTTGATGCCGGGTTTCAGCGTACAGTTTCTGAAAAGATGACCTTAGGTGTGGTCGCGTTAGTTTGTGGTCGAAAGTAAGGAGTGCTAAGGAAGCTTATTTTGCCACGACAGGGACGGCAGTCGGTGCTAAGGCTTCTTGGGTCACAATGCAAGCGACCGCAAGTTTTGTAGACGCGACCCGCATTGCCTTCTTTGCAGTGTCGACTGCATTGCTGTTAACGTAAAGGTCGAGGATTGATTGTCCTGTCTTAACCCTAGCGGCTCTTCCGCTCGGTTTACCGAAGGCCCTTCTCATTCCCTCTTGTAGCCTGTCGGCGCCTGCGGTTGCGATCATTCGATTCTCTCGAAGGATAATGTGGGGGTAAATTCGAAGATGAATTTTGTAGCCCGTTTCGCCCAACGCATCGAACAATACCTTGTTTGCTGAAACGCGTGCTGCCTCAAGCGCATTATGCCTGATCTGTTCTGGGCTTTGTGCGATCAAAGATATTCTATATTCGAAATGCGCCTTCGTGTCTCCCATCATGAACTTCGATATCTTCGGCGGCGGAGTACCGTGAATATACTTGCCCCTAGTGTATGGCTGGCCTTTGATTTGCCTGTAGTTCCTACCCTTCATTTCTAATCCACCAGGGAGTTTAGCGAGATTGCGTCGAGTGTTACTTAAGCTTACATGCTCTCCGTCTTCTAAGCGTCAGGATGATTGCGACCATTAGAGTTGCAAGAAGTAGTAGACCTGGGTGGTAATTGAATTCTGGGACGGCGGATGCAAAGTTCGCGGCCCATGAGCCAAGAATGGGAATTTTTTGGCCTAGTGGAATCTGCAGATACGGAGAGTTCGTGATAGTTATTGTTCCTGTGAAGTTTCCACTTCCAGACGAGGTGGTTTGAAGTTGCCCCGTCCAAGTCCCCTGGCCGCTAAAATCGACGTCGTTGCATGAGGAAAATACGCAGACGTGGATTTTTCCTTGAACGTTATTGATTGTACCTGATAACGTTGAATTGTTCAGGGTCCCGTTCCAGTCGCCGGTCGCCTGGAGGGGGTAAGAGCCCTGAGAGGTGTGGAGTTGATCGTTCACCACCATTAACATCGTGACGCTATTGCTTGATTGTATCAATGCGTTCTGTAATTGGCCCTGAACCGTTCCATATCCTTGAATTTGGACCATTACCGACCCAGTTCCAGATCCTGTGGCTGCAGCAGGTGACACGCAGAGAAGAATTGTCAAGAGAATAATTGGAGTTAGAATTCTCACGCTGTAACACCGCTTGCTTTCACGGCTTACGTCAGCTCCATTTGTAGCTTCCTGAATAGTCCAAGGAGGAGCGACGCTTCGCGCTTTGAAACAAAGGCGCGTGAGATCAGGTTGCGGAAGGCTCGACGGGCGAGTTTACGCCTATGTGGCGCCATGTTACTCCGTTTCAGTAGGCCGTCAAATTGTCGGAGGAGCCTTTCCATGGCAGGTCTTGAGGCCAACTCAAAGTTTCGCCTTCTTATTCTATGGTGGAAGATTTCGTAGAAGATGATTGAGGCGGCGGTGGCTATGTTAAGTACGTTGTATTGGCGGCTAGCAGGTATTGTAACCATGATGTCGCATCCTTCTACCTCTCGGTTGCTTAATCCGGAACTCTCTCTTCCGAAGACTATTGCAGTAGTCCCTTTGACTGCCTGAACTTTCTTAGCGAGTTCGGCTGGTTTGATTGATATTCTGGAAAGATTGGATGTGCTTGTTGCAGCCACAGAACTGGTTCCTACAACCAAGTCCACTCCCTTTAGCGTTTTTCTGAAGGAACTGACGACCTTAGCCGAATCGAGAACATCGAAGCCGCCCATTGCAAAAGCCCTCGCCTCGTCATTGATGAGTGTCTTCGGGTTCACTATCCAGAGATCATTGAGCTGGAAGTTCTTCATCGATCGAGCTACGGAGCCAATGTTTCCCCCTGTCTCGGGTTCTAGGAGAATTATCCTAATCGGCGATTCATTCACACTCAGATTACGTAGATGCCTCAGCGATCTGGTTTGACAATACGACCAACTCGTTTGGGTTGAGTTCGTAGATTCGCTTGTCAATTAGCGGTATTTGTTGAATTATAGTGTCACTTAGCGTTGGATATCGGGCTTTCAAATATCTCGCCAAGACTCCTCTCAGCTTTCGGCGGCGTTGGGTGAATAGGGTTCGTACCATGTCGATGAATAACTGTTCATTCTTGACCGGAAGCTTTCCCATGCTGGGCCTAATTGTAACTAGGGCGGAGTCAACTCTGGGTTTCGGGTAGAATGCCTCACGCGAGACTTTCATGTCAAGTTTGGCTGTTGCCTTGGATTGTAGCATCACGCTGATCCGTCCGTAGTCGCGAGACCCGCTGGAGGCTGTTAACCTTCGGACAAATTCCTCTTGCATTAATAGTGCCGCCAGTTGAAATCGGCTGTTCATAATCAGAAGGATGAGCTTTGACGAAATGTTGTAGGGGGGGCTGGAAACGATCTTCGAGCCTTCTGGGACTTGGACGGTTAGCGCGTCAGCTTGAACAACCGTGAAGTTCCGTTGCTTTGAGAATTTCTCTTTCAGGTATGCAGCGAGTGTCCGATCTTTCTCGATCGCGATTGTGCGTCCTGCTCTGGCTATCAACGCGGCCGTCAAGAAACCGAGGCCTGGGCCCACTTCGAGGACTGTATCGTTGGTTGTTAGTTCAGCTAGTTCAACTAGGCGTTCGCGTACGCCTTTTTCGATTAGAAAATGTTGTCCGAACCTCTTGAGTGGAGGTATGCCCATCGAATCAAGTTCACGTCGAACCCAGGCCACGGCAGATTCCTCAACGGTGTGATGATGGTGGGGTTTCCTTGGGGTTTCTACACCTTCAAGAAATTAGAGATATCTGTCTGCCCGGTTAGCTTCGACAATGTGGAGACTTTGACTCCTGTCCTTCGGACGATCGCACTAGGCATTGATTCCAGGAATTCCTTCATTAGTTCGTGTGCAGCATTCACAATGGTTTTTTCGTCTGCGGTTGGTTGTTCCAATGTCTTCGATTTAGTGTGAATAGAGAGGTCGCTTAGTATAGCTATGATTGCTACCGACTTGCACGTCATACTTTCTTCTTTCAATTTGGCGGTGGCTGCTATTGCAAGTTCGCTCAGCAGAGGCAGCATTTCTGGTAGTTCTCGAGTATTTCGTTTCAAAGTAGCAATCCTGCTTAGCTGTGTTGGTTGTTCCCTTTCCTTTACCGGCTCGTCATCCTCTCCTCGGGCGGCTTGGAAAAGATAGCCTCCTAAGGTTTTCCCGAAGGTTTCAACTAGGATCGGGGGACTGATTGTAGAGAGTTGAGCTATCGTTTTGACCTGCATTTGCCCCAGTTTATCTTCAACTTTCTTTCCTACGCCAGGTATCCTTGAGGCTGGCAAGTCTGACAAGAAATTGTGGACTCCTTCCGGCTTCACTATGGTGAGCCCATCGGGTTTTCTCTCGTCTGATGCAATCTTGGCCACTAGTTTGTTGCGTGCGATTCCAATTGAGCAAGTTATCTGTTCTTGAGTGAGTATCTGCCGCTTGATTTCATTTGCGATGTTTTCAGCCTGTTCGAATTTGCCGTTCGTTCTCGTTGAAACTTCTAGGTAGGCCTCATCAATTCCCACTTTTTCAAATGCGTCACTGTGTGCCCGCAAGATTTCCATTATCCCTTCGGATACTTGTTCGTATAACGAGCGGTTCATTGGAAAGAAAATTGCGCCCGAGGATTCAAGAAGCTTCTTCGCTCGGGTGATAGGTATGCCGGCCTTTACCCCATACTTTCGGGCAAGATAATTGGAGGTGCTGACTACTCCGCTGTCCTCGGTTCTGCCGGAGTAAACGCATACTACCACGGGTTTTCCCCGCACATACGGGTTTTTGTTTTCTTCACACTGGGCGTAGAAGTAGTCGAGGTCTACGTGCATGATTACCCTGTTGGGCAAACGAGTTCTCTCGAGTATTCGTACATCGTATCTATAGCGCTCTCGAGAAAACTCGGTACTTTTCTTCCCCGGCCAATTCGTCCAAGATCCGTTTAGCAACGACCTTGACGGGGTCCCCCACGTTCGTTCGTTCGTGAACGTCCTTGAAGCTGGTGAAGGGTTTCTTCTCCCTGGCGTTTATTATTTGCCACATCGATTTTTTCCCGATTCCCGGGAGCAGCTCCAATGCATGCATACGTGGTGTTATGGCTTGGGAGTTATTGAAGAAGGAAACAAATCTCTGTTCTTGGTTGGCGATCAGGTCTTCCAGCACTGGAAGCAACTCCGCTTTCGCATTCGCAGTGAGGTCGTTGTAGCTGATTCTTCCGATGATACGGTTAATCTTCTCTCTTCGCTCTTTTCCAATGTAAACGCGCTCGTGAATGTTTGCCTGTGTTCCTACTCGTATTTCAGCCTCAAGGAGTGTGAAGTATGTTTCTCCGATAACCTGCACGGTGGGAAGGGCAAGGTGCCTAGGTTTGTCCGTTGCAGGCCGGCCGAATTGCAAGAAGTCCAGCACGTATGCGTACTCCTCGTAAAGGCGCGGTGGAACGCCTCCCTCCCCACCGCCTCCGGTCGTTGGCCTAAAGCTTGAGTGAGGGGAGCTTGTGTTCCGATTCTCATCTGGACTCTTTGTATTCATACTCATCTTTGTTTCACCAGAAGTAGGTGCGCAAGATTTCGCGTTACAGGAAGTGGGTGTTTGGCCTCTGTGCTTTTTCAATCACAGTAAGTGTGGAATCGCCGGAATCAAGCAAAGTTCAGCATATCCAGTAGGAGGTGTGCGTTCGGAGGGAAAAAAGGTTTTCCTGCCTCATGCTCAGGAATTAAGAGAGAATTATTTGGGGCTACTCTTCTCGGTAGTTGTTGAGAAGTTTCAGAATGTCTTCCAATTGAGTACTCGAGATTATCCGTCCTTTAACGGTAAGAATGGTTCGTAATTCTTCGATATACCTTGGCATTGTGTTGGCAATCTGAATTGCATCCTTCCGCTCGAGTTGGTGCTTCTCGCCCAATTCTCGTACAAGCTTCTCAGCTTTGGCGGGGGAGATCCTGGCGAACTTGGACGCGTAGTCTAGTGTGCGCCTCTGAAATTCCCCTAGCTCATCTTCCTTCGCGCGTTCCAGAGTTCTCTTTGCTTCGGATGTAGTGGCGGGCTTAGAATCGATGATCTTCCTAGGCAAGTGGTTCACTCAACGTATGGGGGTGATGTGTTCAGGTCGGGCGATAATTTGTTTCGTCTGACTACCCATCGTGATGTGAACCACGTACGACTTCCCACGTCTGGCATGAATTACGCCAACCCTTCCATGATAGCGCCTGTGGGGCATCCCCTTGTGTACGGAGGCATCAATCATGATGGTGACTTTCTCGCCTGGGCTATAGGTTCGGAGGATGCGGCTGAGGCCGATTTTTCCTCGCTCCCGAGGTCTCTTCCGGAGTAGGCTCCGCGTCCTCGAGCGGTAGCCCTTAGAGCGCCTTACCATGAGACATGACCTGAAATTTGCTAGCAGATTGAAGGGACGCTAATTAACTTTCTTAGAATATTTTTTCCCGTCTTTCAGGGCCGTGTTGGGAAGGGCATTCTTCCCCTTCCGAAAGCGCCACCGCGCCGCTTCATGCTCTTCATCATCTTCTTCATCATGAAGTATTGATTCACCATTTCTTTCACGTCCTTGTCGGACGTGCCTGAGCCATGTGCAATTCTCCTTGCCCGTGAGGAATCGACGAGTTTCGGGTCCTCAATCTCATCCTTCGTCATAGATTGGATGATGACCCGCCAAGCGTCTAGTTTCTTCTCAGCGTTCTCCATAGCGTCGTCGGGTATGTTCATTCCGCCAGGCATCATACCAACCAGTTTCTTCAGAGGGCCCATTTTTCGAACTGCGACCATTTGCTCGTACATGTCCTTCAACGTGAACTTGCCCTCCATGAAGGCCCTTACTTTCTTCTGCGGTACGACGATTTCTGCTTCACGAACCCTGTCGACCAATGCTTTGATGTCGCCCATTCCGAGGAGGCGCCCCACAAAACTCGAAGGGATAAACTGTTCAATGTCATCGATCTTCTCTCCTGTCCCAATAAATTTGATTTTGGCGTGGGTTGCGGCAACGGCTGAGAGAGCGCCTCCTCCCTTGGCCGTTCCGTCTAGTTTTGTTACTAGAATCGAACCGATCTTTGTGCTCTCATTGAACGCGGCTGCCTGGGACATTGCTGCTTGGCCGATTGAGGCGTCGATCGCGAGGACTATTTCGTTGGGCTGAATCTGCTTGGCCAGGTCACGCATCTCGGACATCAGTTCTGTTTCATCCTTGTGACGTCCTGCCGTGTCCACGATGATTAGGTCGTACTTTTGGTTTGAGAATTGCTCCATGCCCTTCTTCACTATTTTCAACGTGTCTCTAGAATTCGGTTCACCGTAAACGGGGACGGTAACTTTGTCAGCGAGTTGCTTCAACTGGTCGAAGGCGCCTGGACGGTAGGTGTCGGCGCAGATTATCGCAGGGCGCAAACCGCGCTTTTGATAGAATCGTGAAAGTTTCACTGCAGCTGTTGTTTTCCCGGTGCCCTGAATTCCAACGAGCATGATAACTTGGGTTTTGCCGGGTTCGATAGTGAGTTTGCTCGGTTCCTCGCCGAGGAATCGTGTCAGTTCCTCATAGAGAACTTTAACGACGTGTTCGCGGCGGGAGATGCCAGGCGGCAGCTTTTCCTCGAGTGACCGCTTCTCGACTGCCTGAGAAATCTGCATAACCAGGTTAACGTTAACGTCGGATTGAAGGAGGGCCCGTTGAAGGTCGCGGACAAGTTCCTTGACTGCTTTTTCATCAACAACTGCCATTCGCAGCAGCTTTTTCATTGCGTCGCTAAGCGACTTGCCTAGGCCTTCGAGTGCGCTCATCCATTTTCACGATACGCTTGATGTGTTGGTTGGTGCATCCTAAAAGTTCTTGTAACTTCTGCGAACCGTTTAATTACTCGCTAATCTTGCTCTGGCCTCATCTCACAGTTTTCATAGAAGGGTCTTGAGATGTCCAATAGCCTGTCTGAGAAAGGCGGGTTGCGCATTTTGGAATCCGCTTCGATTCCTAAGGGGGCGGTTATTGTGAACGGGCTTCCTGATGTAGGGCTTGTCGGGTTGCTGGCGGCTTCTCATATCATTAGCGAATTGAAATTGAAGGAAGCGGGCGCTATCGAGTCCGACCTTCTTCCACCAATGATCGTTCTACACGGCGGCCTTCCGAAAGCACCTATCCGCATATTCGCAGGCAACTCCTTGGTTGTCCTAATCTCTGAGACAACGATCCCAGTCCCACTCATCAGGCCACTTGCGGCGGATATCGTTGACTGGGCTCGAACAAAGAGCACTAAGCTAATGCTCTCCTTGGGTGGGATGGCTGTTGCGAACCGCCAGGACATAGATGCTCCAAAAGTGTTTGCAGCGCTTTCAAGTAAGGAATTGGAGTCGAAGCTTCGCGGTGCCGCTGAAGTCTTAGAGGAAGGTTACATAGTTGGCGTTTACGGGCTAATCCTTCGAAAGTGTGCTGAAGCATACGTTCCCGCAATCACGCTCCTTACCCAATCCTACTACAACTACCCCGACCCTGAAGCTGCCGCGGTTGCGATCGGCGCGGTCAACAAGATACTCGGTCTGGATGTTGACGTTTCCGACCTTCTGAAGAGAGGGGAAGAAATACGCTTGAAAAGTAAGGATATGATGCACCGTACCCATGAAGAGATGCTGAGGATGGACAAGTCTCATGAATACGATCTCCCGCCAATGTATGGGTGAATTATGATGAGTTCTGAACCGAAAGGTGAATTCTCCACCCATGGGGCGGGATGGAACGCTGCCGCTGCATGCATCCAGCCTCTATACAATCTGTACGTGGCGGCTAACGAGGTAGTTCTCACCGTCGATTTACCATACGTGGACCAGAAACAGGTTAAGCTCCACTGCCCGACGGATGATTCCTTGGAAGTTTATGCAGAGACTAACAGGAAGATTACGTTCAGGGAACTCGGCGCCAAGCACAGGCATGGTGTGTTCACATGTTACCGTGCCAGAATTCGGATGCCCGTCTCCGTTGACGAGAAAAGAATTAGCACGAAGTTCAAACGGGGCGTCCTTGAAGTCCACATTCCACGGCTGAGATGAGCTTACTTTCCTGCCCTCTCTAGGGCAGCTAGAGTAAGCAAAGGGAATATCACCGTAGCGTCTCCAACAATCGTGACTATTTTGTTGGGAGTCTTGATCTTGCCCCAGCTAATCGCCTCTTCGAGAGGAGCACCGCTTGCACCACCACCTTCGGGGCGGTCGAGTGTTATTTGAATCGCCGCATCCACGCCGCCCCTGTATGAGTTTGCGATTAGGACATGGTGTTTCGGCATCCCCCCACCAAGAATTATCGCCCCAACTCTCTTTCTCTCGTAAGTCAAGTCAACAAGCCTCGAGAAATCCTTGAACGGGTTAACAATGAGCGGTTTGAATCGGCTGTAGGTCCAAAGGTTCAACCCGAGCATGGAATCAAAAATGCCGGGGCAGAAGATTGGAACTTTGTGTTTCCGTGCCGTGTGAAGAATCGAGCGCTTGTCTCCGATTTGTTTGCCGAATTCCCACAGTAACTCGAAGCTAGCTATGTTGCGGCGTCTTGTTTCTGGGATGCGGTTGAGCATGCGGTGAGTTGCTTTCTCTAGATGTTCGATTGCTTTCTGGGTGACTAGAAGGTCGTAGATTCTGGATAGCCCTTGGCGTTTAAGTTTGCTATCATCCGCTATTTCCGTTCCCGCAATGTGCCGATGTCCTAGGCCTTCGAGTATGTCATGTGTTACGTTTGCGCCGGTTGTGACGACCCCATTTAGCAAGCCATCATCAATCAGGTCTGCGATGATTGTTCTAAGGCCTCCGGGGACAATTGGGCCGGCAAGAGAAATCAGCTTGACGCACTCGTCGTCTCTAAACATGCCCTCGAGGATAGTTACTGCTTTCCCGAACCGGCCGGGCCCAAGGACTTTAACCGTTTCCATCTGCCTTGCAATGTCGGATAATGACATGCGTTTCGTCAGTTTGATGTGAGATACTAAGGGCATCGGGTGAGCCTTCCAAAGCGCGTGTGGGAAAAAGGAGAATTAGCCCTTTGTTCGCATTATCTTGTTCTGTCCCAGCATTTGCCAGTACTCGACTTCGACGCCTGGAGCCAGTTTCGCTTTAATCTCCTCTTCTTCTGGCATAGGAGTTTCGAAGGTTTCGTAGGACTGCATGTCCATGATCTGAACGTTGTTGCCCATGAAGGCGAGTACCTGCCCCGTTTTCTTTTCTATCATGGGGACTTCAATGCGTGCGTCCACAGGGCTGATTACGTTCTTCTTTGTTCCAGTTGTAACACTGATGGCTACAATTCTAGCCTTCGCGGCCCCGTGTTTGCCTGGTTTTGATTTTTCGTACTCAACAATCTTGCAAGGCTCCCCATCAACAATTACATAATGGCCGATCTTTAGAGTCCCAACGTCTACAGGTTTGCTCAGTGTTCTTCGCCCTTAAGCTAAGCTCGAAAGCACTTAACGTCCCTCATACGTCTAAAAAGCTTGTCTGGTCATTCGGCACTTCGAAATGTTTCGCGAAACCAAATCTAGCCCTGGCCTGAGTGGATTACTTAATTATCCTCACGACAGGTAGTGCTCTCCTCGGAGAGGCGAAATTGGCTTTGAAGGTCGGCCTCGTTTCTAGGCTCGATGAACCGCAGGCCCTTGAAGTGGCCGCAACCCTCGCTAAGCAGCTGAGGAAGAAGGGTATAGCGGTCACAGCTGAACTGGAATTGGCAAAACGAGGCCGACTAGGCGGCGGTAAGGACTTGTCCGATCTTAAAGCAGACCTCATCGTAACCGTGGGAGGAGACGGAACAGTCCTCAAAACAACAATGTCCATCCCCGAACCGGAGACACCAATTCTAGCTGTAAACATGGGCAGGCGCGGCTACCTCACTGAAGTTGAACCAACCAAAGCTCAACGAGCCATCGAACTCTTCGCGAACGGCAAATGCAGGCTGGAAAAACGCGCAAAACTCGCCGTCGACCTCAACGGAACACACGTTGTCGACGCGCTCAACGAGCTCGTCGTATCATCGGGAAGCCCCTCGAAGATGCTAGATCTTCGCCTTGCTGTTGATTCTGAGCCTTTTCTCCAGTTCAGAGGAGACGGGCTCATCGTCTCAACCGCTACGGGGTCCACGGCTTATGCTCTTTCGGCGGGTGGGCCTGTGGTTGATTCAGCGGTGGATGCGTTCGTGGTCACTTTCATTTGCCCTCTTGAATTCTTGAGGCCAACGGTTCTGTCGATGGACCGGTCTCTTTCGATTCAAATGGCGAATCCAAAATTACGGGCTCTCGTCGTTGCTGATGGGCGGTTTCAGAGGGAGCTTTCCCAGGATGTCAAGTTGGTGGTTCGCAAGGCGAAGCATTATTCCGTGTTCGTGCGGTTACGCCCCGTCCCACCCCTAGGAAGCCTAACTCGTCTTCACGAGATGGAGCGAGCAGGCTTCTGAAAGTTCTAGTTCTAGACACTTCAGCGTTTATCATGGGCCTCGACCCTCTCGGGCTTGATTTTGAGAGCTATTCGGTGCCCGAAGTTACGGATGAACTGCGAGAACAAACCGGCCCATCATACAGGCTGGCGATATCCAAGTCTTCTGGGAAGCTTAGGATTCGGAGTCCAACTTCAGTTTCATTGGAAGCGGTCACTGAGAAGGCGAGGATACTCGGGGATAGAGTAGTGCTTTCGAAAGCGGATACAGGCGTCTTGGCCTTAGCACTCGAACTTCGCACTGAAGGGAAGACGCCCGTCATTGTAAGCGACGATTATGCTGTGCAGAATGTTGCAGAAGGGATTGGCATAGCCTACCAGCCTCTAGCCACGTTAGGAATCCGAGAGAAGTTCAGTTGGACGTACTACTGCCCCGCTTGCTATAGGCGGTACGCTCAAGCAGACTCTCAGGTGTGCATGGTCTGCGGAACCAAGTTGAAACGAAAACCTGTAAGGAAAGAGGCCGCAAAGGGGCGCCGCGCCTAGAGACAGCTATCCATGCTTGCTAGCTTTAGTTGCCTTACCGATGCTGCCGCGGCGTGCGAAGTCGAAGAGATACAGTTGCGCGTATCCTGCCCATTCCCCGAAGCGCTCGCGCAGAAAACGTGCGGTCTTGGGCCTGCTAACTTTCCTCCCCCTAAAGTAGAGCTTTGTGACAACTCTGTGAATCCAGACGTCGACGGGGGCGGCTTCGAGGCGACCTGCCCCGTATAGTAGGAAGCAATCCGCAACCTTAGGTCCAACACCGGGAAGGTCAATAAGCGCCTCCTTAGCCTCGTCATAAGGCCACGCAAGGAAGTTATCGAGCTGTAATTTCCCGGCGGCAACCAAGCGGGAAACCTGAACGACGGGCTTAGCCCTATATCCCATAGAAGTCTTCGAGCGAAGTTCTCTTGGCTTGAGGCCAGCCATAGCTTCTGGCCGTGGAAAAAGGAACGATGTGGTCCCATCGGGGAAATTAACTCTGGGTCCGTAGAGGCGCATGAGAAGCCTCGCGGTCCTGTTCCAGAGTAGTGCTGAGTTATTCTGCGACAGAATGGAGCAGATCAGGCTTTCGTAGAGGTTGGTGCCGCGCATGAGGCGAAGGCCCCTAAGGTGCGCGAAGGTCGACTGCAGCGGCTCGTTTTCATGAGCAAATTTATCGTAGAACGACTGCAAGTCGTCGCTCACACCGAGGACACGGTTCAAATGCGACCGGAGACCAGCGCCTATTAGCTCAATGTGAGCATATGAAATTGCGTTCACTGTGAGTTTGAAATCATCTACGCCCCCCACCTGGCTAATAGTGTACTTTACAGGAGTGCCATCCAAGTCTTCGACATCAACAAAGGACGCGCCTTCCGTTACCCATTCAGGTTCTGAGGTTTGGGCGCTCAGAACCGTTTCCTGCAAATTCATTGGCCCGCGGATTTCTTGAGGTGAAATTTCGAATGAATTATGCTGAATTGTGTTAGCTGCGGGGATTTCGGCCAATGAGATCTTTTCCTTAGTTGACTGCGGGGTGGGTTGCGGAGTGAAGTTGAGAGGCTCATTACCTCTTATAAGACCTCGGTCAATGATAGCGTGTTGCGGGTTCGACTGTATGGCTTCGCATGAATTGGTGAAACGGACTCAGGAACTGAAGTCCAAGGGGCTGTCAACGTATGAGATAGCCGACGAATTGAAGGTTCAGCCAGACACAGTCGTCTGGTTGCTTTTGAAAGGCAAGGAGCGAGCTGTGATACATCCGCCTCATGATGTTTTCGTTGACTGGAGTACTCTGGGCGCCCATGGAAAGCGAATGACTGCTGTTGCTTCAGCGTTAGCGGATTTGATTCGGGAATCGGTTCGTGCAAAGGAGTTTGGTGAACCTGATGTTATTGTTGCGATTGAAGGGAGCGGGATGGTTCTCAGCGTGGCTATAGCCAAAGAACTCGACAAGCCATTCGCGGCCGTTCGACCCCCACGTGTCGCACATAAGAAACTGCCTGGCTTGGTCAACCCCTCGTTTCACAAAGTTGCCGGAAAGAAGGTGTTGATTGTAGACGCGGTTCTACGGGCCGGTGTGACACATAGAGCGGCGATCCAGACGTTGCGAAGGGCGAAGGCCAAGCCCATAGGCGTTCTTGTCTTGGTCAATAAGAGTGGGAAGACGAGGATTGATGGCGTCCCATTGAAATCGTTGATTCAAATCTTGCCCGTCGCACCCTAGGCGGATCGAGTTACCAGATATCCTCTGCTTTTTCTTGACTTTCGTTCCAAACTTGGCGTTCCTTCTCCTCGGACCTTGAGGTTAGGAGTAGCGCGCGCTTTGGGTCCTTTATCGGGATGATGAAATATTCGAACACATTTCCATTCTGATCCTTGAGCATCAGCTTGCGCTTCTTGTCGGCAGGTTTCATCGTCTTCGCGTCGAGATACTTGCACATAACATAACTTCCGCGTGAGTCGAGAGTCCTAACCTCAAATTTTCCAGCCTTCCCTTTGGTCAGAACGTTCTCGGGCAATTCCAACTAGTTTCCCTGTCCATTATTCGAGCAGGTTGGACGTTAAAGCTTCATGCTTAGCGTTGGAGTTTTGCGATGAAGTATCCTATTTCATCAACGTTTGGGTTGAATCTTTGACAATGGCTAGCGGATGGCGTGAGCGCCACGAGACCTTTTGAACCGAGGAATAGCTTCTGTTCCACTACGCTGAGCCCGCATTCGTGCTCGGCGAATTCTACTGCTCGCTCGCATTCCTGTATTGTGTAGGTGCAGACGCTGTAGACGATAATTCCCCCCGATTTTGTTACCTTGCTTCCGGCTTTGATGAATTGCTTCTGGTAATCTGCTAAGTTATTCACGCGGTCCAGGGTCGAGAAGTCGTATACTTTAGGCCTGAGACCGAGAGCGCTGCATGGTGGGTCTATCAAGGTTCGGTCGGACTGCAGATCAGCCAAGTCCAAGTGCAAATACCTGGTATCACGAATCGAAAGTGTAATGTTCGTGCAGCCTAAACGCGTCAGCGTCTGACGAGCCTGCCCTACTTTTTCGATGTTTCTATCGAAGCCGAAGATTTTTCCAGAATTGTGCATCAACTGACTAAGGTGGGACAATTTTCCGCCGGGCGAGCAGTTCATGTCAACGACGACTTCGCCCTCTTGAGGGTCGAGTGCGTGGGCTGTTACCATGGCCGCGAGCGACTGCGGGTAGAGCAGGCCTTCCGAGAATTCCGGCAAATCCCTCACCTGGGGTGCCTTGAAGCGCCTGTGTTTTACCTGCACTGCCAGCCCTTTCCTGAAGGTTAGGATGTCGTTCGCGCCCATGTTTGCCGTCCCCGTTGCAAGCTCGTCCCCCAGCTCAGAGATGACGGTAACATCCTCGCCGACCTTGAGGCCCTCGCAGTTTAGAATCCCGGGGGCGTAAACGTTCGCGCCCTGCAGCACTGATTCAGCAGTATGCTTATCCACTACAACGCTTGGATCGGCGGGTGGAATCTCGAAGGGGCCTTCCACTTGGATGCCTAGGGCTTCTGGGACTAGTGGATGTCTGGAGACTTTGAGCCCGCGCTCTTGAAGCCTATTCAGAAGTTCTTCTGTCGAGACCTTGGATGTATTGCAGCGGACATAGTATGTTCGGACGGGTTCTGTTAATGCCTCTAGCACAGCGGGTGTTTCGCTGCCGTACACTTCCTCCGTGAGTTTGACTACGTCCGCGGAGAACCTGCTCAGTATAGAGCTCAAGGGGGGTGTTGGCGTGGCTCACCCTCCGACAATCTTCATCCTCCATGGTCAGCGAGTAAGTTGAGCGTAGTATGTTTCCGTGTCGTACTCGAGGCGAACAGCGCCGTCTTCTTGGTAGGAATTGAATAGTTTGCGCAACGTCTCCAGCATTGAGCTGTACGCAGGTTCGCCGGGGAGTGGTACGTAGGAGGATGAGAGCAAGCGACCTTCTAGGCCTTCGAAATCTAAGACTTGGCTGTTGCTGAATATTTTCGTCTTGTAGTTGCCTAGGAAATTAGATAGCTCCTGTTCACCCACCCTGTCTTTTGCAGTCCGACGAAAGTGAGGCCGGACCGCATGTTCGCTGACTAATCGCTCATAGGCTTCCATGAAGCCGGGTGAATTCTTCCGGGTATTCCAAATCAAGAGAACCCAGCCTTCTGGTTTTATGACCCTCAAGAATTCCTCGCGGGCTTTGGGTGGGTCGAACCAGTGAAATGATTGCCCCGCGGTGACGAAATCCATGCTGAAGGCGGGGAGAGTCGTGGATTCGGCGGTGCCATTTTTGCTTTTGAATTTTGGATATGCGGCGAGAAGTCCTTCCGCGGCCTTCCGCATCTCCATGTTCGGCTCAACACCGAAGACTGAGTTGCCATGCTTGAGGAAGAGCTCCGAGAGAATACCGGTCCCTGAGCCAATATCCGCAACAACTGACACCTTTGTGAGGCCCAGTTCGTTTTCCATGAAGTTGAGGATAGCTTCGGGGTAGCGGGGTCGAGACTTGGCGTAATACGTTGCCCGATTTGAGAACCGGTTCTTGGAGTCTTCTTCCACGTCCTTGCCACCCAATGCTCTAAGTGCGGTTTGCGGGATTATTAGATTCCCTCGGAAGAATAGAAATATAGATGGCTATGGGGAGCTTTTGACTGACTGCCAGGTTGGTGTGTGGGTTTGAGGCCGCAAACGAGAGTAGCCATGGTTAATGTCACAGGCCTCACGGCGCTGGTCGTCTTCACGGGCCTAGTCTACCTAAGAACACAGGAGCCCCTCATTTTGGTAGTTGGCGGCCTGGTCTCGGTCGTTGGAGTTATCGGTACGATGATGGGCAGGAGCTAGAAACCCACCCGTAACTAGAGTGACCTAGGCTCTTTCCCATTCCAGAAAGTGTTACTTTGACTCAAACTTACCCTGAAGCCACAGTCGGCGCCCTCGTCGTTAACGAGAGCGGCGAGGTTCTCATTGTTCGCTCTCACAAGTGGGGCGATAAGTACACCGTTCCGGGCGGCCATATAGAACTTGGAGAACGGGCGGAGGACGCGATTAGGCGAGAGGTGAAGGAGGAGACGGGCTTGGAGGCTGAACCGGTTGAGCTGCTGATTGTTCAGCAGGCAATCTACCCGAAGGACTTTCACAAGCACGAACACTATGTTTTCATGGACTTTGTTCTGAAGGCGAAGAGTTCCAAGGTGCAGTTGGATGGGCGTGAGCTGCAGGATTATGTTTGGGTTAGGCCTGAAGAAGCTTTGAAGTTAGATTTAGAGGAGTACACGAAGAACTTCGTTCTCAAATACTTGGAGAAGTAGTTCTACTGAGGGGTAGTGAGTATTCCTAGTGTTTTCAGGAGCCTTGCATGTTCTTTTCTGGTGATCCATTCCACGTAGAGGTATTCGGCGATGGCGTCGTCGGCCATGCCGATTCTGCTTGCTTCTTCGACTGTGCATTGGTATGCTTCGATTTCTGTTGGGCGATCTACGTAGCTGTAGTTTTCGTCGAACAGTTCGCGGCCGTCTAAGTATTGTTTTACGTGGGCTAGTTCGTGGATGACGTCTAGGTAGAGGTAGTGGGCATCGGCGGTTTGCAGGTATCCTAAGCTTACGACGAGGCTGCCGTCGCCGTCGTTCACATACATG
>Ga0187778_10001049_pt1 | contig 19696 bp, 17 predicted proteins | sample 1015_Q2_SP5_20_M_FD_132418 | JGI IMG/M metagenome (GOLD analysis project Ga0187778, IMG submission 132418) | Tropical peat soil microbial communities from peatlands in Department of Meta, Colombia - 1015_Q2_SP5_20_MG | ecosystem: Environmental > Terrestrial > Soil > Wetlands > Peat | place...
GCGCGATCCTGTACGCGAATGCGTACCACAACGGTCCGACCGAGCGAGGCTTGGGCTATGGCATCTCGTTGACCGCCTTTGCGGTGATCTTTGTGGATGCGGCAATCGGTGTTGCGCGAAGCTCGATGACGGGTTGAGCGCCTTTGCTCGCGCAAAGGGTGCGGCGCTGCCGGCACGAGTTCGATGCAAAGGGCGCCCGCCAAGTGCCGCCTGGAGCGGTTTGTGCGCACGGTCATTTTCGGTGGCGCGCCTCGCTATACTTGTCGCACCAAGGCCCGCGGCACCGGCACGCAACGCGCAGCAAGACATGCGGCAATACGAAGATTTCATGCGCCACGTCCTGGAACACGGCGTGGACAAGAACGACCGCACCGGCACCGGGACGCGCTCGGTATTCGGCTATCAGATGCGTTTTGACTTGGCGAGCGGATTTCCGCTCGTGACGACGAAAAAACTGCATTTGCGCTCCATCATTTACGAATTGCTTTGGTTTCTCCAGGGGTCGAGCAATATCGCGTACTTGCGCCAAAACGGGGTCAGCATTTGGGACGAGTGGGCCGATGCCGACGGCGAACTCGGTCCGGTCTACGGCGTGCAGTGGCGCAGCTGGCCGACACCGGAGGGATCGCACATTGACCAGATCGCGCAGGTACTCGAGCAGGTTCGAACCAACCCGGACTCGCGCCGCCTCATTGTTTCGGCGTGGAATGTCGCGGACCTTGCGCGCATGCGCTTGCCGCCCTGCCACTTGCTGTTTCAGTTCTACGTGGCCGAAGGCCGCTTGAGCTGCCAGCTCTACCAGCGCAGCTGCGACATCTTCCTTGGGGTGCCCTTCAACATCGCAAGCTATGCCCTGCTCACCCACATGGTGGCACAGCAATGCGGCCTGGCGCCCGGGGATTTTGTCTGGACGGGTGGCGACTGCCACATTTATCGCAACCACTTTGATCAGGTGCGCGAGCAACTCTCGCGCGAGCCCTTTGCTTACCCGCGGCTGCGCATCCGACGGCAGCCGCCTTCCCTTTTTGAGTATCGTTTCGAGGACTTCGAAATCCTCGACTACCAGGCGCACCCGCACATCAAGGCGCCGGTGTCGGTCTGAGGCCGTGACGAAGATCCACTTGATCGTCGCGCGGGCGCGCAACGGCGTCATCGGCCGGGATGGCGCGCTGCCGTGGCGCCTGCCCGAAGATCTGGAACATTTCAAGCGCGTCACAATGGGGCATACGATCATCATGGGACGCAAGACCTGGGATTCGATCGGCCGGCCCCTGCCCGGCCGGCGCAACATCGTGCTCACGCGCGATCCGAACTGGCAGGCAGCGGGCGCCGAGACTGCGCGGAGCCTGTCGCAAGCCCTGCGCAAATGCGCCACCGGCGCGCGCGAGCGCGACGTCTTCATCATTGGCGGCGAGCAGCTCTATGCTCAGGCGCTGCAGCAACACGTCGATTCGATTTTCCTTACCGAAATTGACGCCGACTTCGAGGGCGATGCGCGTTTTCCTGCATTGGACCCGGCGCGCTGGCGCGAGCGCTCGCGCGAACATTTCGCGCCCGCCGGCGATCGGCCGTTCGGATTTGACTTTGTCCGCTACGAAGCGGTCGCCACCAAAAGTGCCTGACGAGAGGGAGAGCCTTTGATGTCCACGGACGAATTTCACGTTCATGGCGTACACGACCATGCGGTCGACCACGCGGCGGCGCACGGCGGGGGCGATTCCCTTGCGGGGCGCATTGCCGTGTTGTCGGCCGTACTGGCAACCTTCGGTGCGCTGATGACGTTTGCGGGCGGAGTCACCCAGGCCCGGGCGCAGCTCTTTAAAAACACCGCGTCGATCACCAAAACCAAAGCCAACGACGAGTGGAACTATTACCAGGCCAAGGGCGTAAAGCACAACCTCGCGGAATTCGGGGCCGATATGGCAACGCGCCCCGATCGCATCGAGGCCTATAAGAGCGAGGCGGAGCGCTACAAGAAAGAGCAGGCGGAGATCAAGGCCCGGGCCGATAAGCTCGAGGAAGAAGTCGTCGGGTGGGACGAGAAAAGCGAGCGGCAGATGCACCTGCACCACCTCTGGGCCGTAGGCGCAACCGCCATGCAGATCGCCATTGCGTTATCGGCGATCGTCCTTTTATCGCGCAAGACTTGGCTGCTGTGGGGTGTTGGCACCGTTGCCGCCACCGGCCTTGCCTTCGGCGCTTGGGCACTGGCGGGCGCCTGATACCGCGGAGCACGAACCCACTGCCAAAGGTGTCACTGGCGGCCAACCCCTTTTGCGCGCACTCGGAAACCCATTCATGATTTTTGTCGCTCTGATTTTGCTGATCGTTGTCCTTGCGGGTCTTCGCATCGTTGCGCAGTACCAGCGCGCCGTGGTGTTTCGGCTCGGAAAATTTCAGTCGATCCGGAATCCCGGTCTGACCTGGATCATTCCGCTCATCGATGTGGCGCGCCTGGTCGACGTTCGGGTCGTGACTCTTACGGTCGAACCGCAGGAGACGATGACCAAGGACAACGTTCCGGTGAAGGTGCGTGCCGTGGTCTGGTACCGGGTAACGCAGCCCAAGGATGCGCTGATCGAAGTGGAGTCCTATGGAGCGGCCGTGACGCAGACTTCATTGACCGCGCTGCGCATGGTCATGGGCAAGCACACGCTCGATGAATTGCTTAAGGAACAGGCCATGCTGTCGGTCAGCTTGAAGGAGACGATCGACAAAGTCACCGAGCCATGGGGCGTGGCGGTGGAGCGCGTCGAACTCAAGGACGTGGAGATCCCGCAGACCATGCAACGGGCCATGGCGCAGGAAGCCGAGGCCTTGCGCGAAAAGCGCGCGCGCATCATCAAGGCCGATGCGGAATTCGAGGCCGCGGTCAAATTGCGCCAAGCCGCCGATGAAATCAGCCGCTCCGGTGCGGCGCTCGAGTTGCGCCGCATGCAGATGCTCACCGAGATCGGCGCAGAGCAAAACACCATGACGGTCGTGATGCTGCCGAGCGAATTCGTCACGGCGGCGGGCGCGCTGGCCAAGATGGCCGCGGCGCGTGCGCCGGCGGCACCCGACGCCGGCGCTCCCCCACCGCTTAGCGCAGGCTAAGCCAACCCGCTGCCCGGGCTACCGTGCGGCTGCGGCTAGCGCCCGTATCGTGCGCTAAGAGTCGCCGAGCCCAAGCTGTTGGCTTTGATGTTAAATCCGATGAGGGCCGCCGTGGCGTCGGCGGGTACGCCCAGTTTGTCGACTTTCAGCGCGTAGATCGTGAAGATGTAGTGGTGAGGCTTATCGCCAACGGGTGGGCAGGCGCCGCCAAAATCCGTCGTTCCGAAGTCATTGCGCCCCTGATGCGCTCCCGCGGGAAGCGCTGCACCCTTTCCGATTCCACGCGGCAGGCCGCTTGTGCTGGCCGGCAGGTCGTAGACGATCCAGTGCCACCATCCGCTGCCCGTGGGCGCGTCCGGATCGTACAGCGTCACAGCAAAACTCTTGGTGCCGGCCGGTGCCCCGGACCACTGCAAGGCCGGCGATAGGTTCTCGCCCGTGCAGCCGAAGCCGGCAAACACCTGCGCATTGGTAAGCGTCGATCCTTCCGCGATGTCCGTGCTTTTGAGTTCAAACGCTTCGGCGGACGCCCCCGCGAACAATCCCGCAAAACAGACGGCCGCCGCCGTGCGATGCCAAACGGTGAACTTGTGCATGTTCGTTTTCTCCCTTGTCAAACGTTTGTTCAACGTCATGTTACTTCAGCGGCTTAAAGCGCAACCGATGGGGACGCGCGCCCTCTTCTCCCAGCCGACGCCGCTTGTCTTCCTCGTATTCTTGGTAGTTTCCCGCGTAAAAGGTCCACTGCGAATCGCCTTCGCAGGCGAGGATGTGGCTTGCGATCCGGTCCAGAAACCACCGGTCGTGCGAGATGACAAGAACGCTACCGGCAAACTCGAGCAGTGCGTCTTCGAGCGCACGCAGCGTCTCGACGTCCAGGTCGTTGGACGGCTCGTCGAGCAGCAGAACATTGCCTCCCGCAATCAGGGTCTTGGCCAGATGCAGCCGGCCGCGCTCCCCTCCGGAGAGCTGACCGACGATTTTCTGCTGATCGGCTCCGCGAAAGTTAAAGCGACCCAGGTAGGCGCGTGAGGGCATTTCAAACCGGCCCACCGTGAGCATGTCGTGCCCGCCCGACACCTCCTCCCAGACTGTCTTGTTGGCGGCAAGCGCGTCACGGGACTGATCGACGAACGCCAAGCGCACGGTTGGACCGATCCGAACCTGGCCGCTGTCCGGACGCTCTTGCCCCGTAATCATGCGAAACAGCGTGGATTTACCGGCACCGTTGGGTCCGATGATCCCGACGATTGCGCCCGCCGGCACGCGAAACGACAGGTTGTCGATCAGTAGCCGCTCGCCAAACGCCTTACGGACATCCTGGAACTCGATGACTTCGGCGCCGAGCCGATCGGCCACGGGAATGAAGATTTCCTGAGTCTCGTTGCGTTGCTGGTACTCGTACGAGTTGAGCTCCTCGAAGCGTGCCAGGCGGGCCTTGCTCTTGGCCTGGCGGCCCTTTGGGTTCTGGCGCACCCACTCGAGCTCGTGCTTGATGCTGCGGATTCGCGCGGCCTCCTGTCGCGATTCGACCGCCAGACGCTGCTCTTTTTGCGCAAGCCAAGAGCTGTAATTTCCTTCCCAGGGTATTCCGTGACCTCGGTCGAGTTCCAGGATCCAGGCACAGGCGTTGTCGAGAAAATAGCGGTCGTGCGTGACGCCCACCACCGTGCCGGAAAAGCGCTGTAGGTACTGCTCGAGCCACTCAACGCTTTCGGCATCCAGGTGATTGGTCGGCTCGTCCAGCAGCAGCATGTCGGGCTTGGACAAAAGCAGGCGGCACAGGGCCACTCGGCGCTTTTCTCCGCCGGAGAGCCGTTCGATGCGCGCGTCCCAGGCCGGCAGACGAAGGGCGTCGGCGGCGATCTCGAGCTGGTGTTCGACGTCCGATCCACTGGCCGCGATGATCGCCTCGTAGCGCGCTTGTTCGGCCGCGAGCTTGTCAAAATCCGCGTCCGGTTCGGCGTACGCGGCGTAAATGCCCTCGAGTTGGGTGCGCGCTTCCAACACTTCGCCTAGCCCCTGCTCGACGGCCTCGCGAACCGTCATCGTCGGATCCAGGGCCGGCTCCTGCGACAAATAGCCGATGCGCAAATTGGGCATCGGCACCGCCTCCCCTTCGAAATTGGGGTCCTCCCCGGCCATGATGCGCAGCAAGGTGGATTTGCCCGAGCCGTTTAAGCCCAGCACCCCGATCTTGGCGCCCGGGAAAAAGGAAAGCGAGATGTCCTTCAGGATGTAGCGCTTGGGCGGCACGATCTTGCCCACGCGCCGCATGGTGTAGACATATTGCATAGCGAAACCTCGAAAGCAGGACGCTAGCTTACCGAAAGACGAAAGCTACACCGTGCCCGCGCCGGCTTGCGGCGTCTCGGTCCAATCGGCAAGCGGAGCGCAACTGCAGGCCAGATGCCGGTCGCCGTACACGTTGTCGATCCGTGCGACCGCGGGCCAGTATTTCGTGCGCCGCAGTGCCGGCGTCGGAAACGCGGCCAGCTCGCGCGAGTAGCGGTGCACCCATTGGTCCGCGCACACCATGGTTGCGGTGTGCGGGGCGTTGCGCAGCGGATTGTCTTGCCGGTCCGCGGCACCCGTTTCGACCGCACGAATCTCCTCCCGAATGCGCACCATCGCGTCCACAAAACGATCGAGTTCGCGCAGCGACTCCGACTCGGTCGGTTCGATCATCAAGGTGCCGGGAACGGGGAAAGACAGGGTGGGCGCGTGAAAGCCGTAATCCATCAGGCGCTTGGCCACGTCCTCGGCACCGATGCCGCAACGCTCCTTTATCGGTCGCAGATCCAAAATGCACTCGTGTGCCACGTATCCGTTGCGGCCGCTGTAGAGCAGGGGATAGTGCGCCGAGAGTTTGCGTGTCAGGTAATTGGCGTTGAGCAGCGCAACTTGCGTGGCCAGCGTCACGCCCGCCGCGCCCATCATCGTCAGGTACATCCACGAAATGGGAAGAATTGCGGCCGACCCATAATTTGCCGCACTGACCATTCCCACGGCACCGCCTTGCCCGAGGTGGCCCGGAAGAAACGGGGCAAGATGCGATTTGACCGCGACGGGTCCTACGCCCGGTCCACCGCCACCGTGCGGAATGCAGAAGGTCTTGTGCAGATTCAAATGCGAAACATCGCTGCCAAAATCCGCGGGTCGAACCAAACCGACCATGGCGTTCAAATTGGCCCCGTCCGTATACACCTGTCCGCCATGGCGATGGACAATGTCACAGATCTCGCAAATCGCCTCTTCGAACACGCCGTTGGTGGACGGATAGGTGACCATCAATGCGGCAAGCCGCTCGGCGTGCTGTTCGGCCTTGGCCGCGAGGTCGGCAACATCGACATTGCCACGAGCATCACAGGCCACGACCACGACCTGCATGCCGGCCATCGCCGCGGAGGCCGGGTTGGTGCCGTGCGCGCTCTCCGGAATCAGGCACACCGTCCGCTGTGCCTGGCCCCGCGCGCGGTGATAGGCGCGAATGGCCAGCAGTCCCGCAAATTCTCCCTGCGCGCCCGAGTTTGGCTGAAAGCTGACGCGGTCGTACCCCGTGCACTCGGCGAGCATCTTTTCCAGCGATTCGATCAGTGCTCGGTAGCCGGCGCTTTGCTCGGGCGGGACAAACGGGTGCAGGGCCGTAAATTGCGGCCAACTCGCCGGAATCATCTCCGAGGTCGCGTTGAGTTTCATCGTGCAGGAGCCAAGCGGAATCATCGTGCGATCCAGCGCCAAGTCGCGATCGGCCAATTCGCGCAGATACCGCAGCATCGCCGTTTCCGATTGGTAGCGATGAAACACGGGCTGGCGTAGGAAGTCCTGTCGACGGCGCAGCGCCGCGGGAAGCGCATCGGCCTCGGTGCGCTCGAGCTCATCGAAGTGCGCCTTCACGCCCAGCGCCTCCCACAGGGCAAGCACATCGTTGCGCTCCGACGTTTCGTCGAGCGAAATGCCAACGGCTCCCGCTCCCAGGTCGCGCAAGTTATAACCCCGCGAGCGGGCGGCCGCATGCACCTTGGCGGCGTCCACGCCCTCGATGAGCACCGTGTCAAAGAACGATTCGTTGACACGCAGACCGGCGTTGCGCACTCCGGCCGCCAGGGTGACGGTCAAGCGATGCACGCGCAGGGCGATGCGCCGCAGACCCTCGGGGCCGTGATAGATCGCGTACATCGCCGCGATAACCGCGAGCAACACCTGCGCCGTGCAGATATTGGACGTGGCCTTTTCCCGGCGAATGTGCTGCTCGCGTGTTTGCAGCGCAAGGCGCAAAGCGGGCGCTCCTTGTGCGTCGACCGAAATGCCGACCAAGCGCCCCGGCATCGAGCGCTTGAATTCCTCGCGACAGGCCAGATACCCCGCGTGCGGTCCACCAAATCCCGCGGGCACGCCAAAACGCTGCGCACTGCCCACGACGATATCGGCGCCCCAGCGCCCCGGCGGCTCCAGAACCGTCAGCGCGAGCAGGTCCGCCGCCACCGCGACCAGAGTTCCCGAGGCGTGGAGCCGCTCCACGGCGTCGGCGTATTCCCGGATCTCGCCCGTCGAAGCCGGATACTGCAGCAAGGCCCCAAAGCAATCGGTGCCAGCCTGGGCAAGCTCACCGACGACGACCTCAATGCCCAAGGGTTCGGCGCGCGTACGCACGACGTTGATAGTCTGCGGATGGCAGTCCCGCGACACGACAAACCGGTTCGAAGAGCTGCGCGCCGAGCGCCGCGCCAGCGTCATGGCTTCGGCCGCGGCCGTAGCCTCGTCGAGCAGCGAGGCGTTGGCAATGGGCATCGCCGTGAGCTCGCCGATCAAGGTCTGAAAGTTTAGGATCGCCTCCAGGCGGCCCTGCGAAATTTCGGCCTGGTACGGCGTATAGGCCGTGTACCACGCGGGGTTTTCGAAAACGTTGCGCGCGATGACCGCCGGCATAACCGTTCCGTAGTAGCCCATGCCGATGACGCTGCGCAGCACCTGGTTGCTTTCCCCCAGTGCGGCGATCTGCTGCAGCGCCCGTGCCTCGCTCATCGGGGCTCCGAGGCGAAGGGACGAGGCGCTGCGGATCGACTCGGGCACGATGGCCCGGACAAGCTCCTCGAGACTGGCGTGCCCCAGCTCGGCGAGCATGGCATCGATCTCCTGCGGATTGGGGCCGATGTGCCGCGCGAGAAACTCGGCCGAGTTTTCCAGCACTTGCAGCGGCACGCCCGCGCGTCCCTTGTCTGCGTCCATCATTTCTCCGAGTCGATTTTTGCCTGATAGGCCGCGGCATCGAGCAGACGGTCTACCTCTGCGATGTCCTGCGGTTTCAAGCGAAACAACCAGGCCCCGTACGCGTCGCGATTGACCTTCTCGGGGGCGTCCTTGACCGCGTCATTGACCGCCGTCACGGTTCCGCTGACCGGCGCGTAAATGTCGGAGGCGGCTTTCACCGATTCGACCACCGCAATGACCTGGCCCGCGGCAAACGACTTGCCGACCTGCGGCAGATCGAGAAAAACGAGATCGCCCAGCGCTTCCTGCGCAAAATCCGTGATACCCACCAAGACGCTGCCATCGGCTTGCGTTTGCACCCACTCGTGCGATTCCGTATAGCGCAGCTGCGCCGGGTTGTTCATAGTTCCCTCCTTCTCGGTGATGGGTGTGCTTGGTCGCCGTGCGCCCGATCCGTCAGAACTCTGCCATGCCGCACGAAGCCAGGACGACAGACAAGAGCCCTTGCCGGACCCGCGCGCAAGGCCACGACGACCTCTTGTCCCGGCACTACGCCTGCGGGCACACGGGCCAGGGCGATGGAACAACCGACCGTCGGTCCAAACGTTCCGCTCGTAATCTCGCCCGCCCCCTGCGGTGTGGTCACCGACTGATGCGCGCGCAATACGCCGCGGTCGAGCAGCTTTAATCCCAGCAGCTGGCGCAGATGCGGGTTGGTGCGCTGGCGTTCGAGCGCCGTGCGGCCAATGAAGTCGCGCGGTGCACCCCAATCCACCGTCCACGCCAGTCCCGACTCGAGCGGCGTCACCGACTCGTCCATCTCGGCGCCGTACAGGTTCATGCCGGCCTCCAGCCGAAGGGTGTCGCGCGCGCCCAGTCCGCAGGCCGCGACGTCGGCCCCCGTCACCGCGCCCCAAAATTCCGCGGCCTGCTCGAGCGGAAGCGCGATTTCGAAACCATCTTCCCCGGTGTAGCCGGTGCGGCCGATAAACCAGTCGTCGAACCTTGCGCAAAAAAACACCGCCAAGGCCTCGACGATCGAGGCCAACTTTGGCACCGCGCGGATCAGCCGCGCGCGCGCCGCGGGGCCTTGCACCGCAAGAAGCGCCAGGTCGGTGCGCATGCGCAGCTCCACGTCAAAACCGCGCTCTTGTCGCACCTGCTGCATCCAGGCCAGATCGCGCTCGGCGGTGCCGGCATTCACAATCAGGCGGAAGTCCGCCGCATCGTCGGCCAGTCGATAGGCAATCAGATCGTCCAGGACCCCGCCGTCGGCCCGCAACATGCAGCTATACAGGGCCTTGCCGGGGACGAGCCGGCCCGCGTCGTTGGCCAGAAGGATGCGCAGCGCCTGCAGGGCGTCGTGTCCGCTCACATCGACGGCGCGCATGTGCGAGACGTCGAACACACCCGCCCCGGCGCGCACCGCCAGGTGCTCTTCAATCTGCGAGCCGTAGTGCAGCGGCATCTCCCAGCCGCCGAAGTCGACCATCTTTGCGCCCGCGGCGCGGTGGATATCGAACAATACGGTGCGCTTGAGCATCTCGCGGATCCGGAACAGAAACGACGCGCACCGAGTTCTCGTTGCGCACCCCTCTGTCCTTTTGCCTGAGAGTTCTGGGGCCGGCGCTCGTCCATTGCGGCTTGCGCCAGGAACCCCTTGCACCTTCGGCGTCGGACCGGCGGTCCGATCTCTCCAGAGACGCCCGCGCGGCGCGGTTCCTTGACCTGAGCGATTACGGGTGTTGCGCCTTCGGCGGTCAGTGACGCGGAGCGCAGCCCCTTTGCGTCCTGACGCTCTCCCACGTCGCGGTCACGAGCGTGGCCTCAGCATACACGAATCCGTGCACCGGCCCGGTGATGCGTTTATCAGGTGCGCGGCAGCGTAACTCCGGTCTGGCCCTGGTACTTGCCGCCGCGATCCCGATACGAGGTCTCGCAGACCTCGTCGGCCTCAATAAAGATCACCTGGGCACAGCCTTCCTCGGCATAAATCTTCGCCGGCAGCGGTGTCGTGTTGGAGAACTCCAGCGTCACGTGCCCTTCCCACTCCGGCTCAAGCGGCGTGACGTTCACGATGATGCCGCAGCGCGCGTAGGTGCTTTTTCCTAGGCAGACGGTCAGGACATTGCGGGGAATGCGGAAGTACTCGACCGTGCGGGCCAGAGCAAAGGAGTTGGGCGGAATGATGCAGACTTTGCCGCGGAAATCGACAAAGGAATTCGGATCGAAGGCCTTCGGATCGACGATCGTGCTGTTGATGTTGGTAAAAATCTTAAATTCCGCCGCACAGCGGATGTCGTACCCGTAGCTGGACGTCCCGTACGACACGATCCGCTCGCCCTGGACGCTGCGCACCTGCCCGGCTTCGAACGGTTCGATCATGCCCTGCGCCGCCATGCGCCGGATCCAACGGTCGCTTTTGATCGACATTGCCACCCCTCCCAAGCCTTGGGATTCTACGGTAGCGGCCGCGTCGTCCCGGCGCCCGGATGCCGCGCCCACAAAAATATCGGAAGCTCGGCATTTTCGCTACAAATCCGTGACTTGCGCTACGCGCCAATGTCGGATACAAAACCCGCCGCAGGGCGTGCGCACCGTTGGCGCCCGCCGCCACCGACACTGACATGGCACTGGACTGGACAGCCTCCAAGCAAGGCTTGGCGGCCAAAGAGCTTCGCCCGCGGCGAACCTTACCGAGCGACTGGATGCCCGCCCAGGTCGGTGACCTGCTGCGCGACGTCGACACCCCGGCGCTGATCGTCGATCTGGACAAATGCGAGTCCAACATCGCCAAACTCATGGCGGCGTCCGCGGGCGCGCCGGTGCGCGTTCGGCCGCACGCAAAGACGCACAAGTGCGTGGAACTTGCGCGCCGGCAAATTGCCGCCGGAGCGGTCGGTGTGTGTTGCCAAAAGCTCGGAGAGGCCGAGGCAATGCTCGCGGGCCAGATCAACGACGTGCTCATCACCAACGAAGTCGTCGGCGAGTCCAAGATGCGGCGCATGGCGCGCGTAGCCCGCGCCTTTGCTCCGGCGCGCCTCGGGGTTTGCATCGACAACGCGGAGATCGCGCGCCAGCTGGCGAAGATTTGCCGCACCGAGCAGGTCGTTCTGGACGTCTACGTCGAGATCGACGTTGGACAAAACCGCGGCGGCCTTGCCGAGCCGCGCGCCGCGGCCGCGCTGGCGCGGATCTTGCAAGACACCTCGGCGTTTCGTTTCCGGGGTGTGCACGCGTACGCCGGTCTTGCGCAGCATCGGCGCGGCGTTCCGGAGCGTCGCGCCGCTGCGGAGGCCGCAGCAACGCGCGCGGCGCAGGCCCGCGACGCGATCGTCACGGCAAACCTTCCGTGCGAAGTCGTCACCGGCGGCGGCACCGGAACCTTTGCCTACGATGTGCGCAGCGGCGTGTATACGGAGGTGCAACCCGGCTCCTACCTTTTCATGGACGCCGATTACGCAAGAAACGAACAAGACGCGCACGCACCGCAATTCGAAGTGGCTCTCTTCGTGCTCGCCACCGTAATGAGCCTGCGCGAAGACCGCGCGACGCTGGATGCCGGCCTCAAAGCCTTTTCCACGGACACCGGCCCGGCTCGCCCGACGTTTGCCGGCTGGCGGGTGCGCAACGTTTCCGACGAACACACGATTTTGATGCGCTCCGACGATGCGACGCCGATTCGGCTGGGGGACAAGGCGCTGCTCGTTCCCGGGCACTGCGATCCCACGGTCAACCTGCACGATTGGCTCGTGGCGACGCGCAAAGGCCGTGTCGAGGCCGTCTGGCCGATCGACGCGCGCGGCCGGATCTACTAATCCGCGCGCGCGGCACCGCGGCCGCTTGCCCCGATGCGCATCAGCGCCGGGCAAACAGGCGGCGCAAAATGGCCCACAGCAAGCTCCAGAGTCCGGGGCCGCGCGGCGCCTCTTGCGCGCCGGCCGCGGCCGCGCCTGCTGGGGCTGCGGCCAGACGCTGGGAAAAGGAAGCGAAGAATTTCTCCGACATGGCCCCGGCGGCCGCATCGATCAGGCGCGAGCCGATTTGCGCAAGCTTTCCCCCCACCTGCGCGCTCGTGGCGTAACTCAGGATCGTGCGATCGGGACCATCGGCCCGCAGCACGACGCGCGCCTGTCCGCGCACAAAACCCGTGGCGCCCCCGCTGCCGTCAAAGCGCAGCGTGTAGGACTCGGGGGCGTTGACATCGGCAAGCGAAAATGTCCCCGTAAAGCGTGCGCGGACCGGGCCGATTGCCGCGTTGACCGTCGCTTCGTAGCGATCTTGTGCGGTGCGCTTCATGCTCTCGCAACCCGGCACGCACGCCTGCAGCACATCCACGTCGTTTAATGCCGCCCACGCCCTCTGCTGGTCGACCGGCAGAAGTTGCTCGCCACTTAGTTCCACTTTTTCTCCCGAACGTTCGGTCGCGGCCCGGCCTCGACGAGCACGTGCGCCAATTGCGCAAGGCTGTCGACGCTGTGCACCGGAAGCAGCTGATCGACGTGCGGCAGCATCGCCCGAACGCCCTGTGCCTTGGGCTCGAAAGCATCGTAGCGCAACAGGGGATTGAGCCACACGAGGCGGTGGCACGACTTGGATAGGCGCTCGGTCTGCCACGACAACGCGCGTGCGTCGCCGCACTCCAGGCCGTCGCTCATGAGCAGCACGGTCCGACTGCCGCTGAGCACGCGCCGCGCCCAGCGCCGGTTGAATTCTTCCAAGCACTGCGAAATTCTCGTCCCGCCCGACCAGTCCTTTACGGTAGCAACGACGCGCTCGATTGCCGCGTCCGGGTCCAGCGCGCGCAGCGCCCGGGTGATGCGCGTCAAGCGCGTGCCAAACACGAAAGACTCCAGGCGAAAATCGGCGTTGCTTAGCGCATGCAAAAAATGCAGAAAGACCCGCGAGTAGCGGCTCACCGAGCCCGAGATGTCCACGATCGCCACAAGCGGTTCGGACCGCAGCCGGCGCCGCCGTCGCGGCACGTCGATGAATTCGCCGCCGCGGCGCGCCGCGGCGCGCAGGGCCGCTTGCAGATCGGGGCGCCGCCCGCGGGGCGCGGGGGCATCGCGCCGGGTTGCCTGACGCGCCAGGAACGGACGGATTTCCTCGACCATCCGCCGCGCATAGATCCACTCCGTGGTGGACATCGTTTCGAAATCCGCCTTGCGCAGCTGTTCACGGTCCGACCAGGTACCGACGGCGGTAATTTCGATGGGTGCGACTTCGGCCCGCGCCTCGCGTGCGAGCGAAGCCCGCGCGCGCAGCGCCTCGTCCAACCGCTGGCTGCGATCCTTCGGCCCACCGGTTTGGTTGCCGACCGAGGGTAGTAGCAGGCGCAGCATCTGGCCCAAGAGGTCGGGGTCGCGCCAAAACGCCGCGAACGCCTGTTCGAACAACAACCGATGCTCGCTGCGATCGATCAGGCAGGCAAAGAGGGCATCGTGAAAATCCTGGCGCGACGCGATGCCCACCAGCGGCACGGCGCGCAGCGCAAGCGCGATGCGGTCGGTTCCCACGGGCAGACCGGCAGCGCGCAAAACACGCCCAAAATGCACGACGTTTTCTGCGATACGACCGCCCGAAAGGCGGCCCGCTGGCAGCGGTGGCATCGCCCGTCCGAGTCTCAGGCGCGGGCCGCCTCGAGGCGCACGCGCTCGAGCAGACGCGCCACTTCCGAGCCCTGCAGCCGCGCGATATCGTCCTGGTACTTGAGCAAGACGCCCAGGGTACTTTCGACGGCCTGCGCCTCCAGCGCCACGGCATCGAGCGCAACGAGCGCGCGCGCCCACTCGATGCTCTCGGAAACTCCCGGCAGCTTGTACAAATCCATCTCCCGCATCGCCTGGACAAAGGCGACGACCTGGCGGCTAAGCTCCTCCGCGCACGTCGGTGCCTTGCGCCGCAGGATGTCGAACTCGCGGGCCGCGTCCGGGTAGCCGACCCAATGGTAGATGCAGCGCCGTTTCACGGCGTCGTGAATCTCCCGAGTGCGATTGGACGTGATCACGACCAAAGGCGGCTGCGGCGCCTTGATCGTCGTCCATTCCGGAATGGTGATTTGAAAGTCCGACAGGATCTCGAGCAAAAACGCCTCGAAGGGTTCATCGGCGCGGTCGAGCTCGTCGATCAGCAGCACGGGGGGCACGGCATGGGGCTGCAGTGCGCGCAGGAGCGGCCGCGCAATCAAAAAGCGCTCAGAAAAGAGCTCCCGGGCGAGCGCGGCGCGCCGATCGACGCCGCGCTCGCCCTGCGCTGTGTCGTCGGAGAACGCTTCGCCCAGGCGAATCTCCAGCATCTGGCGCGCGTAATTCCATTCGTACGCCGCGTCGTGAATGTCCAGGCCCTCGTAGCACTGCAGCCGAATGAGCTCGGCGTCCAGCGAAGCGGCCAGCACCTTGGCGATCTCGGTCTTGCCGGTGCCGGGCTCGCCTTCCACAAACAGCGGGCGGCCCAGGCGCAGCGCGAGAAAGACGGCCGTTGCCAGCGCGCGATCGGCCACATAGTCGCCGCGCGCCAAAAGTGCCAGGGTCGCATCGACCGAGTCGATTCGGCTCGCCTCCGACGACCGGTCCTCGGACTTCTCCCGGGGCACTCGCGTCAACCCAGCGCCCGTGCGACCGCCCTTTTTGTGAGAACCGGAATCAGGTGCGCGCGATATTCGGCGGAACCGTGCAGATCCTCGTTCAGGCCGTTGGCGCCAACCGCCACGCCGTCGCACGATTCGGGCGCGAATTTGCGGCTGAGCGCGGCCTCCAGCGGCTGGCAGCGAAATACGCCGCCGCTCGCGGCACCGGTGATCGCAACGCGAGCCCCCCCGCTCGTCTTGGCAACCATCACCCCCACGATCGAGAAGCGCGAGGCGGGCTGACGGAATTTTTCGTACGCCGCGCGCTCGGGAATCGGAAAGTGGACTGCGGTGATGATTTCGTTCGGACGCAGCGCCGTTTCGTACAGACCAACAAAAAACTCGTCTGCGGGAATCTGCCGTTGGTCGGTCTGGATGGTGGCACCCAGGCCCAGCGCGGCGGCGGGGTAGTCCGCGGCCGGATCGTCATTGGCCAGAGCGCCCCCGATCGTGCCGCGATCTCGCACCTGGCGATCGCCAATGCCGGCGGCCAGGTGCGCCAGTGCCGGAATCGCGCGCGCCACCTCGCGCGAGGCCGCCACGCTGGTGTGGGTTGCCATCGCGCCAATGGAGACACGTTGCGCATCGACTCGGATCGCGTCAAGGCCCGCGACGCCGCGCAAATCCACGAGGGAGGAAGGCGTCGCCAGGCCAAGCTTCATCGCCGCGACCAGCGACTGGCCGCCTGCCAGCAGGCGGGCATCGCCGCCAAGCAGCTTGGCCGCTTCAGCAACCGATGCGGGACGGTGATATTGGGTTTGCATAAGCGTGTCTCCTCAGCGCTTGGCCGCGGCGCGGATCGCGGTCCATACCGCGTACGGCGTCGCCGGCATCGGAACGTCGCGCACACCGAGCGATGCCAGTGCGTCGGTGATCGCGTTCATGATGGCCGCTGGACTGCCGATGGCACCGGCTTCGCCGCAACCCTTGACTCCCAGCGGGTTGTGCGTGCAGGGCGTTCCGGCCACCGTCTCGACCTGCAAGGTGGGCACGTCGTCGGCGCGCGGCATTGCGTAGTCCATGAAACTGCCGCTTACCAGTTGCCCGTCCTCGTCGTAGCGGCAGGACTCGAGCAAGGCCTGTCCCAGGCCGTGCGCAACGCCGCCGTGGACCTGTCCCTCCACGATCATCGGATTGACGACGTTGCCAAAGTCATCGCACGCCGTAAAGCGATCCACCCGAACCTTGCCCGTGGCCGGGTCGACCTCCACTTCGCAGATGTGAGAGCCCGCCGGAAAGGTGAAATTGGTCGGATCGTAGAAGGCGTTTTCGTTCAGACCCGGTTCGAGCTTATCCAAAGGATAGTTGTGCGGAACGTAGGCCGTAAGAGCGACCTCCCCGAAGGTTTTTTTCCGGTCGGTACCCGCGACACGAAATTCACCGCCGGAAAATTCAATGTCCGCATCCGAGGCCTCGAGCAGGTGAGCGGCAATTTTCTTGCCCTTGGCAATGATCTTGTCCACCGCCTTGATGATAGCGGTGCCACCGACGGCCAGCGAGCGGCTGCCGTAGGTGCCCATGCCAAAGACGATCTTGCCGGTATCTCCGTGCTGGATATCGACGTCGTCCATGCTAATTCCCAGACGATCGGCGACGACCTGCGAAAACGTCGTCTCGTGTCCCTGGCCGTGACTGTGCGAGCCCGTAAAGACCGTCACCTTGCCCGTCGGATGCACTCGCACCTCGCCGGCCTCGAACAAACCGGCGCGTGCTCCGAGGGCTCCCGCGACGTTGGAGGGTGCAAGCCCGCAGGCCTCGATGTAGCACGAATAACCGACGCCCCGCAACAAACCCTTCGCGGCGCTTGCCGTGCGCCGCCCGGCAAAGCCGTCCACGTCGGCAAGCTGCCGGGCGCGCTGCAGGGTTGTCTGGTAGTCCCCGGTATCGTAGGTCAGTCCGACGGGCGTTGCGTACGGGAACTTGTGTATGAAATTGCGCCGGCGCAGCTCCGCCGGATCCATGCGCAGCTCGCGCGCGGCCATCTCGACGATCCGCTCCACGACGTACGTCGCTTCGGGCCGCCCGGCACCGCGCACCGCATCGACCGGCGCGGTGTTGGTGAATACCGCCTGCACCTCGCAGTAAATCGCCGGTGTCGCATACTGCCCGGAGAGCAAGGTGGCGTACAAGATCGTCGGGATGGCCGAGCTAAACGTCGATAGGTACGCGCCCAGGTTGGCCGTGGTGTGCACCCGCAGACCCAGGAACTTGCCGTCCTTGTCCAGCGCGAGCTCGGCGCGCGTGACGTGGTCGCGCCCGTGGGCGTCGGTCAAGAAACTTTCGCTGCGCTCGGCGGTCCACTTGATCGGACGGCCGATGCGCTTGCTCGCCCACACGAGGGCGGTTTCTTCGGCGTACAGGAAGATCTTTGAGCCAAAACCTCCGCCCACGTCGGGGGCGATGACGCGAACCTTGTGCTCGGGCAAACCCAATACAAAGGCGGTCATCAAGAGGCGCTCGACGTGCGGGTTCTGGTTGGCCACGTACAGCGTGTAGCTGTCGTCGGCCCGAGAGTACATGGCATTGGCCGCTCGCGGCTCGATGGCGTTGGGAACGATGCGATTGTTGGCAAACTCCATTTTTGTCACGTGCGCCGCTGCCGCAAAGGCCGCATCCGTAGCGTCCTTGCCGCCCCATCCCCACGTATAGCAGACATTGTCGGGTGCCACATCGTGCACGGCGGTCGCGGCTTTGGCCGCCGTGGCCGTTGCCGCGACGGCCGGCAACACGTCGTAATCGACTTCGACCAGCGCCGCGGCCGCTCGCGCCTGCTCCAGCGTATCGGCCACCACTAGCGCGATTGCCTCACCGACGTAGCGCACCTTGTCCTCCGCGAGCACAGGGTGCTTGGGCTCCTTCATGGGCGAGCCGTCCATCGAATGGATGAGCCAGCCGCAGGGCAGTCCGCCGACGGCCGCCATGTCCTTGCCGGTGATGATCCCCAGCACGCCCGGGGCGCGCGAGGCTTGCGCCGTATTGACGGCACGCAGCCGCGCATGGGCGTGCTGGCTGCGCACAAACACGGCATAGCTTTGTTCGGGCAAGACGATATCGTCCGTGTACTGCCCCCTGCCCGTGAGGAAGCGGTAATCCTCCTTGCGCTCGACCGAGCGTCCGATCAGTCCGGGTGCTCCCATGGCGGCCTCCTCACAAACCCATGGCCTTCGCGCCTTGCGCGACGGCCTTGACGATATTCTGGTACCCCGTGCAGCGGCAGAAATTGCCCTCCAGACCCGATCGGATCTGCTCCGGCGTCGCGTGCGGGTGATGCGTCACCAAGTCCAGCGCGCTCATCACCATGCCCGGCGTGCAAAAGCCGCACTGCAGGCCGTGGCAGGCACGAAACGCCTCCTGCATGGGATGCAACGATCCGTCCTGCGGCGTTACGCCCTCGATGGTCGTCACCGTGCTTCCCGCCGCTTGGACCGCGAGAACATTGCAGCTTTTGACCGCGCGCCCGTCGACATGCACCGTGCAGGCGCCGCACTGGGCGGTGTCGCAGCCGATATGCGTGCCGGTCAGGCGTAGCTGCTCACGCAGAAAGGTGGAGAGCAAGGTCGTCGCACTGACTTCGGCCGATACCGCTCGCCCGTTGACCTGAAGTTGAATTTTTTGCGCCATGTCTTCTTATCCTCCCGTTGCAGGAACCTCGGTTGTGGCGCGACGATCATAGTCCGGAAGGCCACAAGCGACGCGGCAATCTTGCTTGTGCGACGCAATATCAAAGGACCGGTACCGACAAGAAGGGACGATTGCTTATACCGCTCGCGAGGTTATAAACGGCCATCGGATCGCCGATTGCGTGCCCGCGTTTTATGGCATCGTAGGCGCTGGCTTGGGGACAAACATATGGATAGCGTCGATACGCAGGTTCTTAAGAAGGCGCAAGAGTGGGTTCACGCCGGACAGCGCGGCGTACTCGGGACCGTCGTACGGACATGGGGTTCGGCGCCACGGCCGGTTGGTGCCTTGGTTGGAGTGCGCGCCGACGGGCAGGTCGTCGGTTCGGTCTCCGGCGGGTGCATTGAAGATGACCTCATTGACCGGGTCCGCTCCGGGGATTTGCTCATTGATCGACCGCAGCGCGTCAAATACGGCGTCAGCGCAGAGGAAGCCACGCGCTTTGGTTTGCCCTGTGGGGGGACGATCGAACTCGTTCTCGAGCCTCTTGGGCCGCAAACGAAGATCGATGCCTTGCTGGAGCGGGTCGCGGCCGGACAGCAGACCGCACGCCGCCTGGACCTTCGCAGCGGCGAAGTCACCTTGAGCGACGGACAGGGGTTTGCCGCGCTTTCGCTCGACGACAAGACACTCGTGAGTGTTCACGGCCCGACCTGGCGCCTGTTGCTAATCGGCGCCGGGCAACTGACGCAGTACCTAGCGGAAATGGCCTTGGCCCTGGATTATCAGGTACTGATTTGCGACCCGCGCGAAGAGTACGCCGACGCCTGGTCGTTGCCGGGAACGACGCTGCTTCGCACGATGCCCGATGACACGGTCGTCGAGTGTCACCCGGATCGACACACGGCGATTGTGGCGCTTACGCACGATCCCAAGCTCGACGATCTGGCGCTTATGGAGGCGCTGCGCTCGCCTGCGTTTTATGTCGGCGCAATCGGGTCGCGCAAAAACCAGGAAAAGCGCAAGGAGCGCCTCAAGGAGTTCGGTGTCACGGACGCCGAGCGCGATCGGCTGTTCGGTCCGGTCGGACTGAAAAATGGCGCGCGCACCCCCTCGGAGATCGCCGTCTCCATCCTTGCC
>Ga0187778_10001050_pt1 | contig 19694 bp, 17 predicted proteins | sample 1015_Q2_SP5_20_M_FD_132418 | JGI IMG/M metagenome (GOLD analysis project Ga0187778, IMG submission 132418) | Tropical peat soil microbial communities from peatlands in Department of Meta, Colombia - 1015_Q2_SP5_20_MG | ecosystem: Environmental > Terrestrial > Soil > Wetlands > Peat | place...
ACGAGGACCGTCGACTTCTCCACCTGCGGAACCGCTGCGTCGTGCACGTCCGCGAAGGCGATCGTCACTGCGACAGTCGAGTTCATCGATGGCACGACCTGTAGTGCGAGCGCCTTGGCCGCGTGTGGCCAACAGCAAAGCATCCTGAACTGGGTCAACGCCTCCACCTGACATGACGATGCCGGGCGCGCGTCGCGGCGCGCATCTCCCATACCGCACGCTTGCGGGCGTCGTGCCCTGTCCGGGAGGGTGGTTGGCAGCCACCGGGAAGCTCCAGGGCGTGACCCTGGCACCCGAGGCACCCCAGGTCTTCCCCCAGCTCCGTGATGCCTTGGACTACAAGCCCTCGTTCCAGGTCATCGCGCTGTTCGCGCCGATCGGCCTGATGGATTCGCCGGTCGCCGGCGGACGGGCATGTGATCACGTGGCCAGGGCGTTGCTGGGATGGCCCCGCTCGGGGGCGATCGCCTCGGCCCCCACCCGCCGCGCGCTGGCATGCGACGACTACCAGCAGGCTCGGGAGGCGAACGGCGGGCACCTGAGCGTGATCGGTTGGCGCCAGCTCCCGAGGGTGGCGGAGGTCGACGCCGAGATGGCCCCGTATTGGCAGCGCAGCGTCTTCGAGGTGCACCCGGAGCTCAGCTTCTTCCAGCTGAACGAGGACCGGCCGATGCGTCGTTCGAAGCGCACGCGAGCGGGACAGGAGGAGCGGGCGTCCCTCCTGCGGGCGCGCCTGCCGGGTATCGAACGCATCCTGGACCTGCGCCCCGGTCGGACCTCGATCTCCCACGTCATCGACGCCGCGGCCTGTCTGTGGACGGCGCGGCGGATCATTTCGCGGGCGGTCACACGCATCCCCGAGGACCCGATCTGGGACTCGCAGGGCCTGAGGATGGAGATCGTGCGGTAGCGATCCGCTATGCGACCGGCCTGGGATCGGCCATCGGAACCGTGACCGGAGCGAGATCGCCCTCGAGCTCGCGTGCGGGCCTCATGGTCGGAGCGGGTCCGGCCTCCGCAGGCACCAGTGTCACGGATCGATAGGCGATCGCCGCGAAGAAGACCACCACGATGGCATGCAGGGCCGACAGGGGTAGCCCGAGGTCCGTGCCCAGGACCATCTGGTAGAACTCCAGGGGGAACTGCACCTGCGTGGCGACGAGCAGCAGGACCGTGACGACGGCCAGGCGGATGCCATGGCTGGCCCGGTCCACCACCAGGGCGACAGCGGCGCTGACCCAGACCAGGTACTGCGGTGAGAGCACCTTGCTCGTCAGCACGATGGCGGTGGCGAGCAACAAGAGCCATCCGGCCGCGTCGGCTCCGGGGGAGCGCCCGGTCAGGGCTCGCCACAGGCAGAAGACCAGTGCACACACGAAGACCGCGTCGGACACGGTCGCGACATGGTCGGCCGCTGGCCCGGCGAAATTGACCGACAACCCGAACACGATGGGCACGAAGTGGCCGGCTGTCTGGAGGGCATAGAGGGGAAGGGCGAAAACGGACTCGTACTCGACTCCCCGGGTCGCCTGCGATCGGAGGGAATGCCACAGACCCGCCCCGCCTCCCAAGGCCATCAGCGGCAGGACCGCGACGACGAGAGTGCCCGTCGCGGCCAGGAGAAACCGGCGCCAGGACCGGCGGGGGATCGCCCGCAGGACGAGCACGATCAAGACGGCGGGCCAGAGCTTCACGAGCGTGGCGCCGGCCAGCAGTATCCCCGCCCACGCGTAGCGTCGTCGTTCGATGCACAGGATGGCCGCGACCAGGGCGGCCGCGACGAAGATGTCGAGTCGGGCCCAGAAGATCGGACCAAGAGCGGTGGGCGCGATCATCCACAGCACGGCGCCGAGCGACCGTCCCGAGCGGTACAGGGCCCGGAAGATCAGGGCGTCGGCGACCAGGGCGACGCTCAGGAACTCGGCGATGTAGACGCCGGTCGACACGGGGGGAAGGCCGAGGAACACGATCACGCCGGGCGGGTAGACCAAGGCGAAGTCGTGATAGGGGAGGAGACCCGACCACAGGTCATGGGACCACTGTGCGTAGCTGTAGAGGTCCGAGCTGCTGCTGAACGCGTGCTCGTAGGGGAAGATGCCGTGCAACAGGGCCAGGATCCCGAAAAGGCGGAGCAGGGCCCAGCCCAGCCACCACAGCGACGGCGGTCCGGAACGGTGCGCCAGGCGATGCGGCTCATCGCGCTCGCTCACGGGGGTCGTGCGGTCAGGCACCGGGCGGCTACCGGGCATCGGGCCGATCGAGCGCCACGAGGTCGAGGGGATCGTGGCCACCGGGCACGTTGGCGCTCCTGTGGCCGAACGCGAGCGCGGCCACGAGCAGGCAGGCCACGAGAGCCCACCAGTTGAAGTGCGTCTGCTTGTTGGTGAGGTCGAAGACGGCCAGCACCGTCGCCGAACCCAGGAGGAACCCGTAGGCGTTGCGGGGGGCTCGGAGGACGACCAGGACGATGGCCGCAAGGGTCGCCACCGACGTGAACGCGATCGTGGGGTTCCAGCCGTGGTTCAGCACCGTCGTGTAGAGCGACAGCGATGTGGCGCGCGGGGGAAGGTAGAGGTTCGAGGCGATCGCACCTTGGTAGAACGCATGAATGTCAGCGATCAGCCACGGCGAGATGAAGGCACTCGCCGCGCCGACGGAAAGGAGGGTTCGGCGCCAGCCGAACGCGGGCCACATGGCCGCGACCGGGATGAACAACCACGCGCTCTGCTTGCACGTCAGGCACGCAGCGAAGGCGACGACCGCCCAGCCTCGGCGGCCCCGCGTGACGAGGAACGCGGTTGCGGTCATGGTGACGAGGACCAGCGGGTCGGTCCACGCCTGTTCCAGCCCGAACGTCGCCCTGGGGTAGAGGAGCGCCAGGGCCGCCACGAGGCCGCCGATCGGGCCGGGGCTCACCCGGATCAGGATGAGGGCGCTTGCCGCCATTGCCGCCAGGAGGCCATAGCGGACGTCGCCGAAGACGACGTGGAAGGGCCACAGGAGCACCGCCGATCCCGGGAGGTACTCGAACTGGTTCTGGACCTCGGAGGCCAGGTGGCTGGACCAATGAAGCGAGTACATGTTCGCCCCGTGCGACAGACCGGAAGCGGCGGCTTGGAGCATGTACCAGACGTCGATGGCCGGAGCCGGCGATGCCAGGATCATGGCGACGCCGGAGAACGCCACGGCCCCGACGACGACGTATCCGGCGATCCGTGCGCGAGGCAGGTCGAGGGTCATCCAGAGCGCGACTCCCACTGCCGCCAGGCTCGTGAAGCCACGCGAAACGGCGAGCCAGGGTCCGGCGCCGTACAGGCCGGCGGGGAAGAACGTCGCCCCGAACACGGCTGTCGCGAGGGCGACGGCGACGCCGGCCGCCCGGCACCAACCCGAACCAGGTTGCAGCTTTGCCGCCACCACCACGACGACCAGCGCGGTACCGCAGGTCAGGAGGAACGCGCCCAGGGGAGAGTAGCGGCTGAGGTTGAGCACCATGCCGATCCCGATCGCCGCCCACCCCGCGAGCAACGGGAGCTCGGCCGTGATCGGCGCACCTTCCGTCAGCCGGCAACGCAGCCCGGAGAGCTCGTCCCGAACCCGTGTCCAGGCAAGGGGCTCTCCGGGCGCCGGCGGTTCAAGCAAGCTGCGCGGCATCGTCCGTGCTGAGCTGGACGACTCCGTTCCGGCAGGCGACGCCCGCGCTCCGGGCTTCGCCGCCGACGCCGGCGTGGACTCGATCCCCCGTGAGGCTCGGATCTTCATGTCCTTGGACATTCCTTCGCGCTGGCTCGACCCCGGTGCCACCCCAGCTTGGCATCGTCACGACCGTCATCAGCAGGATCACACCGGCCATCTGCACCCAGTACCGCCACTCCCCGGTGCGGCTATAGGTCAGCACGGTCACGGCGGCGCCCGCAGCGAGGGCGAGCGCGAAGCGCAGCCAGTGCTCCTTCGACGCCACCACGAACGCCACCACGATGCCGGGCATCACGTAGTAGGGGTCCATGACGGACTCGAAGAGGCACCGGGTCGACAGGGCGAGCGCGGCGAGCCAGACGACCAGCATGGGATCCTGGCGTCGCCGCATCGCGACGAAACCGATGCCGACGGCGACGGCCACACCCACGATGCGGCCCGGCCCGGCGGCGACGGCTCCGTGGCCGAGCGATGGTGCCAGCGCCACCCAGGGGGTGGGGCGGTCCACGCGGGGGAAATTGGGTTGCTGGAGGAGCGCATGGAGCGAGGCGTGCGGGTTCGGTATGGCGACCGCGACGAACAGGAACCCAGGGAGGATCGCAGCTCGCGCCAGGAGGGGAAAAGCGCGCCGCCGGCCGGCGATGCCGATCAACAACGGGATGAGGGCTGCGGCGTAGAGCTGGGATGCCAGAGCGCCGCCGAGCAGCCAACCGGCCGCTGTCCAGCGCTCGTCGATCGCGGCGGCCAGGGCGAACGCGATCAAGCCGAGCGCGACGACGTCCTCCGGATGTCCCCACAACTGCAGCGTCGGCCAGACGCTGCAGCCCACGGCCAGCGCCAGCAGCCGCCGTCGGCCAAGGGGTACGTCGAGGGCTCGAGCGAGCGCGTCGGCGCCGAACAGGGCCACTCCGGCACATGCCAGGACCACGGGCCCGATCAAGAGCCATGCGGTGGGCTCGGGAACCGGGAGAAAGCCCGGAGCGGTCTCTGAGAGCCCCAGGGCGGAGCTCAGCATGACCACGGGCGTCAGGAGCAAGTGGAAGCCCGGCAAGGTGACGAGGCCCGTGCTCGAGCTGTACACGAACGACAGGTCACCCCATCCGATCCAGTGGGCGGCGCGCACCGTCCCCCATATGTCCCCCGGGTAGAGCCAGTACCACGAATGGCCCTGGACGATCGCCGGCCACCAGAGGCTGTACGCCATGCCTGTGACGACGACGAGGAACGCCGTCGCGGTGAGCCAGAACGTGATGTGACGCGCTCTGACCTTGGCCGCCCTCTCACCGGCATCGATGGCCGGGGTGGCTTCGAACTGGTCGATCATGCCGTGGCGTTCCCGTCCGGAGACGCGCCGGTGCCCCGGCGCGTCTTCGAACTGGTCATCGTGTCGGCCCAGCTACGACGCGACCGAGCACGGATTCGTCGAGCTCGTGTCGTAGTTGGATCCGTTGACGTAGACGTCACCGGTGGTCCCCACCGACACCGTGTAGTGCGCCGTCCCCGGAATGGAGCGCAGCCACGGGCCGACCGTGTTGCCGGCCTTGTCCGCCGTCGTGGACGTGAGCGGGCCGATCCCGTTCGGGTAGGTCCCCATCTGGCCCTTGAACGCCTCGACGGCGGTCTCCACGCTCTTGGCGTCGGCGTTGCACGAGGCGATGGCCGCGTTCGAGCTGGTCCCCCCCACGGCGAACACCACGATCGCGGCCAGAATGGCCAGGATGATGATGACGATGAGGAGCTCGATGAGGGTGAAACCCCCTTCGTTACGCTTCTCGATCATTCTCGACCACATGTGTTGTGTTTCCTTTCCGACAAGAGCGCTCGTCTCTTCGCGCTCGTGGACGCTCTGGGATTGAGAACCCGAGCGCGCGGGCGAACCGCGCGCTCGGGTCTCATTCCACTATTCCGGGAATCCGAAGAACTACGACGCATTCGAGCACTGGTTGCTCGTGTCGTAGTTGGATCCGTTGACGTAGACGTCACCGGTGGTCCCCACGGACACCGTGTAGTGCGCCGTCCCCGGGATGGAGCGCAGCCACGGGCCGACCGTGTTGCCCGCCTTGTCCGATGTCGTGGACGTGAGCGGGCCGATCCCGTTCGGGTAGGTCCCCATCTGGCCCTTGAAGGCCTCGACGGCGGTCTCCACGCTCTTGGCGTCGGCGTTGCATGAGGCGACAGCGGCATTCTTGCTGGTCCCCCCCACGGCGAACACCACGATCGCGGCCAGGATGGCCAGGATGATGATGACGATGAGGAGCTCGATGAGGGTGAAACCCCCGTCGTTCCTCTTTTCACGAAGTCTGTCCCCCATTTGGAAGTAGATCCCTTTCCTGTCTCGTTTGTCCGGTCTTCAGAAGTCTGTAGAGGTGGTGGTGTCGCGGCTCAGCCACACTCACCGCAGTCGTGTCGTATCCCGCCACCTCCTCGCCTGCCATGAAAGGTCCACGTCATGCCGAAACCCCGCATTACACGTGAACCTGTCGATAGATCCCGTACATCGCCGAGACCAGCGCGATGGCGACGAAGCCCACGACGAGTCCGACGAAGATGATGACAGCGGGCTCGAAGAGCGCGGTGAACTGCTTGAGCTTGTAGTCGAGCTCGCGGTCGAAGTAGGTCGCCGCCGTCTCCAACTGGTCGTCCATCGTCCCGGTGCGCTCGCCGACCAAGAACATGTGCCGGGCGGCGGCCGGGAAGAGGCCACTGGCGGACAAGGGGGCGGCCAGGCCTTCACCACGGAGCATGGCCTCCCGAACGGTCTCCAGCCCCTCCTTGTAGACCGCGTTGGTGGTGGTGTGGCCGGTCACCTCCAGGGCGTCCGGAAGCGGCACGCCGGCACTCACCATCGAATACAGGATCCGGCAGAACCGCTCCAGGATCGCGGTGCGGATCAAATCGCCGACGACGGGCAGCTTGAGGATCAGGTTGTCCCGGATCTCCCGACCCCGTCTCGTGTAGGTCACCAAAAGGACGACGGCCAGGATCCCTGCGACGACGGCCACGATGACGATCCAATCGTTCTTGACGAAACCTGCCACGCCGAGCAGCGCGCGCGTCGGCGCCGGCAGCTTGGCGTGCAGAGAGGAGAAGAAGGACTGGAACTTCGGCAAGACGACCGAGGTGATGATGATCACGGCCAGGATCGCCATCACGAGCACGATCGCGGGGTACATGAGCGCTGAGGTGACCTTGCGTCTGGCCTCGATATCGCGCTCGATGTAGTCCGACAGCTGCACGAGGACGATGTCGAGGTTCCCGGTCAGTTCTGCGGACTTGAGGATGCCGAGGTAGTAGGGGGGAAACGCTTCGGGGTGCTCGGCGGCCGCGTCGGCGAACGTGGCGCCGTTGCGGAGCGAATCGCACATTTCGGCGAGGACCCGCTGGAGCGTCTTGTTCGACATCTCCTGGGTCATCACGTCCATGGCCTCCAGGACCGGAATGCCGGCCTTCATGAAGACGGCCATCTGGCGGGAGAAGTGCATGAGGTCGCGTCGGGGAACCCTGGTTGCGGTGATCTCGAACTGGAGGATGCTCTTCTTCTCCTGCACCTCCACAGGGGACAGGTTGCGCAGGACCAAGGCACGTCGGGCCATGGACACGGTGAGGGCGTCCTCGATCCCCGTCACGGTGGCGCCGTCCGGGGCGATCGCGGTGAATTTGAACTTGGCCATTGGTCCTCGTCAGAAGGCGTAGATCGAGCGGACCACCTCGGAGATGGTGGTCACATCGGTGGCGACGAGCCGGATGGCCTCGTCCCGGAGTGTGCGCATACCCTGCGACACGGCCATGCGTTGGAGCTCCTCCTGGGTCGCCCAGCCCACGACCAGCCGCTTGATCTCGGGCGTGATCCGCATGAGCTCGTAGACGCCGATGCGGTCGCGGTACCCGGTGCCGGCACAGAAGTTGCAGCCCTTGCCGTGCCAGAAGTCGACCTTGGGCTCGCCACCGGCCTCCTCGTAGAACGCGAGCTCCTCGTCGGTCGGTTGATATGGCGCACGGCACGTCGGACAGACGCGTCGCATGAGCCGCTGACTCACGACCGCCACCACGGACGACGCGATGAGGAAGGATTCGATACCCATGTCGAGGAACCGGTGCAGCGCGGCCGCGGAGTCCGTGGCGTGGAGGGACGACAGCACGAAATGCCCCGTCAGCGCCGACTGCACCGCGATGCGGGCCGTCTCCACGTCACGGATCTCGCCCACGAGGATGACGTCGGGGTCCTGGCGCAGGATGGAGCGCAGGCCGTTGGCGAAGGTGATGCCCGCCTGTTCGTTCGTCTGGATCTGGTTGATCGAGGGGAAGACGTACTCGACGGGGTCCTCGACGGTCATGATGTTGCGGTGCGGCTCGTTGATCTCGTTCAACGCCGCATAGAGCGTGGTGGTCTTGCCACTGCCCGTCGGTCCGGCGCAGAGAACCATGCCGAACGGGGCCCGGATCAACCCGCCGAAGACCTCGTGCGTCCCGTCGGGCATGCCGAGCTGGCCGAGCTGGAACAGGGAGCGGCTCTTGTCCAGCACGCGCAGGACGCAGGACTCCCCCCAGATGGTGGCCACGGTCGAGACGCGCACGTCGATCTCGCGCTCGTCGACGGTGATCGTGAACTGGCCGTCCTGCGGTCGTCGGCGCTCCACGATGTTCATCCCGGCCATGATCTTGAGCCGGCTCACCAGGGATGCGGCCATGGCGATCGGGAGCTCCACCGCGTCGTGGAGCGCACCGTCGATGCGGAAGCGGACCCTGAGGCGCTCGTCCTGGGGCTCGATGTGCACGTCCGACGCACGGTCGCGCAACGCCTGGGTCACGATCAGGTTCACGACCTGGACGACGGGGGCGTCGTCGGCCAGGACGTTCGCCGTCGTGGCATCGACGGTTCGTCGGGGTGTTTCGGTCCGTTCGAAGACCTCGACGAATTCGCCGATGTTCCCGAGCACCCGATAGGCCGAGTCGATGGCGCGCCGGATGTCCGTCGGTGGTGCGATCACCAAGGCCACCGCCTGCCCCGTGGCGTTGCACAAGGTGGCTTGGAGCTCGGGCGTCGGATCCGCCACCGCGACGGTCACGCCGCGTTCGTCGATGAGCACGGGCAATGCGGTATGGGCGCGGGCGAGGCTCTCCGGGAGCGTGGCGATGGCGTCCGGCGTGGGCCCGTGGCGGGAAAGGTCGACGAAGGGGACGCCGAGCTGATCGGAGAGGACCCGGGTCAGCTGCTCCTCGTCGATGGCGCCGAGGTCGACGAGCAGCGTCCCGATCCGCTTGCCCGAGTCGGACTGCTGGAGCAGGGCCTCGGCCAGTTGCGCGTGCGTGATCAGCCGGGAGCTGACCAGGAGCTCCCCGAGGTGCGACTGGACGGCCCGCTGTGGCTGGGCCGGTGGGACGGCCGGCGCGGTGGCCCCCTCGGTCCGCTCCGGCACCTGCGCCCTGCCCCGTCGTCGGCTCATCTCAGGCCTCGTCCCCCGTGGGCGCGCCCCCACCCCCTGTGTCGGATGTTGCCAATGATGCAAAGGCTACAGGCGGCAACCGAGGTCCCTGGTGCGCGGTGTCGTACCCGACGCTGAGCCGACGGATGGGCAGTTCATGAAGGCTTTTCGTGGTGCCGCCCGCCCGTCGGTGGCCCCGCCGACGAGTCACCTGAGCATGGTGCGTGACGAGGCTCACGACCGGCCCACCACGTCCCCAACATTTGCTCAACGAAGGGGCCTGGTGGTGTCGGGTCGGAAAGGCTCCGTTTGCCGAGGTCGCAGCCCTCTCGTCGTGGTTGGCCAAATGTTGGCCTGACGTTGCCGGGTCGGCGGCGCCTTCAGAGGGGGTCGCGATCGTCCGGCCCGCGTGGTCCGGGCGACGGGTGAACCTGGGGGGCGGTCTCATGGGCGTCGAGGTCTTGTCGCAACCGACGGGCAACGGTTCCGCGGTAGCGAGCCTCGACGGTGGTCATGCGTTGAGCGTGCCGGGGAACTCGCGCCTGGCCAAACGAAGTTCATCTCCCAGGAGCGCAAGATCCGCGCGCCTCCTTGGTTCTGCGGTGTCCACGAGGGCCTGACGACCCTCGAGCACGGGCGACGTGATGATCCTGGGGCCCTTGATGGTCGCCTGGCCCCAGAGGAGCGAGTGGCGAACCCGACGCCCACGTCGAGTCCCAGTCATCCAAGGAGAATCACATGCACAAGCGGTTCAGCCTCAAGAAGCGCATCGTCGTCGCCGGCGCGGGGGTCGGCCTGCTCGCCGGCGCGGGCGCCGCGTACGCGTACTTCACGTCCACGGGGACCGGCAGCGGTGACGTCACCGTCGGCACCGCCACCGACTGGGCCGTGACGGTGGCCGCGCCCACCGGCGGACCCCTCATGCCGGGATCGGGGAGCGAGACGGTGGGCTACACCGTCACCAACAACGGCACCAGCGCACAGATGCTCGCGGCGGTCAAGACGACCCTCGACACGGACACCAATGGCAACGTCATGAACGCTAACGGTCACGCTGTTAACGGCTGTCTGGCGTCGTGGTTCACCGTCACCGACGCCCACCCGACGCCGAACCAGTCCGTGGCCGCCGACGGCGGGACCTACCAGAGCTCGGCCACGGTGACGCTCAACGAGCAGAGCCCCGCCGTCGACCAGAACGCCTGCCAGGGCGCGACGCCGACCCTCACCGTCAGCGCGAGCTGATCACGCCGCCCGGCGGGGGTGTCACCGTCTCGCACCCCCGCCGGGATCCCGGCGCACAGCGACGCACCCGTTCCGGAAGGTCCATGCCCACCATGACCACCACCGCACCGACCCGCCTCATCCGTATCGACGCCATTCCGCCGGCACCGGCAGCGTCGTGCCGGGTCGCCCGCCGCCCGCACCATCGCCTGGCCGTCGCGGTGCTCGCCGGCGTGTCCGCCCTCGGGGCCGGCGTCGTCCCGGGCGGCGCCTACGCCTACTTCACCTCGCAGGGGTCGGGCTCGGGAGCGGCCACGGTGGGCGCCGTGTCCGCGGTGTCGGTCGTGGACGGCGCCGCCGCCACGACCGTGGAGCGTCTCGCCCCGGGGGGCACGGCCGATGTCGCCCTCCAGATCCAGAACACCAACCCTTTCCCCCTGACGCTGGTGAGCGTGGAGCCGGCCGCCGGGTCGGTCACCCCCGACTCGGCCCATGACGGCTGCACCACCACCGGGGTGAGCTTCGAAGGGGCCTCGTCCGTCCAGGCCACGCTGGCCCCCGACGCAACCACGGCCGTGTCCCTGCCCGGTGCCGCCTCCATGGACGACACGTCCTCCGACGCCTGCCAGGGGGCGACGTTCGCGATCCCCGTGACGATCACCGTGGAGAAGCAGTGAGCGTGGGGCACCACCGCTGCGGCGGGCGTCTCTGCCGCCTCGTGCTGGCCGCCGCCGGCGGCGGGTTCGCCACGCTCGCCTTCGGGGCGGGTGCGGCCTCCGCCTACTGGTCCCTCTCCGACACCAGCCCGACGGGCGGCGCGGCGGCCGCCGACGCCATCGTCACCGCCCCCGGTGCGCCGAGCGTGCCCACCGGCCCCGCCACCTCGCGCGACATCGACGTCGCCTTCGGCCCGGCGACGTTCCGCAGCGGCAGCGGTGCCGTCACCGAGTACCGCGTCCAGCGCTACGCGGAGGGCGCCACCAGCCCCTCGGCGTCCTTCCTCTGCAACGCGGCCGGGTCGGCCACCACGGTGGCCTGCACCGACACGGACGTGCCCGACGGTCGGTGGCAGTACACCGAGACACCCTTGTACGCCACGAACTGGCAAGGGGCCGAGAGCGAGCGCAGTGCCGGCGTGCTCGTCGACCTCACGCCCCCGAGCGTGACCGTGACCGCACCCGTCGACGGCCGGACCTACGACGCCGCCACCTGGACCGTCGCCGGCCCCATGTCGGGGACGGCCAGCGCCGCCACCTTCCCCGTCCGGTCGGTGGCCGTCAGCCTCCAGCAGGGGAACCAGGGATGCTGGAACGGCGGCGGCATCGGCTCGAGTGCGTTCGACGAGCCCTGCGACCACTACGTCGTCGTCCAGGGCACCTCCAGCTGGCAGGAGCCGTTCACGGTCGCCCAGTTCGGCTCGGGCGGCACCTACACCCTGCGGGTGCAGGTCACCGACAGCGCCGGCATCGCCTGGAACGACCTTGCGCAGGTCACCTTCGTCGACGACCCGACGTCGCTCGAGGCCGCCACGTCGCCGGGCCCTGGCACCGGTCTCCCCTCCACCGGTACCTGAGGCCCGGACGCGAAACCAGGCGACCCGGAGGAATGGGTCGCCTGGTTTCTTCCGCCCCCGGGACTGAGGAGTGGGATCAGGCCGGAGGACCGGTGGTGAGCTGGACCTGCGCGCTGTGGCTGGTGCCCTGGCCGTCGACCCAGGTGACGGTCACGGTGTCGCCGGGCTTGTAGTGGAGCAGGGTGTTGCTCAGGTCGTTCGCCGAGCTGATGGTGGTGCCGTCCACCGCGGTGATGGTGTCGCCCGCCCCGATGCCGGCGTTGTCGGCCGGGCTGCCGGACTGGACGCGCTCGACATAGGCCCCGGCGATGCCCGAGCCGCCGCCGGCGCCGCCGAAGAAGCCGCCGCTGCTCTGCGACCCGTCGGAGACGGCCACACCCAGCAGGGCGCGGGGCCCGATCTGGATGGTCGTGCTGGCCTTGCCGGCCTGGATGTCGTCGGCCAGCGTCAGCGCGTCGCTGATGCCGATGGCGTAGCCCTCGTTGGCCGTGCCGCCTTGGTCGCCGAAGCCACCGCCGTTGGCCACCGACGCCGCCGTGTCCATGCCGATCACGTGGCCGTTGGTGTCGACCAGCGGGCCGCCCGAGTCACCGGGCTGGATCGGCGCGTCGGTCTGGATCAGGCCGTGGAGGGTCTCGGTGAGCGTCCCCGTGTCACCGGCGGTGATGGTCTGGTTCAGCGCCGTGATGGTGCCGGCCACCGCGGTGGGGGTGCCGCCCTTGCCCAGCGCGTTGCCGATGGCCACCACGGGGCTGCCGACGCTCAGGTTGTTCGAGCTGCCCAGCGTCACCGTCTTGAGGCCCGATGCGTCCTTCAGCTGCAGGAGGGCGACGTCGTCGGTGACCGAGTACCCGAGCACCGTCGCGCTGTAGGTGCGACCGGTCCCGCCGATCTGGGCGTTGATGGTGGTCGCGTTCTCGATGACGTGGTTGTTGGTGAGCACCAGGCCGCCGGCGGTGAGCACCATGCCGGTGCCGGCCGCCGCGCCCCCCTCGGCGAGGGTCGTCGTGATGTCGACGACGGCGGGGTCGACGCCTGCCGCGATTGCGGAGGTGTTCACGCCGGCGGGCGCGTTGCTCGATCCCGAGCCCGATCCCAGGCCCGAGTTGCCCTGCGATGGGACCAGCTGGGTGTTCGCGGTGTCGCTGTGGTTCATGGCGTACTCGACCGCGGCGCCGCCCACCGCGGAGGCCAGCACGACCACCGCGACGACCACGGCGGCGATGGCCCAGCCGCCGGCGGGCTTGTGCGTCCGGGGCGGCGTGTAGGGGTGCGGGCCGCTGCCGTAGGGGTAGGGCGCGCCGTAGGGGGTTTGGGTCCCGTAGGGGGGCTGGGTCCCGTAGGGGTGCGAGCCGTAGGGGTACGGGGGCGTGCCGTAGGGCGGCACCGGCCCACCACCCCAGGCCCCGGCTCCGCCGGCGCCCGTCGCCCAGGGCGGCGGGGGAGGCGCCCCCGGGCCCTCGGGGGCCGCGGGCCCCGCCGACGCGGGTGCGCCGAAGGGCGTCCCCGGGACGACGGGCGGGTCGGTCCAGGCGACCGGCGGCACCTCGGCGGTCGGGATCGCCGGCACCTCGGCCGTCGGTGAGCCGGTGGCCGGGATCTCGCCGGTGGGGGTGGCGTCCCCAGGGGCCTCGGCCTGCACGGGCGCGGCGCCCATGGGCTCGCCGGCCGGGGAGACCACGGCCCCGCCGCCGTTCGCTCCGTCCTGGTCGCCCCCCGGGACCTGCACGTTCTCGCCGTCGCTCGTCACGTTGTCCTCCGAATGCCCCGCACTCGACGGGGTCGATCAGCCGTTATCGACAGGATGGTCCCCGAACCTGTGAGCGAACTTGGAAACGATTGTGGGGTTGCTTGGACGTGCGAGGCCGTGCGAGGCCGTGCGAAGCAGTGCGAAGCAGGCCGGCGGATTCAGGGGGCCCGGTGGCCGCCCAGCAGGATGAACGCGACCCGGGCGGGCTGCCCCGACCGGTTGCGCCAGGCGTGGCGCGTGCCGCGCTGGACGACGCAGTCACCCGGGCCGACGTGCACCGTGCGTTTCTCGTCGAGCTCGAGGTCCAGCTCGCCTTCGACGACAACGGCGAAGTCCACGGTGTCGGTGCTGTGCATGCCCGGGTCGGCGGGTTCGAGCTTGGCCACCAGGTCGGGCACCTTCTCCTGCGCCTCGGCCAGGGCCGCGCCCAGGTCGGCGCCCGCGCCCGGCCCGCCGGCATCGTCGGGTGGGAACGTCACCACGCGGAAGACCGCGCCGCCCGCTGACGGGAAGTAGTGCGCCACCCCCGGGCCGCCCGTGTCGTCCGGGATGGCGGGCGCGTGCGTGAGGGACCAGAGCTCGAAGCTCTCGAAGCCCGGGACGAGGGAGAGCGTGACCGGGCTGATTTCCGAATCGCTCGTGACCAGCGCGGTCCCGGCCTCGTCGTGGCCCGTCACCACCAGACGCACGTCGGCCATGGGGGAGCGGCGCGGGCGAGGCGGCCGATCAGGCCGCCGGGCGCGCCGCTTCGCGCTCGTCGAGGAACGACCACCAGGCCTGGGCGACGAGCCGGCCGGCGCGCACCACCACGTCGGGGTCCGCGTCGAGCGACGCCAGCGCGGACTCGGTCCACCCGGCGTGGGCCACGTCCACGGTGGCATGGTGGTCCCAGAAGGCCACGGCGGCGGCGTCGAGCCGGTAGTGGACGCGCAGGCCCTCGGCCTTGGACCGGGCCACCTCGGGGGCCTGGCGCTCGTAGGCGAGGAGGCCTGCGAGCGCGGGCACGGGTCCCTCTGCCAGCACCTGCGCGTAGGCGTCGCACAGCGCGCCCACCGCCGGTCCGGGCTCGGACGGCGCCGCCCCCAGCGCGTCGGCAAAGGCGTCGAACAACGCCAGATGGGGGACCGGGTCGCCGAGCTCGTCCGCCAGGTTGGCCGACACCGCGTGGCGTGCGGGGCCCTCGGGCAGCGCCGCGGCGAGCGCCTCGAGGAAGCCCGGGAGCATGGCCTCGAAATGGCGGTACTGCGCGGCGTACGCCTCGAGCTCGCCGTCGCGCAGCTCGCCCGCCTCCCACCGCCGGTAGAAGGGATGCTCGAGGAGGCGAAGGCCTGCACCGGCCTCGGCGATGGTCGCGTCGATCGTCGTGATGTCCATGCGGCGACCGTAGTCACGACCTGTGTCGGGAGCAACTATCGGAATTCGCACAACATCGAATTGGCCCGAATTCGTCCGACCTGGTCGCCGGTTTCGGGCTTGTCGCCGGCAACGATCTCGGGTCTTTCGGCCCTCCGGTGCGAGTGCGGGCCGGCCGATGTGCACTCGTGTCCTTGTGTCCGGACGTCGTCCGCGGGCGTATTCGAGTCGACGAAAAGGGCCTCGGGCTGCTCGACGTCATGGTGGCCTTCTTGGTCCTGCTCGTCGTGCTCGTCCCCACCGGCTACCTGATCGACACGGTGGTGTCGAACGCCGCGGTCCAGCGCGGGCGGGTCACCGCCTCGGAGCTGGCGGACCAGTGGCTCGAGAAGATGTCGAACGCCACCACGCTCACGACGCTCCAGAACGACATCAGCCGGGACGTCCTGCTCACCCCGACGCCGGTGGTCATCGGCGGCCAGCCCTTCTCGGTGTGGTCGCATCTCGAGTGGGCGGACACGGGGACGTCCCCGAGCCTGTGCACGTCGGGGAACCCCCCGCAGGTCATCCGGGCGACGATCACGGTGAAGTGGTCGGGGCAGCAGATGGGCGAGACGTCCATCATCAACCCGCCCTACGGGACGCTCGTGCCCGGCGACGGCTTCCTCTCCATCCAGATCCAGGGTGCGAACGCCCCTGCCGCCCCGAGCGACACGGCGAACCTCATCAACGTGGGGGTAAACGTGACACCCCAGGGCGGCTCCACCACCACGTACAACCCCGACAAGTACGGGTGCGTGTACCTGGAGGAGCCCTTGGGCACCTATTCGGTGAGCCTCTCCAGCCCGGCGGGCGGCCCGACCTTCGTGGACTGGCAGGAGGTGCTCACGCCCAGCCAGCCGTCGACCCAGGTGGTCACCGCCGGACTCCCCGCCTTCGTGCCGGCGTTCCACTTCGACGAGGCGGGAACGGTCACCCTGATCCCCGGCGGCTCGGTGCCGGTGGCCACCGGCATGCCCATCTCCGTGAGCAACGGCGGCAACCTGCAACCGTCGGGGACCAAGGTCATCGTGCCGGCCGGCGGCACGGCGGGCACGGCGACCCTCTTCCCCTACAGCTCGGCGTACTCCGTGTGGTACGGGGACTGCACCACGGTGTCGGGCGTCACCCAGGAGATGCCGTCGTCACCGGCCGTGGTGACCGTCACCCCGCAGGGGTCGGCCTCGGTGACGATCACCGGGCTCGACACCCTTGCCCTGGCCATCACCCGCTCCGCCGGCGCCTTCTCCGCCCCGCCCACGGCCACGGCGACGACGGCCGACGCCGCTGCACCCGGTGACGGGTGCCCCGCAACGGCCGAGACCTACGGGCTGAGCGCCTTCAGCGGCTCGGGGAGCTCGTACAGCGACCAGACGGGAATCCTGGCCCAGACGTACACGGTCAAGGTGACCGACCCCACCAACAGCAGCGTGACCTCGTTCTCCATGCAGGTGGGCGCGAGCGGGGTCGTCTACAACAGCACCACCTATCCCTACGGCACGCCCGTGCCGGTGACGGTGCCATGAACCGCGGCGCGCGCCGCCGGCCAGGTCGCTCCCGGTTCTCGCGGTCCGAGGCCGGCTACACCCTGGTCGAGTCGGCCCTCACCTGCGCGGTGCTGGGCGTGCTCATGGCCGCTTCGGTCCCCGCCGTCTCCGTGGCCTTCCGCGTCGACACGGACGTGCAGAACACCTACAACTCGCTCGACCAGCTCGCCCTCGCCTCCGAGGTCGTGACCCGCTACTTCCACGAGGCCGTGGCCAACGCACCAGGAGGATCGCCGTTCGTGGCCGCCTCCGCCAACTCGGCGACCTTCTACACCAACATGGGCAACAGCAACGGCCCGGAGCAGATCACCGCGCAGGTGACGACATCCGGATCGATCCGGTCCTTCAAGCTCGTCCTCACGCCGGCGGTGGCGGGCACCTGCCCGTCGGCCGCGCACCCGACCTACGTCTGCTCCTACGGGGCGAGCCCCGACGGGCTCGTGCTCGTCAATTACCTCACCAACGGGACCGGTGGGAGCCCCGTCTTCACCTACACCCTCCAGGGGGGTGCGACCTGTGCGGGGCCCCCGCCGGGCTCGGGTGGGACCACCCTCGCCGGCGCGCTCAGCAGCGGGAGCGTCTACACGTCGCTCTCGGTCCATGCACTCACGACCCCCGTGAGCTCGGGCGACACCCTCGTGATCGGCAGCGGCGCCACCACCCAGACGGTGACCGCCTCGGGCGCGGCGGCGGTGGGGGCCACGTCGATTCCGGTGACCAGCTTCACCGCCAACGCCGCCTACCCGATCAACACGTCGGTGCTCGACCAGGTGTGCACGGCCAGCCAGGTCAGCCAGATCGCCGCGGTGGGCATGAACCTGCAGGCCACCAAGAGCCCGGGCGGCCAGCCCACGGGGTACCAGTCGGTGGCCTACCTGTTCTCTCCCGCGTACAACCAGTCGGTCGGATGAGCGGAGTGCGAGCGATGACCAGACGCGACGAGGCGGGGCAGGCGATCGTGATCGTGCTCGGGCTGATCCTGGTGCTCTCGCTGGGGACCGCGCTCATCGTCCAGAACACCTTCCAGCAATTCCCCATCGTGGGCAAGGACGTGATCCAGCACCAGGCCTACCGGGCCATGGTCGCCGGCCTGGACGAGTACCTCTACCAGGACAACGCCAACCCGAACTTCGTGGCCTGCAACGCGAACTTCTACAACGGCGCGACGCTCGTCGGCGCCTCCGGGCTCACCTCGGGCTCCGCCATCTGCTCGGGGCTGACCTTCGGCTCGTGGATCCAGGTACCGGGCGACGCGTCGTACAACGGTCCGCCGAGCTGGTTCCTCCTCGGCAACCCGTCGATCAACATCGCCAACGGCGACCTGACGATCAACATCGTCGGCGCGGCCGGCTACCCGAACAGCTACAACTACCAGACGGCGGTGGTGACGCTGCAGCCCCTCAACAGCTTCCTCCTCAACGTCATCTGGACCAACTACAACCAGCTCGACCCGCCCATCGTGGCCAGCATCTACAACGTGTCCACGCCAACCTGCACGTACTACTGGCCTTCCTCGACCCTCGGAACCAACTGCGTGAACGTGACGTACGCCAGCACCGACGTGCTCACCGGCAACGTCTTCGCCAACGACTCGATCTGGGTGTGCGGCAGCTCGTCGTTCCAGACGGTGCAAACGGGGGACCCGAACGAGAACTATGTCAATGGCTGTAGCGGGAGCCCCACATCGACGTCGTGGACCAAGGGCGTGCCGGTCCAGCCGATCCCCACCGACAACTCCGCCCTGAAGACGACCGCGTCGCTCACCGGATGTGTCTACGAGGGTCCGACGACCCTGGTGCTCACCGGGACGACCATGAGCGTGACGAGCCCTGACACCCCGACCGGCAAACCGAACGGCGCGCCGGGCTCCTCGGTTTCCAACGACTCGCTCAACGACCCGACCAACACGGCGAACGTGTGCATGCCCACGCCGACCACGCTCAACGCCAAGCTCACCTCCGGCACGACCTACACGTCGCTGTCGGTGGTGTCGTTGCCGACGGCCGTCAAGGCGGGCGACTCCATCGTCATCGGGTCCGGGGCGACGACCCAGCAGGTGATCGCATCTGCGGCCGCCTCGGCAGGGGCGACGTCGGTGTCGGTGAACAGCTTCCGCGCCAACGCCACCTACAACGTCGGCACGTCCGTGGTGGACAACGTGGTGGCCATGCCGACGGACGGCGTCGTCTACGCCGAGAACTGCACCAACGCGTCGGCGTGCAACACGGTCAACTACAACCCGATGTCGGGCGAGGGGGAGACCGGTGTCGGCGGGCCGACCGTGGGCGACGTGATCGTCCAGGGGTCGGTGACCACACCGACCACCGTCGGGGCGGCCGACAACATCATCATCGACGGCGACCTCTGCTACACGGACACCGTGACCTCGGGCTCACCCTCGGACTGCACCACGCTGCCCAAGGAGACCCCGGCGGCACCGTCGACGAACGTGCTCGGTCTCGTCGCTCTGAACTACGTCGAGGTGAACCACCCCGTGAGCGGCGGGAACAACGCGAGCACGTGTCCCGCCGGTCTGGGCAACGGTGCGCCCAACTGCGACCTGAGCAACCCGGTGATCGACGCCAGCGTCCTGGCGCTCAACCACTCGTTCCTGGTGAACAACTACAACCAGGGCTCGCCCCTGGGTGCGCTGACCGTCTACGGCGCGATCGACCAGGACTGGCGCGGACCGGTGGGAACGGAATCCGGCGGGAGCATCGTCACCGGCTACTCGAAGAACTACCAGTACGACTCGCGCCTCAGGTACCTCGCGCCCCCGTACTACCTCAACCCCGGGACCTCGCAGTGGGGATTCGCGGCCTTCACGGTGGTGTCGGGTTCGTGCAAGCTGCCTAGCGGGCAGACCTGCCCGGCCGGTTATCCCTGATCCCTGACCGGCCGCACGGCGCCTCACAGCTGGGCGGCCACGGGGAGCTGTTCGTCAGGGGCAGAGGTGGAAGTCGTCCGCCCGGCGCCCGGTGTAGGGCATGTGGACCGAGCAGGCGACCCGGCGCTGGCGGACCCGGCGCTCGAGCACGTGCACGATGACGTGCTCCGCGTGCGACGTGGCCCAGATGTCGACGATGCCCGGG
>Ga0187778_10001052_pt1 | contig 19685 bp, 19 predicted proteins | sample 1015_Q2_SP5_20_M_FD_132418 | JGI IMG/M metagenome (GOLD analysis project Ga0187778, IMG submission 132418) | Tropical peat soil microbial communities from peatlands in Department of Meta, Colombia - 1015_Q2_SP5_20_MG | ecosystem: Environmental > Terrestrial > Soil > Wetlands > Peat | place...
AGCCCCGCCACGCCGTCACCCGCCGCGACCCTGGTGTTCCTGCGCGACCGTCCCGCGGGCCCCGCCGAGATCCTCATGATCCAGCGGCACGGCAAGAGCAAGTTCGCGGCGGGCGACTACGTGTTCGCGGGCGGCAAGGTCGAGGCCGACGACATCCCCGACGACGTCGAGCGCTTCTGCCGCGACCTGACCGCGACCCAGGCGAGCGCGCGGCTGGGCGGCGATCTCGCACCGCGTCAGGCCCTGGGCTACTGGGTGGGCGCCATCCGCGAAGCGTTCGAGGAGGTGGGGCTGCTGCTCGCTTACGATCGGCGCGGCGACCTGATCCGCCTCACGCCGGACCTCCAACCCCGGTTCGAGGCGTACCGCGCCGCGTGCCAGGCTGGGAATCCGGCGTTCTTCGGCATGCTGCGCGCCGAGGAGCTGACGCTCGCCACCGACCACCTGACCTACTTCGCGCACTGGATCACGCCCGAAGAGCAGCCGCTCCGCTTCGACACCCGCTTCTTCGCCGCGGTCGCGCCGCCGGACCAAGCTCCGGAGGTGGACGGCCACGAGATCGTGGCGCAGCGATGGCTGACGCCGGCGGAGGCCTTCGCGGCACAGCGCGCCAGTGAGATCACGCTGCGGCTGCCCACCATCAAGAATCTCGAGCTGCTGCAGAGCGGCGGATCCCGCGCCGCCGAGATCCTCGACGGGCTGCGGGGCCGCGACGTCCCCAGCATCCGCCCCCGCGTGCTGCAGGTGGACGGCAAGCCGCTCGCGGTGCTGCCCGGCGATCCTCGCTGGTACTAGGTTTCGCCGCGACTAGCGCGCGAGCGCGCGGTCCAGCTCGACGGCCAGCCCCTCGGAGACGCGCGTGAGCGGCAGCCGACACTCCGGCGAGCCGATCAGCCCCTGGCGCCAGAGGCAGTGCTTGATCGGCACCGGATTCGGCTCACGGAAGAGCAGCGGCACCAGGGGCTCCAGGCGCGACCACGCCTTGCGCGCGCCCTGGTGATCGTTGGCGGTCATGCGCTCGTACACGGTGAGGAACAGCGCGGTCTCGAGGTGCGCGGAGGCGAGGATGCCCCCGTCGCCGCCGTGGGCCATCATCGTGTAGAAGTAGGCGTCCTCGCCGGTGAGCACCGCGAAGCCGTCGGGCCGGTGGCGGAGCAGCTCGAGCGACTGCGCGATGCTGCCGGAGGAGTCCTTCACACCCGCGATGTTCGGTACCTCGGCCAGACGGAGCAGGGTCTCGTTGGCCAGGTTGACCCCGGTCCGGTAGGGGATGTTGTAGATCAGGATTGGCCGGGCGGTGGCCTCCGCGATGCGGAGGAAGTGCTCGCGCATGCCGTCCTGGCTGGGCCGATTGTAGTAGGGGCAGACCGAGAGGATGCCCTGCACGGGCTGGCGCTCCAGCCGCTTGACCGCCTTCACCGTCTTGCGCGTGTCGTTGCCGCCGACGCCGACCACGATCGGCACGCGGCCCGCGACGGTCTCGACCGTGCGCTCGATCAGCCGATCGGCCTCCGCCTCGTCGATGGTCGGGCTCTCACCGGTGGTCCCGAGCGGGATGACCCCGGTGACGCCGAGCCTGACGTAGTGCTCGATCAGCCGATCGTACGCTGGGTAGTCGATCTCGCCATGGGTGAACGGGGTGATCGCGGGCAGCCAGACGCCTCCGAAGCGCATGGGCAGCACCTCCTGGATCTCCAAGTCTAGCACGCGCCCGGCGGCCGCCCCTTGGCGTGCTATACTCGCCGGCACTTCGCGATCCAGGAGGTCTCGATGGATATCGACCAGGCGCCGGCCAGCCTTCCCCCACTGGACGTCGAGCGCCCCAAGGCATGGACGCGCGAGAGCATCTCCCCCGACGGCTGGCTGATCTCGCTCCCCGAGCCCTGCGTGGCCGAGCTGGACGAGGTCGTGGCCTCCCTGCGGGCGACCCCGCGCCCGATCGAGACCCTCAGCCCCGACGCCTTCGCCCTGGACGGCTGCCGCGCGGTGATGGCCCGCGTGCGAGCGAAGCTCGAGACCGACACCGGGCTCGCGGTGGTCGACCGCTTCCCGGTCGAGCGGTACGCGATCGAGGAGAACCGGGCGATCGGCTGGCTGCTGGCCGCGATGCTGGGGCAGGTGGTGGCGCAGAAGGTCAGCGGCGCGCGGCTCTACGACGTGAAGGACACCGGGCAGGCCCTGGGCTACGGGGTGCGTCGCTCCGTGACCAACCTGGGCCAACCCTTCCATACCGATGGCGGCTGGCTCTGGAAGGCGCCCGCCTTCGTCGGGCTCTTCTGTCTCGAGTCGGCCCTCGAGGGCGGGCTCAGCCGGTTCGTCAGTCTCGTCACCGCGCACCACGAGCTGCGTCGCCAGCGGCCCGACCTGCTCGCGCGCCTCTACCGCCCGTTCATGTGGGACCGGCAGGGCGAGCACGTGCCCAACGCGCTGCGGGTGAGCGAGCAGCCGGTCTACGAGTACGCTGACGGCGTCCTGCAAGCGCGCTACTACGAGGACTACATCCGCAACGGCTGCCAGCTGGCCGGCGTCGAGCTGGACGCCGAGGGAAGCGAGGCGCTCGAGGCCCTGGGCGAGATCGTGGACGATCCGGCCAACTGGGTCGAGTTCCGCATCGAGAAGGGCCAGCTCCAGTACCTCAACAACCGACAGTTCGCGCACAGCCGGACCGCCTTCAAGGACACCGCCGCCCCCGGGCAAGGCCCGGGACGCCACATGCTCCGGCTCTGGAATCGCGACGAGGGGTCCTGGCACCTCGAGGGTCAGCCCGGCGCCTGATCGTCCGCCCGTCCGTTGACCTTCCACGCTGCGGTCTACTCCACGCTCGTGCTGTTGCTCGCCTACTGGGTCCGGGGCGTGGCCGGCTTCGGGTCCGGGCTCATCGCGATCCCCCTGCTCTCGCTGGCCTGGCCCGTCACGACTGTGGTGCCGATCGTGGTCGCGCTCGACTACCTCGGCTCGCTGAGCCAGGGCGCCAGGAACGTCGAGGAGGTGGCCTGGCGCGAGCAGCTCGTGCTGATCCCGTTCATGGTGGTAGGCGTGATCGTGGGCCTTTGGGTGCTACGCGTGATGAGCGTCGCGCTGCTGGGGCGGTTCCTTGGGGCCTTCGTGATCCTCTACGCGATCTACCAGATGCTGCCGCTCCGCACGCTGAGCGGCTCGCGCATCGCGGCCAGCTACTGCGGCTTCCTGGGCGGTCTCGTCGGCACGCTGTTCGGCACCGGCGGCCCGTTCTACGTGATCTACCTGAACCTCCGGGGCCTCGAGCGTCCCGTCTTTCGCGCCACCTTTGCGATGAACTTCCTGATCGACGGCGGCGTGCGCCTCGCCGCGTTCGTGGCGGCCGGCCACTTCGGCGGCCAGACGCTCGCCTACCTCCTCGCCGCGATTCCCGCCGCCGGCGTCGGTCTCTACCTCGGCGGCCACGTGCAGACCCGCCTCTCCCAGCGCACGTTCCAGCTCGTGATCCAGATCCTCCTCCTGGTCAGCGGCCTCGCTCTCCTGCTGAAACGCTAGGCTCCACGATCCAGCCCTCGCTCTCCCGCGCCACCCGCTCCTCCGCGTCGGTCAGCCCGGCCGGCCGGGCCAGCCCGCGGGCCAGCGCGGCGGGCTCGTCGAGCGCCCAATCGCGCAGCGCCGCCACCTGCCGCGCATCCTTGATCCGGTAGTGCTGGCCGCGGCAGTCGACGAGGCTCGGCCACATCTCGGCGATCACGATGCTGTCGCGATCGATCGCGCGGTCCCACGCGGTCTCGAAGGGCCAGAGGCGCGTCCGCCCGGCCAGTGCGGGGTCGACGAGCAGCCGGTGGACCGCGGGCAGCCCCACGAGCGTCTGCGATCCGACCGCGCCCACCGTGTAGAGCTTCCACGGGCTCTGGATGCCGCGCGCGCCGTGCCGCCGCTCGGCCATCCGACCGTTCGGGATGTGCGGTGGGAAGGGGCGCGGGCGCTTCGGGGCCAGGTGCGGATACCCGCGCCCACCCGGATGGCCCCAGAACGGGCCGTCGTGCGCCTCGGCCCGCGCGCCCTGGATCTCGCGATTGAGGAGCCCGGCCACCTCGAAGCGATTGTTGGCGCCGTCTGGCTCGTCGCGGATCATCCCGGCGAACCGAGCGCAGAGCGCGCGGCCGACCGGCAGGCCTGCCTCGATCGGGTAGCCGAACGCGAAGTCGAACCCGACCAGGGTACGCCCCGGCTCGGCCACGAGCAGCGCGCGGATGAAGGCCTCGGCCTCCGGTCGCGTCCGGAAGTAGGTGGGCGCGGGGCGCTTCCCTCCCGCGGCGGGGCCACGTCGTCCCCACGCGAGCCAGCAGCGATCGCGGGTCGGCCGCGATGGTCCCCGCGTGGAGGCCGCCGACCAGTCGGCGATGACGACCAGCCGGAAGGTCAGGGGACGAGGACGATCTTGCCGAACTGCTTGCCCTCCGCGAGCCGGCGCTGAGCCTCGACGCCCTCACGCAGCGGCATCACGGTGTCCACGATCGCGCGCAGCCGGCCCGCGAAGAGCTGGCCCATCACCGCGTTGAACTCGGCGTCGTTCGCCATCGTGGAGCCGATGATCGAGAGCTGCTTCCAGAAGACCTGGCGGATGTCGGTCTCGGCGATCGGTCCCGACGTGGCGCCGCACGTCACGATGCGCCCGCCCTTGGCCACGACGCGGATCGAGCCCTTCCAGGTGGCCACGCCCACGTTCTCCAGCACCACGTCGACGCCGCGGCGGCCCGTCCTCTGGCCGATGACCTTCACCCAGTCCTCCCGCGCGTAGTTGATGCACTCGTCCGCGCCCAGGGCCCGCGCGCGCTCGAGCTTGTCGTCGCTGGACGACGTCACCCACACCCGCGCGCCGCACAGCTTGCCGATCTGCACCGCGGTCGAGGAGACGCCGCCGCCCACGCCCAGGATCAGCAGATCCTCGCCCGCGCGCAGGCGCGCCTGGGTTACGAGCATGCGCCACGCGGTCATGTTGACGAGGATGAACGCGGCCGCGTCCTCGTACCGGATCGAGTCGGGCAGGCGGGTCACGTGCCGGGCCTCCACCTTCACGTACTCGGCGAGACCACCGTGCGTGTGCTCGCCCAGGATGCCGTAGCGCACGCAGAGGCTGTGCTCGCCGCGCAGGCAGTACTCGCACCGCCCGTCGTAGAGGTTCGGGTTCACCGCGACGCGCTCGCCCATCGTGACGTCGCGCACCCCGGCGCCGACCGCCGCCACCTCGCCCGCGATGTCGCAGCCGGTCCAGAAGGGCATGGGCAGGGTGAGCCCGGGGAGCCCCTCTCGGACGAAGAGATCGAGGTGATTGAGCGCGGCGGCGCGCACCCGGACCAGGACGTCCCCCGCGCCGATCTTCGGGTCCGCGACGTCTTGGTACCGGAGCCTGTCGAGCCCGCCGTGCTCGTGGAACGCGAGCGCCTTCATGCCCGGGCCCGGAGCCCGCGCGATCCGGTCACGCGGCTCCCAGCCCCTTGCGAGGCGCGTTCACCAGCACCGCCATGTTCCCGTACGGGTGCTTGTTGTCCAGCATGAGCTGGTGGCACTCGGGCAGATCGTCGAAGGCGTAGGTGGTGGACAGGCACGGATCCACCCGGCCCGCGTCCACCAGCCGGGTCACCGCCAGCGCCTGCTCGTCGTTCGAGAGGTGGCTGCCCTGGAAGCGCTTCTGCCGCATCCAGTGGTAGCGCAGATCGAGCGTGACGTTGTAGCCGGTGGTGCCCGCGCAGATCACGATCATGCCGCCGGTGGCGCAGACGAACTCGGACGTCGGCAGCGTGGCCTCGCCCGGGTGCTCGAAGACGATCCGGGGACTCGTGCGCTCGCCGAGCGCGTCCCAGACGGCCTTGCCGAAGGCGCGCGCGCCCTTGGCCCAGTTCCCGTACGCCTTGACGTCCTTCGTGTCCGGCATCGGGCCCCAGTGGTCGAACTGGGAGCGGTTGATGACTCCGACCGCGCCGTGCTCCATGCAGAACTTCCGCTTGGCCTCGTCGGAGACCACCGCGATGGCCCGGCCGCCCTCCGCGCGGACGATCTCGAGCGCCAGGCTGCCGAGGCCGCCGGTGGCACCCCACACCAGCACCACGTCGCCCTTCTCCACGACGTGCGGGGCCCAGCCCATCAGCATCCGGTAGGCGGTGGAGGCGCAGAGCAGGAAGCAGCCGGCCGCTTCCCAGGTGAGCTTCCGCGGCTTGGCGATGCATTGGTGCGCCTGGGCGCGGGCGAACTGGCAGTAGCTGCCGTAGTTGGTCTGGTAGCCCCAGATACGCGTCGACTCGGCGAGCATCGGGTCCTTGCCGGCGAGCACCCACGGGTCGTCGGGCCGCCACCAGCCGCTGTGGACGATGACCTCGTCGCCGACCTTGACGTGCTTGACGTCCTTGCCGGTGGCCCACACGATCCCCGAGCAGTCGCTGCCGCCGGCGTGGAAGTCCTCGGGCTCGCCCAGCTTCTGCCGCTCCGCGATGACGTCCAGCGGCTGGCCCAGCGCGGCCCACACGTTGTTGTAGTTGATGCCGGACGCCATCACGTAGACGAGCACCTCGTCGGGGCCGATGGTGGGCGTGGGCAGCACCTCGCGCTTCCACGCGTCCCTCGGCTGGCCGAAGCGGCTCTGTCGCACCGCGAAGGCGTGCATGCGCTTGGGCACTTCACCGAGCGGCGGCTTGTCGCCCAGGTCGTAGAGATCAGCCATGGAATCCTCCGGGTCTGGTGACCTTTACTTGCCCTTGAAGTCGGCGCGCTTGCGCTCGGCCGCGGCACGGAGCCCCACCTTGCGGTCCTCGGAGAGCAGCGGGCCCGAGGCCTGCGCGGTCTCCCAGTCGAGCCAGGCCCGCACCTCGCCGTAGTAGGTTCCGTTGATGGCCCGCTTGGCGGCCTGCACGGCCAGCGGCGCGTTGCCCGCGATCTCGGCGGCCAGCTCGGCCACGCGGGCGCCCAGCTCGCCGGCCGGGTGCACGGCCTGCACGAGCCCGATGCGGAGCGCCTCCGCGGCGTCGAAGCGGCGCGCCGAGTAGATCAGCTCCTTCGCCTTCCCGATCCCCACCGTGCGGGGCAGCCGCTGGGTACCGCCCATGTCGGGCACCAGGCCGAGCTGCACCTCGGGGATCGAGAACAGCGTGCCCTCGGCGGCCAGGCGCACGTCGCAGCAGAGCGCCAGCTCGAGCCCCGCGCCCATGCAGGCGCGCTGGATGGCGCCGATGACGGGCACGCGGAGCGCCTCCACCGCGGAGAACGAGGCCTGGTGGCCTTCCAGGTGCCGGCGGATGTGGGCCACGGCCTGGCCGGGGGACATCTCCTCGAGCGTGGTGCTGAGCGTCGAGCCCGCCTTCACGTCGAGGCCCGCGCAGAAGCAACCGCCCGCGCCCATCAGGATCGCCACGCGCACGTCGGCCGCCGCGTCCACCACGCGGCACGCCTCGCCGATGCCGTGCCACATCTCGTTGTCCAGCGCGTTCAGGCGCTCGGGCTTGTTGAGCACGATGGTGGCGACCTCGCCCTTGATCTCCACCTGGACCTTGTCGGTCATGTCCCGCCTCCTTAGCCGTTGAACGCGCGAACCATCGCGGGCAGACGCGGGTCGTCCAGATTCGGCTGGTAGGGCTGGTAGAGCCCGGTGCGATCGAGCAGCCCCTGGTAGCGCTCCAGGATCTTGGCGTGCAGGTTGTCGTACGTCGCGGTCACCGCGTAGGTGTCGAGCATCTCGTCGGTGATGAGCGCGGCCATGCCCTTCCAGTCGCCCTCCACCGACTTGCGGTGGAGCTGGGCGGTCACGCCCTCCCAGCCGTGCGCGGCCAGGACCGGCGTGTAGGTGCGGGTGGAGCCGTAGAAGGCGATCTGCTGCTTGACGGTCTGGGCCTGCGCGGCGCGCTCCTTCTCGGTGTCGCCCACCACCACGAACGTGGCGGTCGCGTAGGTGAAGTCCTTCCGCGCGCGGCCGGAACGCAGGAGCCCCTCCTCGACCGCCGGGTGCACGGTTTCGCGGAGGTACTTGGGCGAATTGAACGGGTGCACGTGCATGCCGTCGCACAGCTCGCCCGCGATGCGGCACATCAGCGGGTTCACCGCCGCGATGTAGATCGGGATCTTCGGGTGCTCGATCGGCCCGGGGTTGAAGAACGGAGTCATGATGTCGAACGTGTAGAACTGGCCCTTGAAGTTGAGCTTGGTGCCGTTCTGCCAGCAGTCCCAGATGGCCCGGATCGCCCGGATGGCCTCCGCCATCTTGGGTCCCGGCGACTCGAACTTCACCGAGAAGCGCCGCTCGTTGTGGGCCTTGACCTGGGTGCCGAGGCCGAGCGCGAAGCGCCCGCCCGAGGCCTTCTGCAGGTCCCACGCGGTGTGCGCGGTGATCATCGGGCTCCGCGAGAACACCGTCGCGATGTTGGTCCCGAGCTTGATCCGCGAGGTGGACGTGGCCGCGACCGCCAGGGGCAGGTAGGGGTCGTGCTGCGTCTCCGACGACCAGAGGCAGTCGTAGCCCATGGCCTCGACCTTGCGCGCGTAGTCCGGGATCGTCTTGAGATCGTGGGTCAGCATCGACACGTCGAGCTTCACCGGGGGTCTCCTTGTGCCGGGGGTTCGGGGGAGAAGCATACCGCAGTCGTGGGCATCCGTGATATATCGTGACCGCGAAGGAGGGCGACCATGGCCAAGAAGGGCACCGGGCTGCTGATGGTGTGGACGGACGTGCCGGCCGACCAGGAAGAGGAGTTCAACCGCTGGTACAACGAGGAGCACCTGCCCGAGCGGATGGCGATCCCCGGCTTCCTGAGCGGGGCGCGCTACGAGGCGGTGAAGGGCGGGCCCAAGCACCTGGCCGTCTACGAGCTCGAGAGCCCGGCGGTCTTGCAGTCCCCCGCCTACAAGAAGGTGCAGGCCGATCCGACGCCGTGGACGAAGAAGATCGGGCCCCAGGCCATCGGCAAGCCGTTCATCCGCAACGTCTACTCGATGATCCATCCGGGCACGCTCACGCCCGCGATCGCGAGCTCGCCGATGGCGCCGGCGCTGCAGCTCGGGCGCATGGACGTGCCCGCGGCCGTCGATCGCGACTTCAACGAGTGGTACAACACGGTCTACGTGCCGAATTACGAGAAGGTGCCCGGCGTGATCCGCGGCCGGCGGTACCGCGCGGTCGAGGGCTCGCCGACCTACCTCACGTTCTACGAGTTCGAGGACGCCAAGGTCTCCGAGACCCGCGCCTGGCAGACGCAGCGTGACGCCAGCCCGCTGAACGCGAAGATGCGGCTGCACATGCAGCACGCGCCCGGCTCGCCGGGGGTGTACGTCAAGACGGTCGAGCTGACGTCGTGATCGTCTGGCTGGGGCCGCCGGTGCCCTGCATCTTGGGATCGAGAAGATCGCGCAGGCCGTCGCCGAAGAGGTTCAGTCCGAGGATGCAGGCCATGATGGCCGCGCCCGGGAAGAGCGTGAGCCAGGGCGCCTGCTGAAGGTACAGCCGGCCTTCGGCCAGCACGTTGCCCCAGGACGGGATCTGCGGCGGCACGCCCACGCCCAGGAACGACAGCGCGGCCTCGCCGAGCACGGCCGCCGCGAAGATGAACGTGCCCTGCACGATCACCGGTGAGAGACAGTTGGGCAGCACGTGGCGTCCCAGCACGATCGCGTCGGGGACGCCCAGGGCCAGCGCGGCCTCCACGTAGGGCGTCTCGCGGATCACCAGCACCGAGCCGCGCACGATGCGCGCCACCCGCGGCACGTAGACCACACCGAGGGCCACGATCACGTTGACCACGCTCGGCCCGAGCGAGGCCATCATCGCGATGGCCAGGATGATGCCCGGGAAGGCCATGAACCCGTCCATGATCCGCATCAGCACGTTGTCGAGCGGGCGGTAGTAGCCGCCGAGCAGCCCGAAGACGATGCCGCCGGCGAAGGACAGGGCCACCACGGCGCCGCCCACCAGCATCGACAGGCGCGTGCCGTAGATCACGCGACTCCATACGTCGCGCCCCACGTCGTCGGTGCCCATCCAGTGCGCCGCGGTCGGCGGGGAGAGGCGCGCCCGAACGTCGAGGAGCTGGGGCTCCCAGCGGCCGATCACGGGCGCGAACAGCGCGATCAGCACGTTCAGCGCCACGAGGACGCCGCCGACCAGCGCGATGCGCCGCCGGAACAGGAGCACGAGCCAACGCCAGCGCGAGCCAGGGGCGATCACTGGTAGCGGATGCGCGGGTCGAGGGTGAGGTAGACCAGGTCCACGACCAGGTTGATCAGGGTGTAGGTGACCGCGATCACCAGCACCACGCCCTGGATGACCGGATAGTCGCGGCGCAACACCGCCGAGATGATCAGCCGCCCCAGCCCCGGGATGTTGAACACGGTCTCGATCACCACCGCGCCGCCGACCAGGATCGCGAACGTGATGCCGATCACGGTCAGCGTCGGGATGATCGCGTTCTTGAGCGCGTGCTTGTAGACGACCGCGCCATCGGCGAGGCCCTTGGCGCGGCTGGCCAGGATGTACTGCTCTCGAAGCACGTCGAGCATGCTGGAGCGGGTGATGCGTGCGATCAGAGCGGACTGCACGAGCCCGAGCGAGACGGCCGGCATCAAGAGCGAGCGCGCGTTGGGCCAGAGGCCCACGTCCAGCGACACGTAGCCGGCCACCGGGAGCCAGCGCAGCCAGACGCCGAAGACCAGGATCATCAGCAGGCCGAGCAGGAAGTTGGGGATGGAGAGGCCGACCAGCGCGAGCCCCATGAACGACTGGTCGACCGCGGAGTTGTGGTAGCGCGCCGAGACGATCCCGGCCGGCACACCGATCAGCACCGCGATCAGCGTGGCCCAGGTGGTCAGCAGGAGGGTCGGCTCGAGCCGCTCCACGATGGCCTCGACGACCGGGCGGCGCAGGAAAATAGAGTCGCCGAGGTCTCCCTGCAGGAGCCGGCCGTACCAGTGAATGAGCTGGGCGGGCCAGGGCTGGTCGAGGCCCAGCTGGTGGCGCAGCCGGGCCACGTCGGCGGGGGCCGCGTCGGGGCCGGCGATGATGCTCGCGGGGTCGCCCGGCGCCAGGCGGACGAGCACGAACGTCACGGTCGCCACCACCAGCATGACCGGGATGACCGCGAGCACCCGGCGCAGCAGGTACGTCTTCACGGCGGTGAGGGGGTCGCCGGGCCGCGGTCCTCCCTACTTGGCCAGCCAGGCGTTCCAGAAGTAGAGGCGGGGCGCGGTGCGGAAGTCTCCCCGGAGCTCGCGGCGCGCGACGTCCAGAGTGAAATAGTCGCCCAATTTGACGCTGCCCACGTCCTCGTAGAACACGGTCTGGATGCGGTCGATGATGGCCTTCCGCTTCTTGAGGTCGTTCTCGCTCTGTAGCTCGGTGAGCAGGCGCTCCTTCTCTTCGTTGCACCACCAGCCGTTGAAGGTGCAGCGCAGCGCGACGTGGTTGGCCGGGTCCGCGGAGAACACGAAGCCGGTGGAGAAGACCTCCCAGAGATCCGGCTTCTCGGTGCGGTTGTTGAGCGTGGCCCAGTCCACGACCTGCATGTCGATGTTCATGCCGACCTCTTCGAGCTGCTGCTTGGCCACCAGCGCGTTCTTGTACATGAACTCGTACTCGCGCGTGGTCACCCAGCGGATCGGCTGGCTGGAGTAGCTGGCCTCCTTCAGCAGCCGGCGCGCCTTGTCCTTGTCTTTCTGGTCGTAGAGCTTCGCGGCGGCCGTCGAGTGCCAGGGCTGCTCGGGGAAGAAGATCCCGGGGTCGAGCCGGTAGAAGTCCCGCGAGCCGAAGCCCGCGACCAGGATCGGCTCCATGTCGAGCGCGGCCTGGAAGGCCTGGCGGATCTTCTTCTGGCTCATCAGCGGCGACTTGTGGTTCATCACCGCGACGGCCCAGCCGCGCGGCTTGACGATGCGGGGCTCGAGCGCGGGCAGGCTCTTGATCCGCTCGTAGGAATCCTGCTTGATGAACATCGCGTGGTGGTACTCGCCGGTCTCGACCCCGGCCAGGCGCACCGCGGTCTCGGGCACCGTGAGGAAGAGGATCTCGTCGAAGTACGCGGTGCGCTTGCCGCCGAAGCCGGTGGGCGGCTCGGAGCGCGCGCTGTAGTCCTTGAAGCGGGCCAGCTTGATGTGCCGATCCGGGCGGTGCTCCACGAATCGGTAGGGCCCGGTGCCGATGAACTCCTTGAGCTGGCCGTCGCCCGCCGCCTCGATGCTCTCCTTCGGGTAGACGGCGGCGGCGGCCTCCGAGAGGCCGTAGATCAGGGAGCTGGAGGGCTGCTTCATGCTGATCACGACCGTGTAGGGGTCCTTCGCGTCCACGCTCTCCACGTACTTCCAGAGCACGCGCCCGATCGAGGCCACGCGGCCCCACCGCCTGAGCGAGGGCACGACGTCGGCCGAGGTCATCTCCTTGCCGTTGTGGAACTTCACGCCCCGGCGCAGCAAGATCGTGTAGCGCAGGCCCTTGTCGGTGAGCGTGTAGGAGTCGGCGAGCAGGGGGATCGGGTTGAAGTTCCGGTCGTAGGTGAACAGCGACTCGTTGACGTGCCACATGATCTCGTAGACCAGCGTGGCCGTGCTCATCGGGATGTCGAGCGTGGGCGGCTCGCCGATCGACGCGACCTTGAGTACCCCGCCCATGCGCGGCGTCTCCTGGGCCGCCCCCGGTGACGCGAGTGCGAGCACGAGCACGGCGAGCAGCCCGAGGGACGACCAGAGGGCGATCCGCTTCATGGACGATCTCCTTTTCGACGGGGCCAGCAGGGTCCGGGTCCCCCCGAGTAACACTCCACCGCGCCGGCTGTCAAGGACCGGCGGGACGAGCGCGCTTGACACCCACCGGTGATCCCCCTAGGGTCACCCTGGCGGTCGCGCATGCACGTGCTCGTCAACGGGGTCCGACTGTTCTTCGACGTCACGGGCGCCGCTCTGGTGCCGGACGGCCCCACGATGCGTCAGCGGCCGACCCTCCTCCTCCTCCACGGAGGGCCGGGCTTCGACCACTCGATCTACAAGCCCGCGCTCGGGGCCCTGGCCGACGTGGCGCAGGTCGTCTTCCTCGACCACCGGGGCAACGGCCGCAGCGACCCGGGCCCGCCGGAGCGCTGGACACTGGCGCAATGGGGCGACGACGTTCATGCGTTCTGCGAGACCCTCGGGATCGAGCGGCCGATCGTGTTCGGAGCGTCGTTCGGCGGCACGGTGGCCATCGCGTACGCGACGCGCCATCCGGGCCATCCCGCCAAGCTGATCCTGGTCAGTACGGAGGGCGCCGCCGGCACCCATCGAGAGCGCCGGGTCGCGCTGTTCGAGCGCTTCGGCGGACCGGAAGTCGGGGCTCTCGCACGTGGCCGCTTCCTCGAGGGACGGACCGATGCCGCGACGCGGGAGGCGTGGCTCCGGCTCGCGTTCCCGCTCTACACACGCACCCCGCGTGACCCCGACGTGGTGCGGCGAGCGATCCTGCGCCCCGAGGTCCTGGAGTGGTTCACGCGAGCCGGCGGCGAGGGCCACGCCTTCGATCTGTTCCCGGTCCTCTCACGGGTGCGGTGCCCGACGCTCGTGATGGGTGGCGAGGAGGATCCGATGACGCCGATCGAGTGCCAGGCGGACCTCGCGGCCGCCCTTCCCACGGGGCTGGTCCAGTTCGAGCGGTTCGCCGGCTGCGGGCACGCCGTGCTTCCCGACGCGCCCGAGCGAGCGCTGGCCGTGATCCGGCGCTTCATCACCGGCTAGCCGAGCCCGATCGCCCGCGCCACCGTCTCGAGGTGCAGCGCCGGCTCGCCCATGTCGAGCCCGGCGGCCAGGATGCGCTTGTGGAAGAGGTGGAGCGGGTGCTCCTCGGAGTAGCCGATGGCGCCCATGACCTGGTGCCCGCGCCGGGCCACGCGCAGAGCCGCCTCGCTGCAATAGGCCTTCGCGGTGGCGATGGCGACGTCGGCGTCTGGACGTCCCGCCTCGAGGGCCCACGCGGCCTCCCACGCGAGCCAGCGGGCGCTCTCGACGTCCCGGAAGAGATCGGCGCACGCGTGCTGCACGGCCTGGTAGCTCCCGATCGGGCGGCCGCCCTGCACGCGCACCCGCGCGTGCTCCACGCACAGCTCGAGGACGCGCTGCGCGGCGCCCACCATCTCGGCGCTGCGGGCCAGCGCGCCGAGCCGGAGCGCCGGCTCCATCACGGCGAGGCCGCCGCCGGCCGAGCCCAGGACGTCGTCGGCTCGCGCCTCCACGTCGGTGAAGGTGAGCTCGAAGAGCTTCTCGCCGGTCATGCTGTCGAGGGGCCGGGCCTGAATGCCGGGGCGATCCATCGGTAGCAGGAGCGCGGTGAGACCGGTGGCGCCGCGCCCCAGGACGATCACGTCGGTCGCCACGTGCGCGTCGGCGACGAGGAGCTTGCGCCCACCGACGCGTCCGGGCGCCGCCACCACCATCGTGATCGCTCCGGGCTCGAGCCGCCCGGCCTCCTCGAGCAGCGCGAGCGCGCAGATGCGCTCGCCCAGCGCGAGCTTCGGGAGCAGCGCGTGGGCGCGGCGGCCGCCCGCCGCGAGCAGCGTGGTGGTGGCCACGACCGCGCTGGCCACGAACGGGCTCGGGCAGCAAGCGCGGCCCAGCTCCTCGAGGAGCACGAGCGCCTCGCCGACCGAGCCGCCCCCGCCGCCCAGCTCGGCCGGGATCAGCAGCCCGGGCCAGCCGAGCGTGGCCACCTCCTTCCAGAGATCGCCCGCGAAGCCGCGCGGATCGAGCGCCAGCGCCTGCACGCGCTCGGGCGGGCAGTGCTCCCGGAGGAAGGCGCGCGCCGACTGCTGGACGAGCTGCTGGGCCGACGAGAGCGAGAGATCCACGGCTAGCCCCTCGGCCGCGGCTCGGCGGGGAGGCCGAGGCCGCGCACCGCGATCGTGGTGCGCTGGATCTCGGAGGTGCCGCCCGCGAGGGTGTGGCCCCAGCTCGTCTGGTACTGGTGCTCGATCTCGCCGCGGAGCCGCGCCAGCGGCGAGCCGGCGCGCAGCACCCCGTAGGGGCCGAGCAGCTCCATGCCGAGCGACAGCACGCGCTGGCCCAGCTCGTCGGCCATGAGCTTCGCGGCCGAGACCTCGCCGGTGGCGGGCAGGCCGCGCTCGATCAGCCAGGCCGCGCGGTGGAAGAGCGCGCGCAGCGCGGCGATCTCGGTGGCCGCTTGCGCGAGCCGGCGCCGCGCCACCGGATCGCCCGGGCGCTCGGCGTTGACGTGCTCGACCAGCGATCCCAGGATGCGGCGGAGGAACGGCGCCTTGTAGGAGCGTCCCCAGAAGCGATCCGTGTCGAGCCCCTTCAGGAGCTGGCCGAAGCCTTCCCCCGGCTTGCCCATGATCCACTCGCGCGGCACCCGGACAGAATCCATGAAGATCTCGTAGTGGTAGACCTGCCCGGTGAGGCTCCGGATCGGGCGGATGTCCATCCCGGGCAGCCGGTTGTCCACCATCAGCATGCTGAGGCCGCGCTGGCGGGTGGAGGCGGCATCCGTGCGCGCGAGCACGGTGCCGTGGGTCGCGATGCCCGCGTGGCTCGACCAGATCTTGCGGCCGTCGAGCACCCAGTGATCGCCGTCGAGGCGCGCGTGCGTCTTGAGCGCGAGGAGATCGGAGCCGGCGTCGGGCTCGCTGTAGCCCTGCCAGAAGGTCGCCTCCCCGCGGGCCACTTGCGGCAGGATCTCGCGTTGCAGCGTCTCCGAGCCGTGGCGGATGATCGAGTCGGAGACCTGCAGGCATCCCGGGACCGGGCCGAACGGGGCGCCGGCCGCGGCCAGCTCCTCCAGCAGGATCAGCAGGTGGCCCATCGGCTTCGCCTGGCCGCCGTGCTCGCGCGGCCAGCAGAGGCTGAGCCAGCCCCGCTCGCCGAGCGCGCGGGTGAAGGCGTGCGAGTGGGCGCCGGAGCCGTAGCCGGCGTCGGTGCCGTCCTCGGCGAACGTCTCCGGCGGGTGCGCCCGAAGGAACGCGCGCACCTCGTCGGCGAAGGCCTGCTCGGAGTCGGAGCGCGCGAAGTCCATGGGCGGGCTAGCCGGCGGCCCGGTCCGCGCTGGCCTTCAGCGAGAACATCAGCGGCAGGCTGGACGGCCCGTTCGGGACCTGCGCACGCGTCGGCAGCCGCCACCAGCCGTCCGCATCCTGCTCCATCCACGGGAAGAAGCGCCAGGCCAGGAACGGGTACTCGTCGAACGACTCGATGCGGAGCCCCGCGCGGACCAGCGCGCCGATGATGTCGGCCAGCGTGTGCAGCCAGCAGTACTCCACGCTCGTGATCGGTGCCTCCGGCTCGCTGTAGCAGCCCCGGTGCTCCTCGCGGATCGGCTCGGGCCCGTGGAAGTACGGGTACAGCAGCCGCAGGTCCGGCGCGGTGGGCCGGTCGTCGAAGGCGTACATCACCGGGTGCGCCTCGACGACGTAGAAGACGCCGCCGGGGGTCAGGAAGCGCGCGATCACCTGCGCCCATCGCTCGAGATCCGGCAGCCACGAGAGCACCCCGTAGGAGGTGAAGACCACGTCGAAGCGGCCCGCGAGCCGGTCGGGCAGGTCGTAGAGGTCGCTCTGCACGAAGGTCGCCTCCACCTGCATGCGGGCCGCCAGCGCCCGAGCGGCCGCGATCGCCTCCGGCGAGAAGTCGACCCCGGTCACCGTCGCGCCGTGGCGCGCCCAGCGGATTGTGTCCATCCCGAAGTGGCACTGCAGGTGGAGCAGCGTCTTGCCGCGCACGTCGCCGGGGCCGGCCCGCACGATCGGATCGAGGTCCCGGCCGCGGCCGGCCGCGAAGGCCTCGACGTCGTAGAACTCGGAGCGGAGGTTGATGCGAGTCCAGGCGTCCCACAGCGCCCGGTTGGCGTCGCGGTAGCCGTCCATCGAGGCCTCAGTCGAGCCGATAGACCCGCCGCGCGGTGCCGCTGAACATGGCCAGCTTCTCCGCGGGAGAGCCGTCGGCGGCGACGCGCTTGAGCGCGTTCCAGAGCGCCGCCCAGCCGATGCCCATCTTGTCGACCGGGAAGTTGCTCTCGAACAGGCAGCGGTCCGCCCCGAACTGCTCGATGCACGTCCGGATGTACGGACCCCAGAGCGCGGCGAGCTCGGTGGAGGTGGGCGGCTTGGGCTGTGTGCGGTAGTCGTAGGCGGCGAGCCGCATCATCATGCCGCCGAGCTTCATCACCACGTTCGGGCACCGGGCCAGCTCGACGATCTGCGCCTTCCACGCCGCGAAGACGTCCTTCTGCCGGCCCGCGTAGGGACCGTAGCCCAGCACGCCGCCCACGTGGCCCACGACGATGCGCGCGTCGGGGCAGGCCCGGGCCAGCTCCACCACGTCGGCCAGCTGGGGATGGAAGACCCACGCGTCGAGCGAGAGGCCGAGCTTCGTGAGCCGGGCCAGGCCGGTGCGAAAGTCGGGCCGGCGGTAGAGGTGCGGGCCGTCGGCTACCGCGCTGTTACCGATGACCGGGCTGGCGTCCCAGGCCGCCGAGTGGCGCACGCCGCGGAAGCGGCCGCCCCCGGCCCGGACGTGCACCTCCAGCACCGGCTCCACGCGGTCGCCCAGCGTGAGATCGGCGAAGCCCACGATGCCGGCGGCCACGCGCGTGGACCCGTAGAGGGCGCTGGCGCTCATCGCGGCTTGCCCGACCACGAACTCGGTCTCGCCCACCGGTCGCATCGCCTCCGCGCCCGTCGCGCGATACATCGAGTGGCACTCGAGGAAGACAGTGGCGACGACGTGGTGGCCGGTGGCCATGTCGGCCAGGAAGTCCTGCAGGAAGTAGCGGTGCCCGTCCCGGTCCCAGAGGTGATGGTGCGTGTCGATGATCGGCAGGTCCGGCTCGAGGATCGGCTCGGGCGGGTTCCCGGACAGCCAGGCCTCGTCCGGCGCGTGGATCCTCCCGAAGTGGGTCGGTCTCCCGGGCGTCATCGCACACCTCTCCTACCACGAACGGCAGGCGAGGGGAACCGGGCGTGCGTGCTATCGGGCCAGACCGCGCAGGAGCGACTCGGTCGCGGGATCGGCCGGGAAGAAGCACTCCACCCGCAGCTCGTGCAGCGTGATGTCGTAGGGCACGCCGAGGCTCGTCAGGGTGGAGAAGAACTTCACGTGCAGATCGCCCTTGCGCATCTCGATGGCCAGGAACGGGGCGACCGTGACGTCGAGGTCGAGGCTGCTCCACTTCTTCGGCACGTCCGGGTAGGAGAGCAGCTCGTCGAGCAGCCGCCGCGTCTCCGCGTCGCCGATGCCCCGGGCCAGGTCGCGGTGCAGCCACTGGATCAGCGCCGCCGCGGTCGCCTCCCAGTTGACGATGTAGGGCCGCATCCCGCGCGGGTGGTAGAAGAGGCGCATCGCGTTGGGTCGGCCGCCCACCGCACCCACGTCCTCGGGCGAGACGAACAGGGCCATGAGTCGCCGGGCGCCCTCGTTGGTCATCAAGAGGTTCCAGTGGCCGTCGATGACCAGCCCCGGGAACGGTTCCTGCTGGCGCAGCGTGAAGTCGAGCGCGCGACGGGCGTCGCTCATCTCGGGCGCGTCGAGCGCAGTCTCCCGGTACACCGGCGCGTAACCCGCCGCGGTCAGCAGGTCGTTCCGCCCGCGGGGCGGGACGTCGAGCGCGCGGGCCAGCAGCAGCACCATGTCGCGGCTCGGCTGGGCGCGCCCGGTCTCGATGAAGCTCAGGTGGCGCGTGGAGATCTCGGCGTCCACCGCCAGGCTCAATTGGCTGAGCCGCCGGCGCTCGCGCCACTGCTTGAGGAGCTGCCCGACCGGACTGGCCTTGGGTTTCCTGACGGTCGCCCCGGACTGTCTCATGCCGGCAAGGTACACCGTCCTCGGAGGCGCTGCCATTACCTCCGAGGTAATTGAAGAGCCGCGCGGGCTGGGCCAGGATAGCGGCGCCCGGGACCCCGGGGGAGGACGACCCATGGCGATCGATCCCATTCTGTTCAACGAGCGCATGCACGGCACCCTCAGCACGCTGCTCGGGCTGCGCATCGTGGAGGCCAGCGCCGACCGGGTGGTGGCCGAGCTGACCATCCGCGACGACCTGCGCACGGTGGGCGGCGCGCTCCACGGCGGCACCCTCATGGCGCTGGCCGACACGGTGGGGGCCGCGGCCACCATCGCGAACCTGCCGGCCGGGGCCACCACCACCACGCTCGAGTCCAAGACCAACTTCTTCGCAGCGGGCCGCAGCGGCGCGGTGCGCGCCGAGGCGACGCCGCTGCACCGCGGCAAGCGGACCCAGGTGTGGCAGACGCGCGTCACCGACGAGTCCGGGCGCCTGCTGTCGCTCACCACGCAGACCCAGATGGTGCTGATGTGACGGCGCCCCCGCTCCGCGTCGCCTTCGCCGGCGTGTTCGCGGGGCACGTCGCGGATCGGGTACGGGCCCGGCTCCAGCTGCCTTGCGAGCTGGTCGTGGCCGGCGAGCAGGAGATCCTCGGTCAGCTCGATCGCGCCGACGTGCTCGTGAGCCTGGCCTTCACGCGGGAGATGGCGGCGGCCGCGCCACGGCTGCGCCTCGTGCAGGTGCCGGGCGCCGGACTCGATCGCATCGACCGGGGCGCGCTTCAGCCGGGGACCGCGCTCGCTAACGCCTACGGCCACGAGGTGGGGATCGCGGAGTACGTGATCGGCGCGATGCTGGCGCTGGCCCGAGACTTCTGCCGGCTCGACGCGCGCCTGCGCCGCGGCGAGTGGGAGAGCGTGTGGTCGGGCGTGCCGGTGCCACT
>Ga0187778_10001053_pt1 | contig 19685 bp, 12 predicted proteins | sample 1015_Q2_SP5_20_M_FD_132418 | JGI IMG/M metagenome (GOLD analysis project Ga0187778, IMG submission 132418) | Tropical peat soil microbial communities from peatlands in Department of Meta, Colombia - 1015_Q2_SP5_20_MG | ecosystem: Environmental > Terrestrial > Soil > Wetlands > Peat | place...
CGGTCCCTGGAGCCTGACGCTTCGTCCCGAATTTGCCTGGGACCGCGATGGCCGCTGGACCGGTTCAGCGCAGACGATCAAAGCCGTCACAAGTACGGTGGAATATCACGTTCCCTGCAAGTGGACGAACACGATCCTGCGCCTCGAATATCGCTTCGACGATTCCCGCGGGAAAGGCGGTGGATTCTTCCGCGGCGCCGAACTATCGCCCGGAATTGTTGCTCTGACCCCCTCGCAGCATCTCCTCATTTTTGGAGCAATCTTCACACTCGATTCGCACTGAATCCCCCACACACGTAATTACACAGCCCTGACTCGCTTATGGAAGGCTCACCCGCCTCTCACGGAATTCTTATGCGCTCGGCGGTATCGTTTCTTGGCAACGAGCAGAATCTGGTTGGACCTCTAAAAGCAGCCGACGCTGCCATTCCCGGGAAAATTCGTTGCCCCTCTCTCGAAGGAGAGTATCCATGCGCACTTCTATCGCACGAAAACTGGTATTGTGCCTCGCAACGCTGAGCCTACTTAGCTCCAGAGCTGCCTGCTCCGACAATGCTGCTGATGCCAGAACCGCTTCTGATTCAGCCACAAAGCCCGCTTCCAAGCCGGTACCATCTGGTAGCGCTTCATCGGGCCTGACCGAGCGCGAGCAGTGGTTGTTGGATCGGGTCGAGCAACTGGAAAAAAGAGTTGCGGAACTGGAGGCGAAACAGTCCAAGGAACCCGCCGATGCCGCCACTGCTTCGTATCCTGAGCCACATTTGCCGGCCACACCGTCCTCCGCGATTTCGCCTGCAACTGCTTTGGTGATGTCCCCTCCTGCAACTCCCGTCACAATCGCTCCGGGATCCACACCTGCCGTCATCCCCAGCCCAACCCAAGCGACCGATAAAGGCAAGACCGGTGCAACCGTTGCGCCGAAAGCAGAGCCTTTTGCCTTTGCCGACTTCACCTGGCTCAACGGCAATGCGCGCACCAAAGAAGTGCCTCTGGACACCAAATTCTTTACCCCCGAGATTCGCGCGGACGTCTCCTACATTTACGATTTCAATCATCCGAAGGATGACTCCATTGGCGGTTCGAGCGAAGTTTTCCGCTCCAACGAAGTTCAACTCACGCAGCTCGGCGTGGGTGGAGACTTCCACTACGATAACGTCCGCGCGCGATTGATGACCCAGTTCGGCATGTATTCGCAGACCACTCCCCGGAACGACGCCAGCCCGGCTCGCGGCCAGTGGAATCTCGACGGCGCTTACCGCTACATCTCCGAGGCTTACGGCGGCTACCATTTCGACGCACTCCACGGGATCAATGTCGATGCCGGCATCTTTATGTCCTACGTGGGCCTGTTCAGCTACTACAATTTTGACAATTGGGCCTATCAACCCTCGTACGTCAGCTCCAACACGCCATGGTTCTTCAATGGCGTTCGCGTGCAAGTGTTCCCGACGGAACACCTGAAAATCGAGCCGTGGTTCGTGAATGGCTGGCAGTCGTATGGCCGCTTCAACAACCGTCCGGGATTCGGCCTGCAAGTTCTTTGGCGGCCCACTGGCTGGTTCTCAATTCTCGGCAACCAATACTTCCTGGGCGAAGACGCCCTGAACACCCCGGGCCGCGTGCGCTATCACACCGACGACAGCATCGAGGTCAAATACTACGACCACCCCGAGCGGACATTGGACAAGATGGCTTTCTCGCTCACAGGCGACGCAGGCTGCGAGCACGGCGGCGGCGTCAGCTGCTCCGGTAACACCGCCAAGGGCCCCAAGCAGAGCTTCCTCGGCTTCATGCTCTACGACCGCCTCTGGTTCGACCGGGATCGCTATGGATTCACCCTCGGCGGCGGCAGGATCAACAATCCCGGCCGTTATCTTGTGTTGCTTCCACCCATCAACGGTGCGACGGCTGCCAGCGGAACTCCCTATTTCACCGAGAATCCTGGCGACCTGTTCAAAGCTTGGGATGCTTCGGCCACCTTCGACTGGATGCCCAGCCAGTACATCACCTTCCGCTGGGAATTCGATCATCGCGCCGCCAACGTGCCCTACTGGACCGGCCCCGGCGGCATCACCCCGCCCAATGGCAATAACGGCAGCCCGGCCTCCTTCGTTTGCTCCGACGGCAGCATTCCACTTTCCACTGGCTGTGGTCCGCTTGGACTTTGGCAGCCGGACCTCAAGAAAATCGAAAACCGCATCAACCTGGCGATTCTCGTGAAGTTCTAGCTCGCGTGTGAACGGAGCCGTTCCGGCGAACCCTGAAATAGGCCGCCTTTAAGCCAGCACCTGGGCGAGCAATCCATCCCAGCTACACGGATTTTCGTCCCTGCGGGATTTCGTTTTCATGCGCGCAAAAAGTCTCTGTGCCCGCAACATCCTTGCGAGCCATCGCGGGCCATGCGAAAATACAAAATTGTCAATTGAACGCGGCTTCGCGCTGCGCTCGACCATTGGCGATATCGTCTAGGGGTCAAGGACGCCGCCCTCTCACGGCGGAAACCCGGGTTCGAATCCCGGTATCGCTACCATTTAATTAAATAAAGCATCAGTACACAAGGAATTTTTGCATCGGCGCGACGCTTCCGCGGCGGGTGCGGCGTTGGCTTCGCCCGAGGGGGCAGGCGGCTTCGGTGTAGGGCTGATTCCCGGACCTGTCAAGACGAACATGGTGCGCCCGCTGATTTCCTGATCGAATTGGACGCCTGCTTCTTCGAAACTCAGCCGTACACCGTCTGTCTGACGTTCGTCCGGCACCTTGCCGAGGGCGGAGTTCACTTGCAGCACTGCGGCTTGCGATGGTCCCCGCAAAGGCAAAAGCCGGATGCGCATTAAGGCCAGACCGCCTGTGGGCATCGAACCGGAAAGCATGGGCATACGCCGGGGGCCGAATTCGTAGGGGCCGAATGTCCAACCCTCACGCACCGGCACATTCCGGGCAACGCCGTAAGATTCAAAGCTGACCAGTTCATTTGCCATCCACATGCCGGTTTCGAGCGTGCTTCCATTGGGGTGCTTGTGCGTGAACGTCCCGACCGCCGTGACTGACTTGCTTTTTGCATTGAATGTGCCGGCGCCGCTCAGTTCATAGGTCGAGTCGTCAGCCGACTTCACTACGGCTGGGCAGGAGGAAGAGTCACTCGACTGGCAAAGAAACCCAGAACCGACAAAGAAGAGGTAATCACCGCTGGTGCTCTGGGCCCTCGCGGGAATAGCAACCAGGAATGTGGCCAAGGTCATCCCTGCTGTCCAGGCGATCACCCTGTGCAGAAGTTCCCGCCGGTTTGACATCAGCTCCCCCCCAATTCGCGCTTGCAACTCCCGGTGCCGTTTGAAACTCCGCGGCTGCGCGTCTCTAACCCGCGCAGCCGTGCGGAGCCTCGGCGTGTGCAACAAAGACTGCGTTATCGAAACCACGGTGGACCGGCGAGCCGCAGGAACGCGTGCAACACATAGTTACTGTCGAAGTATGCCCCCGTAATTTCCCCAGCTGAATTGATCGCCAGGGGGATGGTGCCCTCATAGCTGCCCGGGACCGTACCCGCGCCCGGAGCATCGAAGTACGTAAACCTACCATCACGAGCGCGCACGAAGCCGTGTTGAACATCGTTTGAGTCGGTGTATTCGCCTGTGACCCATCCCGCGTCATTGATGGCCTCGGCAAAGGTACCCTGGTACTGGCTCCCGTCCGTGCCCGCGGCCGGAACGTCGAACGTGGTGATAGTGCCGTCGGGAACACGCACGAAGCCGTGACTCACGTTGTCCCCGGATACATAGCCTCCCGTCACCGCCCCCTCAGTGTTGATGCTCGTACCCCAAGTGCCCTGGCCTCCTTCTGTGCCTGCGCCCGGAACGTCGAATTCAGTGATCCTGCCGTCCGGGGCGCGGACGAAGGCATGTTCGACACCATCGGCGTCAAAGTAGGTTCCGGTGACCGCCCCAGCTGGGTTGATGCACGTGGCCAAAGAGACAAACGTGGACACGCTCCCGGGAGGGTCGAAGTTGGTAAACTTGCCATCCCGAGTGCGCACGAAGCCGTGACGGACAGTGCTCGAGTCCCAGTAGTTTCCCGCGATCACCCCCGCTGGGTTGATGTTCCACGCGAAGGTGCCCTGGTAAGCGGCTGCGCCTGCGTCCGGATCGTCGAAGGATGTGAACGTGCCGTCGGGAGCGCGCAGGAAGCCGTGGCCAAGATTGGTCTCATCAATGTAGGATCCCACGATCGTCCCCTCCAGGTTAACGGACATGGCATAGGTGCCTTGGCCACCATAAGTCCCAGCAGGAGTCGACTTAAAGTAGAGGTTCGGTACAGTGCCCGCGCCTGGAGCATCGAAGGTGATGAGTCTACCTTGCGGGGTTCGCAGGAACCCGTGCATCACATTGTTCGCGTCTGCGTAGAGTCCCGTGATCTCCCCCGCCGGGTTGATGTCCTCCCCCTGAGTGCCCAAGCCCGAGCCGGGGGTGCTGCCCGCGCCTGGAGCGTCGATGGTGATGATCTTCTGAGCGTGAGCGGAAACGCTCAGCCCCAAGGCGCAGGTAGCCATGCAGAGCACCGCCTGTGTCACTGGTGTCCAGACGGATCTAAACCCTTTCCGCACTTTCATGGTCTTTTCCCTCCTGTTCGCGCACGGTCAGTAAGGGGACCACCGGTCAGGGCGCGAACTCTCATTTGGCCGCGTTCATCGCGGGGTTCAGCCCCTTCGTATTACCGTGAACCGCTGTGCTGATGCGAACCAAGCTTGCGCAGCGCGCTCGCGGAGTCAATGAAACGGTCATGGAATGTTGGTGGAACGTGGATGAAACGGGCATGGCGGCAGCCGGGGCCGGACAATGTTACCTCTGCCAAGAAAGCGTGTAATCCCTAATCACTTTTGTTTGGTAAAATACTGTTCAAACGGGTGGTTACCATGACGGAGAGCAGCACCCTTCCCCGTGTTCTTCGCTTCGCGGAGTTCAAACTCGATACGCACGCGGGAGAGCTACGCAACGGCGACCTCGTTCTACAGCTTCCTCAGCAGCCCTTGCAAATCCTCTACCTGCTTTTAGAGCACCCTGGGGAATTGGTGAGCCGGGCAGAACTGCGCAGCAAGCTGTGGCCGGATGGCACCTATCTGGATTTCGAGGACGGCCTTAATCACGCGGTGCGAAGATTGCGCGACGCCCTGGACGACTCGCCGGAGAATCCCCGCTTCATTCAAACGATTCCGCGCCGCGGCTATCGTTTCATTTACCCGATAGATGCCGTCGAAGGGCTCGCCAAGCCGGCGGGACCGCAGCCTGCTCTAGAACCGGCCGCTCCGCAAGTAGTCGTGGGGGCGGTTCGCGAAGCGCCGGCAGAAATCAGCCGTAGCAAGGGGCCCAGGCTGCGCCGCCACGCTACGTGGCTCACCGCTGCGGTCCTCCTGATCGCGGCACTAAGCGCATCGTGGCTGCTCCTCTCGAAAGCGCGGATGGCATCGGGTTCGGTGGTGCATTTTAACGTGCAGCTACCGCCGGACACGCCTCTGGACGACGCGGTTCCGGGCCTGGCGGTTTCTCCTGACGGGCTGCATAGCGTCTCAATAGTAAAAACGCCGACCGGATCTTACGGGCTATACCTTTACAACCTGGAGCAGTCTGCCGGGAAATTGACGCCGGCGCCCAGCATGGACACAGTATCGTTGTTCTCGCCGGACGGACAGTGGCTGGCGTTCGTGGGCGCGAAGAAGGTCCAGAAAATGGCGTTATCGGGCGACCAGTTGCTGGATGTCTGCTCGCTCCCCGACATCGGGCGCGGCGGTACATGGGCGCGCGATGGCAATCTATATTTCGGAATTGTCGGCCGCGGTATCAGCCGTGTTCCAGCGAGCGGCGGGGTGCCGGAGCAGGTCACGAAGCTCGAGCCACGAGAACAAGAGCACGACTGGCCACAACTGCTGCCCAACGGGGACGACTTGCTGTTCACCGCAAGAAGGCGGACTCTTGGCGACTCAATTGTTGTTCAGTCGCTCCAGTCCGGCAAACGCCGCGTCGTGCTCGAGAATGCTTCACGAGGCACCTGGATCCCAACAGGACATCTGTTGTTTTTCCGCGCCAATTCACTTTGGGCTGTGCCCTTCGATCCCGGGCGCATTCTCACCACCGGTGCCGAGTTCATCCTTCCCTACCATGTTTTCACCGATGACAGCTCGTTTTGGTTCACCCCCGAATTTGCGGTGTCTCCGGCTGGGACCCTGGTCTACGCCGCGGCTCGGGACAACAAGTACTCGGTCGTAATGGTTGACAGGGCAGGCGCAGTGCGACCCTTGCCACTTCCAGCAGGCGACTACTGGGACCCACGGCTTTCGCCGGATGGCCGTTTCCTCGCGGTTGCGATCAAACAAGGCCGTGAAAGTTCGCTTTGGCTATATGATCTCGCGCGAGAATCGCCAACGCGTCTTGGCACGGCACCGGTCAACGGGATGACGCCAACATGGGACGACATGGCACCAAGTTGGAGTCCGGATGGCAAACTGCTAGTCTTCACGCAAGGCCACACATTGGGCGGAACCAACCTGATGTGGATGCCGACCGACGGGAGCGCTGAGCCCCGCATGTTTTACGAGTTCCCCAAGGGGTTTGTGGCGGCTACGTCATGGTCGAGGGACGCCAAACGATTGGCCCTTGTCGAATATGAGTTGGGGGGTGAACAGCTCCGGGTGCGTATGCTGCCTGTGCTTTACACCCCTGCCTCTGCGGTGCGCGGGCCTCGCTTACAGACCGCGGGTCAGCCAGTGACCATTGCCAATGCGTCCGGGCAGGCATGGCAGGCCATGTTGTCCCCTGATGCGCGCTGGATTGCGTACACATCCGCCGAATCCGGCCGCAGCGAAGTCTACGTCCGGGCCGCCGAACCGGGGGGAGGACGATGGCAGGTTTCGTCCGACGGCGGCCTGCAGCCTCACTGGTCTGCGAACGGCAAACAGCTCTATTACCGCATTGGAGACAAGATGATGGTTGCCAGCGTGGTCACGCAACCGGTCTTCTCTTCTGGCAGGCCGCGCGTGTTGTTCGAGGACTCATTCCAACTCGGCGGTGCGGTCAACGATTACGACCTCACGCCGGACGGCCGCGAATTCCTCATGCTCCGTGACGATTCTCCCCACCGTGGTCTGACTGAATACAAAGTCGTTCTCAACTGGTTCCAAGAGCTGAAAAAACTTGAGGCCGCACGCAGTTCACCGCAGTAGTTTGGACTCAGCTGTTACGATATTACGGGGCGGGTCCGACAAGAATTTTGAGGGAATCTGTCGTTGACTTCAGCCGCCGGTTCCTTTTTACTGTTTTTACTAAAGTGAGCGGAACAGGGCTCGCCTAGCGCTAAAAGGAGCTAAAAGCGAGTGAAAGTCCCTGACCGCCAGCCAGTTGGAAAAGCACGGTTTCCCTTGTTTTTGTCGTGTTTTTGAAGATTCTGCTGGACAATCCCGGTATCGCTACCAAATATTAATATACCTTAATGGTACAGACTGGTGCAGCCCTGGTTTCGGGGTTTAGAAACGGCCGGGTTCTTCGCAGTCTGCGAATACTAACTGATTTCCTACCATCGGCCGCAGAAACAGCAGCAAGCAAACTGACTCGTCGCGTGAACCCTGACTGGAAGATCTCTTACCAGAACAGCTTCAGGCCGAACTGCAGCTCTCTCGCTGGGCGCGCGGTGGTGATGCGGCCAAAGTTGGTATCGGTCATGGTGCTGTCGGGATTTAGAAATTGCGTATGATTCCAGGCGTTGAAGAATTCGGTGCGGAACTGCAGGCTCATGGACTCACGCAACGGAATGACTTTGGCCACGCCGATGTCCCAGTTGTTCATGCCAGGACCAGTGATGATGTTGGTACCGGAGTTGCCGAAGTACCCGGCTGCAGGCATGGCAAAACACGACGTATCAAACCAGTAGTGGCCGTTGCTGCGAACGTCCTGGTTGGTCATGCTGGACCGTCCGTTGCAAAGCCGGTTGGCGCGGAAGTTGGTCATCGGATCCATCGGTGTGCTGGCAGCGGCTAGAACGGTGAAAGGGTCTCCCTGCGAGAGGGTAACAATAGCGTCGACCGTCCAGTTGCCGACCAGGTAGTTCAACGCCCGCGGGATATCGCTGAAGTGATGCTTCCCGCGGCCGATGGGTAGATCCCAGACCCCACTGGCCACGAAACGCTGAGGGACGTTGAAGCCCGCCAGTCCTTTGTCGCAGCTCAAGCAGGTGCCTCTTTCATTGAGACCGACAGGGGCTCCTCCCTGCTCGGTATTGCTAAGTGCTTTCGACCAGGTGTAATTGGCGACGAAACTCAGCCCATGCGCGAACTGCCGCTGGAATTTAGCAACAAAGGCGTTGTAACTGGCGGTGCCTTCATTGGCAGCGAAATAAAGGTATGGGAATTGAGGATAAGGCCTGACCGCGGGATTACAGACCAGGGAATCGGGGACAGAACAATCGTCGGCATTGTAGCGGATCGGAAGCTTGCGCGATTGCGAGCCAATATAATCGAGCTCGACGAGAGTATTTGCCGTGAAGGTGTGTTGAATGGCGAGGCTCCATTGCTGGACGTAGGGCGTGCGGAGATTTTTGTCCAAGGCGAAAAGCACTCCGTGGATGTTTTGCGCGAACTCTGGAGTGATGGGTACCTGAGATACGGGCGGGAAGACGTTTTGGCCGAGCACATAGGTTGGCAAGGGTTGGGACGGGTTGTTGGTAATGGACTGAACGATTGCGACGCCGGGAGCCGTGATTTCAAAGAGTTCGTAGAGCGCGTTTTCCGCCGGATAGTAGATCCCGGCACCGGCACGAATCAAGGTGCCGCGCCAGAACCTGGGTTGCCACGCTATACCAAGGCGCGGAGCAAAATCGCGGAGATCGATGCTGTAGACCTCCGGACTCACTTTACCTAAAGCCGCGAACTGCACCTGGCCGGTCTGGAAGTCAAACGCGTGAGGGTTATTTTTGTCGCGGCCGACTGCGTTAGGAGGAGTGCTTAGGTTCCAGCCGAGCCCGAGGTTGAGTGTGAGGTCGGACCGGATTCTCCAGGTGTCCTGGACATACGGGACAACCTCAGTCCAGCGAAAGTGCGTGCGCGGCATGGACGTGACGCTGCCGCTCTGGGGCATGCCGAGGAGAAAATCCGCGAACGAATTACCTGTGCCGGCCACAGGTGCCAGCTGCCCCGTACTATTCGTCGCGAGTTGCGCAGTGAATATGGGGCTGAACCACACGCCGCCCCGCGAATAGAAGTTTGAACTCTCCTGGACAGTGCGTATGTAGCGCAGGTCACCACCGACACTGATCTCGTGGTTTCCCTTCAAGAGGTTGATGCCCTCATGCATCTGGTATTGGTTATCAATGTTGCCGATGAGGCCCTGATTCTGGCCGAACGAAGCAGTCGAAGGGTTCGCGGCGAGATTGAAACCGCTCAGAAAGATTCCGGGTATTCCGTTGGTGTCCGCGGTTCCGGTGAAACCGATCTTGTCCTGGACTCCAGATTGGGCCTCTCCTGCAAAAAACATCGATGGTCGAAGCCAGCCGACGTGGAATTCGTTTACTACGTGAGGAGTCAAGGTGGTCGTTAATTGCACGGTGGCCAGGTTGGTGTTCAGCGGATAACCGTGGCCTGAGAGAGAAAAGAGACCGCCGTCCACGCTGGGCGAGTTTTCATAGACGTATTGCGCGAAGAGGGCATTCTTTGCGTTCAGGGTCACATCCACGCGGCCGCCGAACTGATCGTAGTTGTCGGTGGTCCGTGGATTTCCCATCAGGTTCTCGGGGCCGTAGGCCGGAGCAGACTCATAGTAGGCGAGGAGCTGTTTGGCCATAGGATTAATGCGGTCCGGGGGAATGATATTGCCCTGGAAAGGCTGGCGCTGGCCGGTGGCGGGATTGAAAGTGGCGGGGTCAAAGATCTGAACCGGCGTGGGCAGCGCCACCAATTCGGAAAAATCGCCGGAAAACATTTTCGCAGACGGAACCGTGGCGTATGCCGCATTCGACAGGATTTGGCGGCGCCCCTCGTAATGGGCAAAGTAGAAGAGGCGATCTTTGCGGATGGGACCCCCAACAGCGCCGCCAAATTGGTTGCGATGGAAAGGTCCGGGATGTGACCCCGGTGGATCGAAGAAGTTTCTGGCGTCAAAGTCGTTGTTACGAAGGAACTCAAAGGCTTCGCCGTGAAGGTCATTGGCGCCAGCTTTGGTGACCAAGCTCACGACGCCGGCATCGTTGGGCCCTTCGGAAGGCAAGAAGAAACCTTCGTGAATCTTAAACTGGTCAATGGCCGCGATCGAGATGTTCAGGGAAGCCTGCCCCAAACGGCTGCCTGCAGTAGACATGCCGTCGATCAAGAACCCGGTGAGGTCTTGTTCGTTACCGGCGATGATGATGGCGCGGTCGGGGTGGCCGACCTGCAAAGTCAGAAAGTCAGACACCAGCGTGCCGGAATCCTGGGCCGCGCCGGAAAGCATCCCCAACTGCAGAAAATCGCGCCCGTTGAGCGGTAGTTGCTGAACATCGACGCGCTCGATGAGCGTCCCGAGCTCGTTCGAAGTGGGCTCTAGAAGCGCCGCTGAGCCGGAAGCCTCAACGACCACCGTGTCCAGAGCCGCGCCGATTTGCAGAACCGCATTTTGCGTGGCGCGCTGGGAAACAGTGACTCTGAAATCCGTGACCGAGAAAGATTTGAATCCTTCCTTGGAGATCGTAAGGGAATACACTCCCGGCATGATCGACGGGAACGCATACACTCCGGCATCGTCGGTGGTGGTATTCAGTTTTGTGCCGGTTCCGGAATTGACGAGCGCAACTTGGCAATCCGGAATCGCCGCCCCGGAAGCATCCTGGACCATGCCGTCCACGACAGAGCTGTTCGACTGACCGAAAATTGATCGCGAGAGTAGACTAAACAGACACATACTGAGCACGACCATGAGCGCAAATCTTCGCATGGCACTTTCCTTCTTTGTGTTCGTCGGGAGCGAGACTGCGAACGGTGATTGACCGAAAGCGGGCTTTCGTACCGGGTCGAAAGAGGGTGGCAAGATGTGAGCGGTAATCAGCTCACGTGTACCACGGATGCTAACTGACTATAGTTGAGCGTTTAGCGCTCTTTTTCAAATGCTAACCCCGGACCACCCGTTCGGATGCATTCAGCGTCACGCTTTCTAATCCAGCCGTCAATAATGCGATTCAGCTATGCTAGACGTCTCTATTCTGCTGCATCGCGCGAGACCGCTTTCGCGTCGAGGGAACGCGCTTGCCAGCGGAAGCCGTGAACGCCAAATGCCTAGGACCTCTTCTTCGGGGCCATGAAGAAGGAGATTCATGGCTGATGTGAGGTCTGTGGACGGAATTCCAGGAACGCCTCTAGGATTGGGCTGAAACCCAAGTCCTTGTTGAATTCATCCCGGGTTTCCCTTTACTATTTTTACTAAAGTAGGGCGGAACAGGGCTTGCCTAGCGCTAAAAGGAGCTATCAGCGATTGAAAGTCCTTGAGCGCCAACTGGTTGGAAAAGCACGATTTCCCTCGTTTTTGCTGCGTTTTTGAAGATTCTGCCGGACAATCCCGGTATCGCTACCAACCTGTTTTCCCGTCACTTACCTTTTCTCCCAACCGGCGTTACAGTGTCTCCATGCTTCCCCATTTCCTTCCTTAAAGGCGAGCCATGAAAAACTTTCTCCGGGGCCTGCTAGTCCTGTTTATAATCGGGTTTTTGTCTTCTCCTCTCGTTGCCGCTCCGCGCGAGGTCTCCTTTAACGTTCCGCGCAGCACTGTCGAATCGTACGACGTCTTCGAATTGTCCGCGTCAGTTTCTTCACCGGATGCCGCCAACCCCTTTAACGACGTTTCCTTCGAGGGCGATTTCTCTCTGCCAGCCGCCGGCAAATCGTGGCACGTCTCCGGTTTTTGCGATTCAGCGGACGGTTCTACTTTTCGTATCCGTTTCATGCCCTCGACTCCAGGGGCCTACACATTCGTGGTTGTCTTCACACAGGGTGCATTCTCCAAAACCTTTCGCGGCGAGTTCCAGGCAACACCCGCTCATCGTCGCGGTCCTCTCCGCGTTGACCCGCAATACCCTTGGCATTTCATCTGGGAAGGAACGGGCGAGCACTTCTTCTTCAACGGCACGACCGCCTACTGGCTCCTCGGATGGAAGGAAGACCGCACGGTGCAGTATTCCTTGGAGCGCCTCCACCGCCTCAAGGTCAACCGTCTTCGCGTAACTCTCGCCGGTCGCACCAATGTCTACTACGGTGAGCCCATCATGCAATCCGATAACTTCACCCTGGATCTCGCCGCCTGGCCTGCTCGTGACCCTCACGATTTCCTCCATCCCGATTTCGATTATTCGCGATTCAGCATTCCTCATTGGCGGCGCTTTGAGTCCATGCTCCAATTTGCCCGCGACCGCGACATGATCATCTCCATCGTTCTGGACATGAACGATTCCCGCATCCACCCCGTTGCTGGGAGTGAAGACGAGCGCCGTTTTCTCCGCTATGCAGTTGCGCGTTTCGCTGCCTATTCCAACGTCACCTGGGATCTCGGTGACGACCTCGAGCGCTTTCGCGACGATGCCTGGACACACGACATCGGTACCTTCCTCGTGCAACTCGACCCCTACCACCACCTCGCCACCAGTCATCCCGTGGATGTTGTGGTGGATGGGAAGTCTGTTCACCAGGATCGTGCCTCTGCCTGGTTCGGGTTTACTTCCTATCAGGAATGGTCACGCAATCAACACGCCCTCATGCTCCAATCCCGCAAATTCCAGGAAGCCACCGGCCGCATCATTCCCCAAACCAACGAGGAGTACGGCTACGAAGATCACTATCCCCTTTGGGCGATCCCAGGGCAGGAATCCGCCGATTCTCTTCGCCGCGTTGTCTGGGACATCGTCATGGCCGGTGGCTATCAAACCGCCGGCGAATCTGCCCGTCGTGGCACCAATGTCTGGCCCGACACGGGCGGCGGCTGGGTCAACGGTCGCGGGGACGACACCATGACCATGTTTGTCGGCTATGGTCACATCGTCGACTTTATGACCAGCTTCGAATGGTGGAAGGCCAATCCGCACGACGAACTCGTGGACCGCGGGAACTACTGCCTCGCTGATCCCGGTCACACATATGCCGTCTACCTTCCCCAGGGCGGCCGCTTCACTCTTCAACTTCAACCCGGCACCTATTCCGTGGAGTGGTTCAGTCCTTTAACCGGCGAGCGCTTCCCCGGCCAGGACGCCGCCGGGCCTTCCTGGTCCTCTCCTTCTCCACCTGACTCTAAGGAGTGGGCGCTTCTGTTGCGGAAGAAATGAAACTGGAAACCTGGGCAGCGTTTTGAATCGCTGTCAGCCATCACATACTTTCCCATCAGGCGGGTCTAGCTTAAAAGCAACTTCTGGACTGAGGTGTCTCCCATGAAACGTACAGCGCCGCTACTTCTAGGTTTTCTGCTGGCCATGGCAGGGTTCGCTGTCAGCCTGGCAGCGCAGGGTTTAAAGCCTGTCAAGCTTCCGCCGCCGCAGACTGATGGTGGCCGCCCCCTGATGCAAGTCCTTAGCGAACGAAAATCGGCCCGCGAGTTCGGCCCGGGCACGCTCTCGCCCCAAACGCTCTCCAACCTGCTTTGGGCGGCATTTGGAATCAACCGGCCCGATGGCCGCCGCACGGCTCCCTCCGCAATGAACTGGCAGGAAGTGAGCATCTACGTCGCGGCGCCCGAGGGTGTCTACATCTACGACGCCAAGACAAACACTCTAAATCCTGTCGTGGCGGGCGATTTTCGCGCTGCCACCGGCACACAGGCCTTTGTGAAGGACGCGGCAATAAACCTCGTCTACGTCTCGGACCTTTCTAAGACCAACGCGAAAGCTTCCCCTGAGTCGGAGATGTACACCGCCGCCGACGTCGGCTTCATCGCACAAAATGTCTACCTTTACTGCGCGTCCGAAGGACTTGCCACCGTGGTCCGCGCGAGCATCGACAAGCCCGCTCTGGCAAAAACTCTGAACCTGCAGCCAGACCAGAAAATCATCCTGGCGCAATCTGTCGGCTTTCCGAAGAAGTAATCGCTAGATTTGCGCAGTTCTGCCTGGACACTAACAGATGTGTGAATGCGTTGTCCTGCTCACACAATCACTGTGTTCCTTTCCGGGCATTCAGACAGCGCGCGATGCGGGGGTTGAAGGACGCCTTACGCCTTGATCTTCTTCAGGCACTTATCGCAATCGGCGTGCATTTTCTTGACGCGGGCTTCGAGGTCCTTGTCTGGCTTGGTCGCAAGCAGCTTGCTCGCAACTTCCAGGTTGCCAAGAACAACCTGATTCACGGTGCGGAACTTTTCGGGCTGATTGTTCCAGCGCGTATCAAACATCGCGCCAGTGTGCATGAATTCGTCGCTGAGCGTAACGATGTAAACGCGAGGATCAACGTCCACCTTGCCGGCATTGAAAATCCCGCGCGCCTTATTGAGATCCTGGCCGGTTCCCACAAAGCCGGCGAGGACTTCCGCGAGGCAGTTGCGCTCCAATTGGAGTTCCGTGTTCACGCGCTCGGCCTCTGCGATAAGCTCACCACTTTTGATCTTGGCCAAGCCCTGGTCCTCTCCGCCGGTGAAGCCCGGAAAGGCGACCTCGATAGACATTGGGTCGGCACCCAACTTGGAGCGCTGATCCAGCACTGATTGCATGGCGTCCATTAAGTAATCGCGTGCGGCATTGCTGTAATCGGAACGCGCCTTGTTAAACGCCCCGGTATTCGAGTGGGCGAGCGGCTGTTTCGCTCCGGTGTAATAGGCTTCCGCCAGCTGCTCGTTGGCGTCGGCGAGCGCAGTAACGAGAGCAACCCGAAGCACGAGCGCTTGCTGGCGGAGTGAGTCGTTCTTCGCCGATTTGATGGCGTTACTGAGGTTGTCCAGAGCAGCCTTAAAATCGGAAGATTTCAGGTTGTTCTTTGCGTCGCCGAGCTGCCGCTCACTGATGGAAGTCGGAGGCGTACTGGAACATGCGACGAGAAGGACCGAAAGAACGAGCAGGACGAACAGTTTAGGAAGGCGCAACATGTTCTTTACTCCTGTCTGAAGAAGAGGGGTACTTCAGGTTGGAGCGCACCTAGGCGCGATACTATGTCCGCAGCGGGAAGGAGTCAATGAGGCGAATCACACAACGGCACACCGGCTCATTTCCGGGTCCGTGAGCCAACCCGTTGCATTATCAAGGGAGTAGGTAATTCTGCCTGCGGTCCTGGTACCTAAAACGCTCGCTTAGTTGATCTGCTCCGCCTGGGCTGTGGCAGTGCTTCCCTCGTGCCAGGGCGGTAGGATCTTGATCAGCACGTACAGAATGAAGAGGGGAAGAACCAAAAGAATGATCGCCGGCAGAAGCCCTTCCCGCGTAATGAAGTCCAACTTATAGGTCGTGTAGCCGAGAAAGCTCTTCGAGAATAGCTGTCCGCCGATCACGACGTTCCACCGCATCGCGAAGATCCCGATGAGCGTCAACACCGCTGCAAGCGCATAGGTTCGCTTGAGCGCGTTCTCGGATAGCCGCACAAGTTGGGTGATCGCCAGCAATGCCAGCGGCGCCACCGTCCCCACGAAAATCTGCATGACGATCTGCGACAGGAACAGCCGCGTGTGTACCATGAAATCCAGGCTGCGGAACGATTCGTCCGCCTCATAAATGCGGTGGATCAGGTCCAGCATTTCCAGCGTGAAATCGATCACGAACGTATAGAACAGGTACTTGCCAATCGCATCTAGACATCGTATGTCGATGGCGGTTCGCCGTATCACTGAAGTGATCATGTACATGAGAAGGACCAGAGCAATCCCGCTGACCATCGCCGAGAACAGGAACACCACCGGCATAAGTGGCGTGGACCACCATGGGTTGGCCTTCACCGACCCGAAAATGAAGCCGACATACCCATGCAGAAGGAACGCGGACGGAATACCAATCAAAGTGATAATCCAACCAGCTCGATCGTCCACGCGCAATGCTCCCGGGCTGATGTCGTGAGATCCCAGCGTCAGGAGCCGATAAAACAGTCCCTTCAATCCACTAGAGCTCTCGGCGATCAGAACGATGTCCCGGCGATAATCCAGCCAGATTTCTAACAGCAGCACGGCCATCAGGTACCACAGGTAAACGAAGCCAAACATGGCCATCGCCGAGGCCCTGTGCGGCGTCAGATACATCTCCAGTGACCGTTCCGGATGCCCCAGGTGCAATTGCAACGGCAGCGGCGCCACGATCAGGAACGCCAATGCCGTAAGCAATGCCAGCCGGTACGTGGGCTTGACCTCCTCGACGCGAAAAACCCGTTCCAGTGATGCCAGGATGAACGCCCCGGCAACAAGCCCCGTCAGAAACGGATACAACACGATCAGGACGCTCCACTGGAGCTCGACTTCGTTCGGGTACATGAATCCTTCCATGCGTCTTGTCTCCTTAGCGGACCGATCCGTCCAGACCGTTGTAGAACATCTTTGCGCCGGTCGCGAGGTGCGGCTTCAGCACCTGCACCGTATGGCTCTTCAGAAACGCATGGATCGGGTCATTGGGATTCTTCAGGTCGGCCAGTTGCCGCGCCCCCGTGGGGCATGATTCGCAACACGCCGTGGTCAAACCTTTGGTAATCCGGTGATAGCAAAGCGTGCATTTCTCCGCCACTTGCTTCTCCGGGTGGAAGAAGCGGCAACCGTACGGGCACGCCTGTATGCAATACCGGCAGCCCAGGCAGTAGTTCTGGTCAATCAGCACGACTCCGTCAGGAGAGTGAAACGTCGCTCCCACAGGGCAGACCTGCGTGCACGGCGAATCTGTGCAGTGGTTGCACAGTTTCGGTACAAAGAAGTTCTTCCCGCCCTTGACGTCGCTCGCCGGGAACCCGTCCTTGCCCCCGTTCGGCGAATCCACGCTCGGATTTTCGATGTGCCAGTCATCCACGTGGTAGCGTTCCACCCAGGTTCGGAAGTAACCATCGGGAACGTCGTTCTCCATCGCGCAGGCGCGCACGCAACTTCCACACCCAATGCACTTGGTGATGTCCAGCAGCATCCCCCACCAGTGCTCTGTCATTTTGTAGTTCGGCGCATCCTCTGGCGTCCCGGCAACCAGAAAGTCCCACGCCACCGCGGCCGCGGGCAGGAGCATCAGAACTTGTCGGCGATTCAGGTTCACTTTTTGCCTCCCGCATCGAAGCCGGGGCTGTGTGGCTTGTGGCAGGTGTTGCACTGCTGGCCTTGCGCGTGTTCCTTGGCGTTGACTTGGGGAAAGCCGCTGGGTTTAGCGATATTCTCCGCGTGGCAGCGCACGCATAGCTTGGCCACTTCCGGTCTCACCGGCTTCACGCTCGCAGGATCATCCGCGTGCTTTCCCTGTGGCCCGTGGCACGATTCACAGTTCACATGCGCATGCGCGCCCTTGGATTTGATTTCCAACACGTCGGGGTGGCAGCCCTCGCACGTCTCGTGCCCCGCAAACGCGATTGGCCGCGAAGTGATTTCCCTAAGCGCGTCTCCGCGGTAGGGTCCGTATTGCCCAAAACTCTTCGGAATCACCGCCGCGCGTAGGACCACGAACGCAATAATCCCCAGCACGAACACACCGGCGAGGCGAATCAGATGGGCCGAATCCTTGAATTTACTCATTGTGGCCCTCGTTTGGGAGCAGAACGAGGAATGAGCTCAGCGAAAGTCGCAGTGCAATGAGTGCAGCGGCGGAGACTCCCAGATATGTAGACGACCGAAGCAGACCGGGGTCGGCAAGAAACGCCATAGAACCAATCCCTTACTGGAGCGAAATGGAATGTATCGAACGCACGTCTATTCAACCGTATAGCTCACGTAGGGTGTATGACTCGAATCACTACCCATAGTGACTCCCGTCACGACCACCGTCACACTGCTTCTATCTGGTTGATTCTTTTAGATATTTCGCCAGCCGCAAGACGCCCGCCCGGAATTCCTCTGGTTGAATGATCAGGCTCACGACAAGATTTCGGTCAGCAGGGAAATCATAGAAATGCCCCGGGTGGACGAGCGTGTGCCCCTTCCGAAGAATGTCAATCGCTACGTCTTCGTCGGGACGGTCTCCACGCATTCGTAGCGCCGCATACCAGCCGCCCTCGGCATCAAGAAGCTCACAGGGACTCTCACCGCTGAACGCCGATTTCACAAAATTCCAATTCTCCCTCACGCGACCTAGCACCTGTGGCTGAACTGTTTTCCGTTGCTCAAACAACGTGGGAAATGCCCACTGTGTGGCGGAGTTCAAGCTTAGATACGTATCCGCTATGACTTCGAGGCGGTCCAATGCTGCTTGCTTCAGTGGTTCCGGCCCGCTAGTCACGACCCACGCCACTTTCATCTGCGGCATCGCAGCAATTTTGGAAAGCCCGCTCAGCGTAAACGTCAAAACTTCTTGGTTAGCCACGAAACTCTTCCGCGGCTGGTCCATGAACGTGTAGTCCAGAAAAACCTCGTCCACAATCAGCGCGAGATTCCGTTCGCGGCACAAGACATTCAATCGCTGCATCTCTTCGGTGTGTATGTACGACCCTGTCGGATTATTCGGATGAACCAACAGCACAGCGCGGGTGCGCGGGGTAAGCGCGCGGGTCAACGAATGGAAATCCACAAACCATCCGTGCGCATACTCCAGCAAATAGGGAACCAGCGTCACATCCTGCAGGTCGGCGAGGTATTCAAACAGCGGGTAGCTCGGCTTCGGCACAAGAGTCTCGTCGTGCGGGTTACAGAGGAGCCGGAAAACGTAGGAGTAACCCTCGCTCGTGCTCGTCGTCAGGAGCACTGCGCCCGGATCGACCGTGACCCCATGATCCTCCTCGTAATAGCGCGCCACTTCCTCCCGCGCGGCCAGAAGCCCCTTTGCTTCCGGCTCGTACGTCAGCGATTTTGGGTTTTGAAACGCTCCGAGAATCGCCTCCGCGTCATAGCGAAAACCGCACTGCGTCGGATTCGAGATCGTGAGGTCAATGAACGGCTCTCCAGAAGCACGCATCTCCTCAATGACCTGGGTGTACTTGTTGGTGGAGAGTTTCCAGTTGGTGCGCTGAGAGAACATGCCGGAAAAGTGGACGATAACACACACCACGCAGTTTCCCAATTTCGCCTCTGTGGCCGGAACGAGGACGCAGGAGGCTGGGAGAGGGGGATTAGCAATCTCAAAAGCCACATGCTTGCCGGATATGAAAAGAGCTTTCGCTTGCGTTGGGCGCTTCCCATTTGGCAAGCTCAGGGCGGGCGGGATGCGCACCCTCAACAGGTTCGCAGTCAACCACAATCGTGCACCGCCTCCCCCAATGTGCTCGAAGTGATAGGAAAGAAAGCTGTTCTGCGAGGGGGTTGTCGATGTCGAGGAGAGAAGGGGCTTAGCGAGGAATCGCGGGGCGATGAGGGGGTGGGAGGAGTGGTGCAGACACAGGCCCCGCCTCCCCCAAGCGCCATACCGACGTGAAGGCATAGTACGTATTAAGTGTCAATATATATAAGGTGCCGGATTCCAGGCTGGCTCGCGAAGGAGGCGGGAACGCCAAGGTCGGTGATGCGAACCAGGGATCCGAGAAGGCCGAGTTGGCTCTCAGGAGACCCGACAGAAAAACCGGCCAGCGAAATCCGGCCAGAAAACGTCCCGTCTGTCCCCAGGTTCGCCCGCGACAAAGATGC
>Ga0187778_10001054_pt1 | contig 19672 bp, 20 predicted proteins | sample 1015_Q2_SP5_20_M_FD_132418 | JGI IMG/M metagenome (GOLD analysis project Ga0187778, IMG submission 132418) | Tropical peat soil microbial communities from peatlands in Department of Meta, Colombia - 1015_Q2_SP5_20_MG | ecosystem: Environmental > Terrestrial > Soil > Wetlands > Peat | place...
ACGTGAAGGCGAGCGCCTCGCGCACGCTCGGGTCGAGGTCGAGCCGTTGCACGAGCATGTCCGCGACCTCGCACCCGGACTTGAAGTTGTGCACCGCCCATTCGTGCGCCGTCTCCTGGAGCATCCTGATGATCTCGTCCCGCTCCGGCTCGGAGCGGCCGGCGGTCGCGTACTCGACGACGTCGTGCATGACCTCCGCGGGATTGCCCGCGTCGTGGACGAGCGTCTGTCCCCGAATGGCGATGTCGTCGCCGAACAGCGTGGCGACCTCGTGGGCATGGCCGGTGCACCCGACGTAGCGGAGGAGCGCCACCCAGTACGCGGTCTCGCTCACGTCGTCGGGAAGCTCAGCCTCCTCGCACATCCACGACGCGAGCAGGCACGACCGCAGCTGCGACTCGAGCGGCTGGCCGAACGCGTTGTCCTGCGCCAGCGCGAGCGTGGCGACGACTTCGGCCAGGCGAAGCGGCGGTTCCAAGATGGGGAGTGCTCCCGATGTTTGGGGCGCGTTGCGAGACGACCATCGTGTCACAAGGACGCGGGTCGCAATCGGACGGCACGCGCTACGGATCGGAGGAAGCAGATGACGGAACCGACAGCAGCATCTGGGGGCGACCCGATCAAGGTGGGGGTGCTCGCAGACCAGACGGGCCCGCTCTCGATCATCGGCCTCGCGAACGCCAACGTGGCCCGGATGGTCGTCGGCGACATCAACGCCAAGGGCGGGCTGCTTGGACGGCAGCTCGAGCTCCACCTCGAGGACAGCGCGACCGACGACGCCGTCGCGGCCGAGCGGGCCGCAAAGCTCGTCCAGGAGGACCAGGTCGACATCGTCTTCGGCGGCATCTACAGCTCGACGAGGCAGGCGATCAAGGGCCCGGTCGTCGTCGACGGCAAGACGCTCTACATCTACCCCGAGCAGTACGAGGGGCAGGAGTCCGACCCGCTCGTCTTCTGCACCGGTCCGGTGCCGGCGCAGCAGGTCGACCCCTTCATCCCGTGGCTCATGCGGGAAACGGGGGCGAGGCGCTTCTACCTCCCGTCGGCGGACTACATCTGGCCGCACGTGATGAACGCGCGTGTTCGTGAGGTCGTCACGGCCAACGGCGGGACGATCGTCGGGGAGGAGTACTTCCCGCTCGACCACTCCGACTACCGGGAGACCGTCGAGCGGATCGCGGCGACCGGCGCCGAGGTGGTGTTCAACACCACCGTTCCGCCCGGGGTCGGTCCGTTCCTCGAGCAGCTGCACGACTCCGGCTTCTCGCGCCGCGGCGGGCAGCTCGTCTGCACGTACTTCGAGGAGAACCTGCTCGGCGTCTTCCCGGCCGCGCTCGCGGACGGGCTCTACAGCTGCCTCGACTACTACCAGACCGTCGACGACGAGTTCAGCCAGAAGCTGCTCGCGCAGTACGACGCGCTCTACCCCGGCAGCCAGAAGTTCACCGGGGGAAGCGGGTGCTCGGGCCTGTACCGCGGACTGCGCCTCTGGGCTGCAGCTGTCGAGGAGGCGGGGTCGCTCTCGCAGGACGACGTGATCGCGGCGCTCGATCGCGCAGAGATCGCCGACGGCCCCGGTGGGCCGGCGGCGATGGCACCGGGTCAGCACCACGTGCGCATGAACATGTACATCGGGCAGGCGCGCGGCGGCCGGTTCGAGGTCGTCGAGAGCCTCGGCGCGATCGATCCGCAGGAGCAGCTCGTCGAGACGCCCGCGCTCGCGGGCTGAGTCGCTGGACCAAGCACAACCCTCCGAGAAAGGAGCACGACATGCTTCTCGCAACGACGCAGGTCGAGGACATCGACCGCTTCCTCGAGATCTTCTCCACGAAGGGCGCGGAGAAGCGCAAGCAGCACGGATCGAAGGGCGCGCTCGTCTTCCGCGATCCCAGCGAGTCCGACCGGCTCTGGGCGATCTTCGACTGGGACGCCGAGGGCTGGCAGAGCTTCGTGTCCGACCCCGAGGTGCCGCCGATCATGCAGCAGGCCGGCCACAAGACGAAGCCGCAGGCCGCCGAGCTCGTCAGAAGCTGCAACGCCTGAACTCGGGCCCGGGTGGCGCGGCGTCTTCCGCCGCGTCACCCCGGCCGATTGCCTATCGAGGCGGGTGGTGCAGGCCAGGGTCGTTCGAGGCGCGTCAGGTTTCGCTTGTCGACTCCCACTCCGGTCTGCGAACGGCTTCTCGCTCGGCCTGCTCGGCGGTCGCCGCCCAGCTTGCGAGCAAGTTCAGCGAGTCCGCGGACCGGGAGCCGGGCTCTGTGGTGTAGACGAACATCGTGAGCTCGTCGTCGGCGGCGAGCTTCATCACTTCGTAGGCGAGCTCGAGCTCACCCACGACCGGATGGTGGAAGCGTTTGCGGCCGGTGTCGTGGTAGCGGACGTCGTGTCTCGCCCAGCGGATGCGGAAGGGCTCGCTCCGGGTGGAGAGCTCACCGATCAGGTCGGAGAGGTCGCGGTCGTAGGGGTGGCGGCCGGCTTCGGCGTGGAGGACGGCGACGCAGTCGTCCGCCACCTTCTCCCAGTCGGCGAAGAAGGTCGGTGCCCGTGGGTCGAGGAAGGCGAAGCGGGCGGAGTTCGGCGGCTGCCGGGGCATCTCGAATACCTGGGCGTAGAGGGCATGGCCGAGCCGGCTGGCGGCGAGGATGTCCATGCGCCCGTTGCGCACGTACGCCGGCGCGGTGATCGAGTCGAGCATCTGCCGGACGGTTGCCCGCACGCGGGTCGGAGAGGACCGCCGCCGCGGACGCCCGGTTGCGATCTGCGCACGCGCGAGGTTGAAGAGATGCGCGCGCTCCGGTTCGTCGAGGTGGAGCGCGCGGGCGACCGCTTCCAGCACGCTGTCCGAGGCGCCGCCGAGGTTGCCGCGCTCCAGGCGTGTGTAGTAGTCGACGCTGACACCGGCGAGCAGCGCAACCTCTTCCCGGCGAAGACCGGGGACACGCCGCGGCCCGGTGCCGTAGGTGCGGAGCCCAGCCTCCTCGGGGGCGATTCGGGCACGCCGGGAGGTCAGGAACTCGCGGATCTCGTTCCTCGTGTCCATGGGCGCACGGTAGCTCCGTTCCACCCGCGCTGAGGGGGTCTACGGGTACCCGGATCGACAGGGTCGGTCACGCCGACGGGCCCGCTGCTTCACTCAGTGCACATCGACTTCCGGAGGCGACCCGATGGCAACCTGGACGAGCAAAGAGCTCGACGAGATCGCAGAGGCCGAGGAGCTGAGCCTCGCCTCCGTCCGACGAGACGGGACGCATCGCCGTCCGGTGGTGGTGTGGGTCGTTCGTGCCGGCTCCGGCGTCTTCGTCCGCTCCGTGAACGGGCGCGGCGTCTCGTGGTTCCGCGGCGCGCAAGCTCGGCACGAGGCGCGGGTCCGCGTAGGCAACGTCGAAAAGGACATCACGTTCGTCGAGTCCAGCGAGCGCGGAGACGAGATCGACGCGGCCTACCGCTCGAAGTACGGCCACCGCTACCCGACCATCGTCCCTTCGATCGTCGCGCACGAGGCACGCGTGGCGACGCTCGAGCTCGTGCCTCGCAGAGAGCAGACCTTCCAGAGAGGAGCAGCATGAAGCACGTCAAGCTCGGTTCCCTCGACGTGGGCCGGATCGGCCTGGGGGCGATGGGCATGTCCGCGGCCTACACGGGCGCCGGCAGTGCCGACGCCGAGTCGATCCGGACCATCCATCGCGCGCTCGACCTCGGCGTCACGCTGATCGACACGGCCGAGGTCTACGGCCCGCACACGAACGAGGAGCTCGTCGGCCGTGCTCTGAAGGGCCGGCGCGACCAGGTGGTCCTCGCGACCAAGTTCGGGTTCATGTCGAACACCGGCCGCCCGGGGCCGGACAGCAGCCCCGACAACATCCGGATCGCGCTCGAGGGATCGCTGCGACGGCTCGGAACGGACTACGTCGACCTCTACTACCAGCACCGCGTCGACCCGCAGACGCCGATCGAGGAAGTCGTCGAAACGCTGGCCGAGTTCGTGGCGGAAGGGAAGGTCCGTCACATCGGCCTGTCGGAAGCCTGGGTCGACACGATCCGCCGCGCACACGCCGTCCATCCGCTCACGGCGCTCCAGTCCGAGTACTCGCTCTGGACCCGTGACCAAGAGGCCGAGGTGATTCCCCTGCTCCGGGAGCTGGGGATCGGGTTCGTCCCCTACTCGCCGCTCGGCCACGGCTTCCTGACCGGCGCGATCCGCACGATCGACGACCTCGACGAGAACGACTGGCGCAAGACAAACCCGAGGTTCACCGGCGAGAACCTCCCGCGCAACCTCCGCATCGCCGACGAGGTCCAGGCTGTCGCGGCAGAAGTCGGCGCGACGCCCGCGCAGGTGGCGATCGCTTGGCTCCTCACCAAGGGCGACGACATCGCACCGATCCCGGGCACCAAGCGCGTCAGCAGGGTCGAGGAGAACGTCGCAGCCGACGACCTCACACTCACTCCGGACCAGGTCCAGAGGCTCGACGAGCTCCCGGTCGCCTCCGGCGACCACCACAACGAGGCCCAGATGCAAATGCTCGAACGCTGACTCCAGAACCGACCGGCTGTTCGCGGCCGCGGACAGAGCGAACCGCCATCGGCCGCCGCGCACGACGTGTCTTCGAGCGCGGAGCCGCTACTTTCGGAGGAAGGCGACCAGTGCGGCCGCGTTCTTCGAGAGCAGCGCGAGATCGCGGGTCACGTGCGCGAGCAGCGAGCCCGTGAGGCCGTCGTCTCGGAGGGTGGCGAGGTCGAGTGCCGGGGCCTCGCCCGCGGCGGCGAAGGCGAAGCAGAAGTCGGTTCCGGCCTTCTCGATGTCGAAGGCTGCCTCCGAAGGGCCGAAGAACCCGAGCTTCTTCAGGATGTGCTCGCGAGTTGCCGCGCCGAGCCCGCCGATGTACGGGTTCCAGATCGCGCCGACGCTGAGGATCGCGAACGCGTGGTACCACGGCCCGAGCTTGTCGGCGGCTCGAGCGGGGTCTTGGCGCAGGTCGGCGAGACGCACGGCGATCTGTGCCTGCGGCTGCAGCTGGCTCAGCAGCTCGCGACCGGAGCGCGCGAACGTGGCCGGATGGTTGCCCTTGGCGATGATCTCGCGGCCGCTGTAGGCGACGTCCTTGAGCAGGTTGTGAGCGGTGAGCACGGCGAGGGTGTAGTTGCCGTGAGTCACCTCGAGCGCCATCCGGAGGACGTCGGACGGCTGCAACGAGCCCTTCTGCTTCACCGCCAGGATCCTCTGCCTGAGCAACGGCACGTCCTCCGCGACCGCGTCGACGAAGACGTTGTGCTTGAGCTTGCTCACGGGGATGATCGCGTCCATCAGGTCGTGGAAGTCGCTGCCGCTCGACAGCAGCGAGTTGCTGTGCTGTCCGGTTGCGGTTTCGCCGGGAACCGCCCCGGCGGTGAGCCCGCGGAAGCCGACTGCGCGCACCACCAGCCCGGTGCAGGCGGTCACGGTGTCGTAGACGAAGCGGGGCAGGGTGCGCGACTCGTCGTCGAGGCCGAGGAAGGCGCGGGCCTGAGGCGTGTCGCGGATCGAGGTCGCCGTCGGCTTCGGCGGCGCTGATGCGGTGCCGTGTTGGGGCGCAGCCAGGTTCTTGGCCGCCGCGAGCATCGCCTTCGCGTCGGCGACCGTCTCGGCGTCGGTCGTGTTGCACGAGACATAGGCGTACGTCTTCGTGCTCACCCCGCAGTACGAGCGGTCGGGATGCGCCCAGCCCCCGAGAGGCCCGTACCCCCCGTCGATCTCCTTCTTGACCTGCGCGGCAGCGTCGGTCTTGAACAAGTAGTAGAGCGTCCAGCCGTAGTTGTAGTTCGCCGCCGAGTCGTAGTAGTTGCAGCCGATCTCGCCGCCGTTCGTGTCACCGCCGGCCTCGTAGCGCTTCACGGTGTGGGTCGCGTCGGAGAGCAGGGACGGGGTCAGCTTCCCCGTCCCGCCATGGATCGTCGCCGGGCAGTCGGGCGCCGGAAAGCTCGGCGTGGCGTGCAGCGAGGCGTCCGCAGACGCAACGACGGCGAGGGCAAAGGCGGCGAGCACCACCAGCGACTGCACGACACGGCGTACGAGGCGCATTCGCCCGAGCGGCTGCAGATCGGAGCTCGACGTTCCGGACATTGCACGCGGCACGCGCAGAGTCATCTCACCGGTTCGACGCTTCGCGAGCGACTCGCGGAATCCTTCGCCCGAGCAGAGGACGCCCGGCGTCCTCGGCGTCGCTGCTCGACGCCACGTGAGGGCCGCTTGGAGCGCGAACATCTGTTCTTCTCAAGCCGTCGCGACCTCGTCCGATACTCACCGCGTGGACGACTCGGTTCAGAGGCTCGAGCAGGAAGAGCGGGCGATCTCGCGGCGCCGCCGGAATCTCCAAGATCGGATGGACTTCGTGCGCCACCTGGGCACGCAGGACGCGAGCAGCCGCGAACGTCTGACCAAGCTCGAGGCGGAGGAGAAGGACATCTCGGCGCAGCGCCGCGAGATTCAGCAGCGCCTCGATGCGCTTCGAGCAAAGACCGCACGCGACGACGCCTAGCCGCCGCTCGCGCACCGCTCGCTACGGGTGCGCTGCAAGCGAGACGAGGTCGCGGGTCAGGTCGCTCGTCTTGCTGACGCCGAGAAGCTGGAGGGTGCGCGTGTAGTCGCGCCGCAGCAGCTTGGTGAGGTGGTCGACACCGGCTTCCCCGCCGGCCATCAGCGCGTAGAGGTAGGGGCGGGCGACGAAGGCGGCGCGCGCCCCGAAGGCGACCGCGGCCGCGACGTCGGCGCCGGAGCGGATGCCTCCATCGAGGTAGATCTCGACCCCGTCGGTCGCGTCGACGACGGAGGGGAGGAGCTCGAGCGGGGCGACCGCGCGGTCGAGCTGCCGGCCGCCGTGGTTGGAGACGGCGATCCCGTCTGCGCCTGCGGCTGCGATGCCGACGGCGTCGTCGACTCGCTGCACGCCCTTGACGACGATCCTCCCTTGCCAGCGTGAGCGGAGCCATTCGAGGTCGGCGACGGTGACGGAAGGGTCGAAGACGCGGTCGATGATTCCCATCACGTCCTTCGCCGCACCGAGCGACTCGAAGGCGAGCGGCTCGGTGGTGAGCGCGTCATAGAGCCAGCGCCCCTTGCGGACCATTCCGAGCAGCGTCCTCGTGGTGAGCGAGGGCGGGAAGGTGAGGCCGTTGTAGATGTCGCGATGCCGGGCGCCGGCGACGGGGACGTCGACGGTGAGCACGAGGGTCGTGTAGCCGGCAGCGGCGGCGCGAGCGATCAGATCGTTGCTGCGGCCACGGTCCTTCGAGACGTAGAGCTGGAACCAGCGGTCGGTGCCGGGTGCTGCGTCGGCGAGCTGCTCGATCGAGGTCGTGCCCAGGGTGGACAGGGCGTACGGGATGCCGGCGCGTCCCGCCGCCCGGGCGACCGCCGGCTCGCCGGCCGCGTGCATCATCCGCGTGAAGCCGGTCGGCCCGAACACGACAGGAAGAGCGACCTCGCGGCCCAGGATCGTCGTGCCCGTGTCCACCGACGAGACGTCGCGCAGCACGTGGGGATGGAAGACGACCCGTCCGAACGCCTCGACGGCCTCCCGCGCGGCACGCTCCTGCTCGGCCGAGCCGTCCACGTAGTCGAACACCGACCGCGGCGTCCGCTCGAGCGCCAGCCCGCGGAGGTCGTCGGACGTGAGGACACGCCGCCACCGGTCGCCACGCTCGAGGCGGAACGTCGGGCCGACGAACCGCCACAGCTCCGACGGGCGCGGGAAGCGCCGCTTCACAGCGCCCACGAGCAATCGACGCGCGCCGCGGCGCGCACGAGATCGAGCAGCTCCCCGCACAGCGCGTCGGTGCCGGCCAAGACGTTGGGTTCGTCGAGCTTCATACGCACCTGAACGAAGACGGTATCGCCGAGCGCCGCGTCCCGGGGATCGGTCCCTTCAGGGAAGCAGCCGACGGAGCGCCCGAAGCCCTGCGTGGCCGAGCTGGCCCACGGTCTCGGCCAGCTCGTCGAGCGCCGGGGCGGTCTCGCTCTCGATCGTTGCAGCCATGATCGCGGTCTCCGCCTCGGCGCCGGCGAGCGCGTGCTCCACCTCGGCGAGCTCGTGCTCTGCCGACCCGACGAGCCGCCGCTCCTCGGCGCGGGCGAGCTCGCCCGCGAGTGCCTCGGCGAAGGCCGTGGCCGCAGCGGCGACCTCCGCCTCCGCCGCCGCGAGCGCCGCAGCGTGGTCCCCAGCCGTGTGACGAACGAGCCGGCGGGCTCGTCGGGCGGGCGGGACGAGCAGGATGGCGCCCGTCGCAAGCCACCCGAGCGCGACGAGCGAGCCGGCGAGCCAACCCTCCGTCACCGTCTCGAGCGCGCGGACGATCGCGAAGGAGAGCAGTCCGGCCACAAGCAGCAGGGCGACACCGCCCGCGCCGAGGCGCGACGCACTCGACCCGAGCGCCCGCAGCTGCGCTCCACGCTCCCTGACGGCCCGTTCGGCCTCGAGGCGGACGAGCGACGACACGCCACGTGCCAGCCTCACCCCGGCGAGGGCCGAGGGCGGGGAACCGGCGGTCCGATCCGGATCAGCAACGCGCCCCATCCGTCAGCCGAACGGTATCCCGCGGGCCGAGGTGGAGGAGCGGCGAGTGCCGAGCCCGGCCGCCCTCAGCGCTCGTTGGCGACGGCCTCGAGCTCGTGCAGGCGGTGGTCCATGCGCGCGGCGATCCGTTCGAACTGGTCCAGCACCTCGTTGCGTCCGCTGCGCGCCTGCTCCCCAGCCGTCTCGAGCCCGCGCAGCAGCTCCTGCATCTCCGCGATCCGCTCGTCCGCGCGACGGTCTCGTGTGATCTCCGCGATCTCCTTCTCGTGATGGGCGAGCCGCATGCGGAGGCCTTCCACCGCGATCCGAAGCTGATCGAGCGCGCGCTCGGACGGCCATGCGATCGCCGACCCGCTTCCGGCGCGTTGCCGGGGCGGCCCCGTCACGATGCGGGCGGAGAGCTCGCCGACCCGCTCCTGCAGCCTGACCTGCTCGCTCGACAGGCTCTCGCGCGTTCGCACGACCTCCGCCGTGAGCGCGTCGCGGTCGTGCTCGACCTCCTCGATCCGGCGGACGAGCTCGTGCATCGCCTGCTCGACCCGCTCCGGCAGGCTCCCGTGAGCCTCGACCGTGCGCAGTCGCGCATCGAATCGCGCCAAGCGCTCCACGAGGCGCGCAGTCCTCTCCGCAGCAGCGGTGTCCACCTCGTCCAGCCCTTCCCGTAGCTCGCGTTCGAGCCTCTCGGCGATCCCCGAGGTGACGGCCATCGTTCCCTCGACCTGCTCGATCCGGCGCCCCAACGTCAGGGCGACCCGCTCGCCGTACGGTGCAGGCAGCGCCGCGTTCCGCCGCTCGAGCGACATGGCGCCCGCGCGGAGCTCCCTCACGACCGCGTCGATCCGCCGGTGCAGCTCGTCGAGTCGGACGTCGGGCGTCTCGAGATCCCGCGCTCTGGCAGCCGCTGTCGCTGCCACGTCCCTGACCGCCTCGAGCTGCTCGGTGAGCGACTCGGCGACGCTCTCGAGCTCCTCCCGCAGCTCGACCCCCGTGCGGTCGGCGAGCGCCATGGCGACGCCGATCAGACCTTCGACCTCCTGGAGACGACGCGCGAACACGTGCGCCACCCGGTGCCACACGGTCTCGTCGAGGCCCTCGCCGGGCTCAGGGGGTGGTAGCGGCTGCTGGTTCTCGTTGTCCGGCAACGACGGCTTCCCTCCGTCTGCGGGGGCGATGCGCGCGGGCCGCATCCGGCGCGATCCGTCGAGTATCGCGGCCGGACCGTGTCCTCGGCCATGCCCCGATCGGGTGGTCTTCGCCGTCTCGCGCCGCGTCGCGGGGCGGCGTCAGACCCCGCCGTGACTCGTCAGCGCGCTCAGGCTCGCCAGGTGATCGTGGACGGAGCGCACGACCATCGCACCCTCGCCGACGGCGGTCGCGCAGCGCTTGACCGAGCCCGCGCGGACATCGCCGACGGCGAAGACGCCGTGGACGCTCGTCTCGAGGAGGCGCGCGCCACCCGCGGCGTCACCGGTGAGCACGAACCCGTCCTCGTCGACCGCGAGCGTCTCGCCGAGCCAGACGGTGCAGGGCGCGGCGCCGAGGAAGAGGAAGAGGAACGAGACGGAGAAACTCGTGCCGTCTCGGAGCGTGACCGCTGCGAGCTGGCCGTCGCCGCCATGCAGCGCCACGATCTCGCTCCGGCCGCGGACGACGACGCCGTGTCGGTCGAGGTCGTGGATCAGGTAGTCCGACATCGTCTCGCGAAGATCAGCTCTGCGGTGGAGGAGGGTGACGAGAGCGCCGCCGCGAGCCAGCCAGACCGCCGCCTGCCCCGCCGAGTTGCCCCCGCCGACCACGGCGACCCGCTCGGCTGCGCAGTTCCGGGCTTCCGGCGGCCCGGCGGCATAGAACACGCTGACGCCTTCGTACATGTCGACGCCGTCGACCGGGAGGCGTCGGTACTCGGCACCCGTAGCGAGCACGACCGTCCGGGCTCGCACCTCGTTGCCGCCCTCGAGGCGGACGAGGTGGTGCTCCTCGCCGGGGACGAGCTCGGACGCACGGTACGGCGTCGCCGTCCGCGCGCCGAACTTCCTCGCCTGCGTGACCGCGCGCACCGTGAGCTCGGTCCCCGTGATCCCGGCGGGGAAGCCGAGGTAGTTCTCGATCCGGCGGGACGTCCCAGCCTGCCCGCCGAGCGCGCTGCCTTCCACGACCAGCGTGGTCAGCCCTTCGGATGCGCCGTAGACGGCCGCGCCCAACCCCGCGGGGCCGCCGCCGACGACGAGCAGGTCGACCTCCTCGGTCTCGGCGAGCTCGAGCCCGATGCCGAGCTGCCGCGAGACGTCGCCCGGAGAAGGGTTGCGCAGGTCGGGGCCGCCCGGCAGGCGGACGAGCGGGAGCTCCGACTCCGCCAGCCCTGCGACGAGCGCGCGAGCCTCGTCGTTGCCGTCGCGCTCGGTGTCCGCCCAGGTGAAGGGCAGGTGGCTTCGACGCGCGTAGTCGACCAGCGCTCGAGTCGACGCAGACGAGCGAGGTCCGATCACCTCCAAGCCCACTCCCTCACGCTGCTGCAGCGCCTCGCGTCGTGCGATGAACGTCGCGAGCAGGAGGTCGCTGAGAGGGCCGTCCTCGAGCAGCAGCTCGCGCAGCTTCTCCCGCTCGACCGCGACATAGCGCATCGGCTCGGTGACGACGGCGGTCAGGTAGACGGTCTGGCCGGAGAGCAGGTTCGTCTCGCCGAGGAAGCCGCCGGCGCCGTGCCGGATCACCTCGTTGCCCCTGCCGTCGAAGATCGCCGCCTCGCCCTCGACGATCGCGATCAGCGGATAGCGCCCGTCTCCGATGCGGAAGAGCACGTCGCCGACGGCAGCGGAGCGCTCCTCGCCGTGGCTCGCCAGCAGCGTGAGCTGGTCGGGCGACAGGCGTCCGCGAACGGAACCGGTCACGTGCCGAACACTACTCAGCGGCCGGTGCCCGTCGAAGCGCCGAGGGCGCGTCGCTCTCAGGACGGTCGAGTCTGCGAAGATCGAGCTTTCGGCGAGGAGACCGATGAGGGCGCCCGTCTGCACCCACCTCGACCAGATCTCCGTGACGACGCTCCCGTCGCAGATCGACGGCTGCGAGGAGTGCCTGAAGATCGGAGGGCGGTGGCTGCACCTGCGAATGTGCATGAGCTGCGGGAAGATCGGCTGTTGCGACTCGTCTCCGAACCGCCACGCACGCGCGCACGCCGCAGAGGAGGCGCATCCGATAGCCCGGTCGGCCGAGGCCGGGGAGGACTGGAGCTGGTGCTTCGTGGACGAGGTCGCCTTCATCGTCGGCGCGGGCTAGGGGGAGAGGAGGGAGCGAGCGGGATGGCGACGCCGCTGATCGTCGGTCTGGGCGGGTCGCTCGCAGGGGTCTCGCGGAGCCGGGCGGCGTTGCACGTCGCGCTCGAAGGGGCGGCCGACGCCGGGGCGGAGACGATCATGCTCGACCTGCGTGAGCTCGACTTGCCGATGTTCAACCCGGACGACGAAGCGGAGCCGAGCCCGGTCGCGACCCTGCTGATCGAGACCTGCCACCGAGCCGACGGAATGCTGTGGAGCAGTCCGCTGTATCAGGGCACGATCTCGGGCGCGTTCAAGAACGCGCTCGACTGGCTGCATGCGCTCGGCTCGCGCGAGCCGGCGTTCCTCCACGACGAGGTGATCGGGCTGATCAGCGCTGCCGGCGGGACACAGGGGCTGCAGGCGATCAACACGATGGAGTTCGCCGTGAGGGCGCTCCGCGGTTGGGCGGTGCCGTACGTCGTCCCGATCGCGGGCGCCGCGCGTGCCTTCGACGAGACCGGTCGCATCCAGGATCCGACCGTCGAGCAGCAGTTGCGGACGCTCGGCGGCGAAGTCGTGCGGGTGGCGGAGAGGTTCGCGGCGGACGCCGCACTCCACCGCGACGCCGAGTGCCGCGACGCGGCCGAGCGCGTGGCGCTCGCCGCCTGAGCGCGCTACGGGTGCCCGAAGACCTGGACCTCCGCGTTCCACAGCGCGCTCGACTCCGCTTCCCGCGCCTCGGCGAGCTCGGCCCGGCGAACCGTGTCGGCGGCGATGCTCTCGGCCAGGATCTCGTGCTCTGCGCGGACCCAGTCCTCGTCCGGCGTCCCGGCGTCGGGGCCGGTCGAGATCTCGTACGCGCGCTCGCGGATCCGCTGCAGGAGGCGCTCGTTCGCGGCCGACTCGGGGTCGGCTGGCCCGGGGTGGGCTGACTCGGGGACGGCGGTCTCGGTCGTCGGCTCGTCGAACGTCGTCTCGTCCACCGGGAGGCCTCCTTTGGGAAGGGGAGAGAGCAGATCCAAGTGTAGGCCCAACTCGGACCGGCTTCCGTCCGGCGTCGTGGCCGCACCCACGAGTCCACCGTTCGGTCACGAGTTCGACGCAGGCTGGGCCGACGCGACGCCCCGCGCCCGCCGTCGAGTACGCTCGCGTCGGCGTGCGCGAGTACCGGTATCTGATCGTCGGCGGGGGGATGACCGCCGACGCCGCGTGCAAGGCGATCCGCGAGCGCGACCACTCCGGCTCGATCGGGCTCGTCGGCGCGGAAGCGCACGCGCCGTACAAGCGGCCGCCGCTGACGAAGGGTCTGTGGTCGGGCGGATCGGAGGACACGATCTGGCGCAAGACGGAGGAGGTCGCCGTCGACCTGACGCTCGGCACGAGGATCGTGTCGCTCGACCTGGAGAACCAGCGGGTCGCGGACGACGCCGGTGAGACCTACGGCTACGAGCGGCTCCTCCTCGCGACCGGCGGAACGCCGCGGCAGCTGCCGTTCGCCGCCGACGGCGTCATCTACTTCCGCACGCTCGACGACTACCGGCGACTCCGTGCCCTCACGGCCGACCCGGCGCGAGTCGTCGTGATCGGCGGCGGCTTCATCGGCTCCGAGATCGCGGCCGCGCTCACGTCGAACGGGCATCAGGTCACCATGATCTTCCCGGAAGACGGCGTCTGCGGGCGTCTCTTCCCGCCCGACCTGTCGGCGTTCGTCACGGAGTACTACGGCACGAAGGGCGTCGAGGTGCTGGCAGGCGAGTCGGTGACGGCGGTCGAGCGGGGCATGCACGTCGTCACGGGTGGCGGAAGGAGGCTGGACGCGGACGTCGTCGTGGCCGGGCTGGGGATCGTCCCCGATACGGCGCTCACCGCCTCCGCGGGCCTGACGGTCGACGACGGCATCGTCGTCGACGAGTTCGGACGCGTCGACGGGCGGCACGACGTGTTCGCCGCCGGCGACGTCGCCCGCTTCCCGATGCCGGCGCTCGGGGGCACGGCCCGCGTCGAGCACGAGGACCACGCGAACACGCACGGGGCCTGCGTCGGGGCCAACATGGCCGGCGCCCACCACGCATACGACCACCTGCCGTTCTTCTACTCCGACCTGTTCGATCTCGGCTACGAGGCGGTCGGTGAGCTCGACCCGCGCAGCGACGCGCTCGTCGAATGGGCGGAGCCGAATCGAAAGGGAATCGTCTGCTACGTCGACGGCGAGGGCCGGCCGCGCGGTCTGCTGCTCTGGGACGTCTGGGGCAAGGTGGACGCAGCGAGGGGGCTGATCACGGCAGGCGACCGCGCCGAGCCCGCCGTGCTGCGCGAGCTCATCGGCTGAGTCGAGCATGGTGGTCGCGAGCGCGGAGACGCTGGCGCTGTTCTTCCACCTGCTCGGCGTGCTGCTTCTCACCGGCGGCGTCGTCGTCGCGGGTGTCGCGTTCGAAGCGGCACGTCGCCGCTCGAGACCGAGCGAGATCGCGGCCCTGCTCGGACTGGCGCGCGTGGGCGTCGCGCTCGTCGGCGTCGGGACGATCGTGCTGCTGCCGTTCGGCTTCTGGCTCGTGAGCATCGAGCACGTCGGATTCGGAACGGCATGGGTCGACGCCGCGATCGCGCTGCTCGTCGTCGCGGGCATCCTGGGTGCGGTCGGCGGTCAGCGCCCGAAGCGCGCCCGCCTGCTCGCCGAGCGGCTCGCCGCCGACGGCGTCGCGGAGAGCGAGGAGTTGCGTCGGGCTCTCGACGACCCCGTCGCGCGAACGCTCAACGACGTCTCGGCGCTGCTCCTCCTCGCCATCGTCGCCCTGATGGTGTTCAAGCCGGGCGGCTGATCGCTACCGTAGAGCCGTGACCGCAACGCTTCCCTCCACGCTTCGCAGTGAGCTCGAGCGCGGACTGACGCTGCCCGCTTCCTGGTACTCCGAGCCGGAGATCCTGCGGCTCGAGCACGATGCGATCTTCCGCCGGTCGTGGCAGTACGCGGGGCCGCTCGAGCAGGTCTCGGAGCCCGGGGCGTTCTTCACGTGTCAGGCGGGAGACGTCCCCGTCGTCGTGCTGCACGACCGCGCCGGCGGGCTCCGCGGCTACGTCAACGTCTGCCGTCATCGGGGCCACGAGGTTGCTTCGGGGTGCGGCAGGCGGGAGACGCTGCAGTGCCCCTACCACGCGTGGACGTACGACCTGGACGGATCGCTCCGTGCGGCTCCGCGTTCGGACCGCGAGCCCGGCTTCGACAGGTCGGACTGGAGCCTGCTGCCGGTCCAGGTCGAGACGTGGGGGCCGCTCGTGTTCGTCAATCCGGGCCCTGTCGCGACGCCGCTCGCGGAGGTCCTCGGCGAGCTGCCCCGCGAGCTCGAGGCGCACGGGCTGAGCCTCGACGGGCTCGAGTACCGGGGACGGTCGCGGGAGTTCGTGGTCGGGGCGAACTGGAAGATCGTCGTCGAGAACTTCCTCGAGTGCTACCACTGCCCGGTCGCCCACAGGAGTTTCAGCCGGCTGATCGACGTCGACCCGGACGAGTACCGGCTGACCACCGCCCGCTGGTCGTCGAGCCAGTACGGGCCCGTTCAGGACGGGCACGACGGCCTTCCGTACGAGCCGGTCGGCGACGTGCGCGCGAGTCACTTCCACTACATCTGGCCCAACTGGACGCTCAACACGTTCCCGGGCCCGCGCCACGTCCGCGTCCTCGTCTTCCGGCCGCTCGACGCCGACCGGACGGCGACCTTCGTCGACGGGTTCTGGGCGCCGGGCACGCCGGACGACGTGATCGAGGAGATCACCGAGTTCGGCGCCGTGGTCGGCCTCGAGGATCTCGAGCTCGTCGAGTCGGTGCACCGCGGCCTCCGCTCTGGTGCGGTCGAGCAGGGGCGTCTGCTGCTCGACAGCGAGCACCTGATCCAGCACTTCCAGCTGCTCGTGCACGACGCGCTCGGCGCCGCGCTCTAGCCGAGCACTACGACGCGTCGAGCGACGGCGCCGCCCTCCGCAGCTCGTCCCGGTCGCGACGGCCCGACGACGAGAGCCAGACGCCCGTCACTGCCATCAGCACGGCCAGCGTGGCGAATGACGATCGTGCGCCGGCAGCCTGCGCGATCCCGGCTGCGATCACGGGGCCGAGCGTGCTGGCGGCTCCCCAGACGAGGTTGAGCAGCCCCATCACGGCTCCACGGCCGAGGTCGGCACGCTCCGCTCCGAGTGCGCCGAGCGGATACGACAGCGTCGAGAGCGTCGCCCACGCTGGCGACCGGACGAGCATGAACGAGACCACGAGCGCGCTCGACGTTCCCGACACGAGAACGAGGATCGTCGCCCCGTAGACGATCGCCGCAGCGCCGATCACGCGCAGGGTCACGACCCGCGTCCCGAGTCGCGTCAACACGATGCTCGCGACGACGAAGATCGACGACGACGCCGAGAAGACGAGCCCGGTCCCGCCCGGCGAGAAGCCGTCGTGCCGCAGGGACAGCGGGACGAGCAGGTTGACGCCGCCGTTCGTGAGCCCGATCACCGCCATCACGACGCAGCTCGCGAGCACGATGCGGTGCGCTCTGGCGACACGCAGGGTGCGGAGCAGCGGCTCGTGCCGGAACGACGTCTCGTGGCCGCCACCCCGAGCGAGCATGAGGGTTGCGGCTGCGGCCGACGCGGCAAGCACGAGAAACGGCGTCCGCAGGCCGAAGGCGCCCGCGAGCGCGCCCGCGAACACCGGGCCGGTCATGATCCCGAGCCCGGCCACGGTGACCGGGACGCCGAGCGCCGATGCTCCGCGCCGGTCCGGGACGGCGTCGGCGATCCAGGCGAGCCCGGCCGTCCAGATCGCTCCCAGCGCGATCCCGAAGACGACGCGGGCGAGGAGCAGCGACCAGAAGTCGAAGGCGAGGGCCTGCCCGAGGCTCGACGCGGCGACGAGCGCGGACGCCGCAAGCGTCAGGCGCCGTGTTCCGATCCGGTCGGCGAGGACGCCGATCGGAAGCGAGACGACGAGGGTCGAGAAGCCGGCCGCGGCGAGCACGACTCCCGTCTCGACCTTCGACAGGTCGAACCGGTCGGCGTACGTGGGCGCGAGGGGCACGATCGCCATCCACACGACCTCGCTGAGGAACGCGACGACGTAGAAGGGGAAGGTGAGCCTGCGCATCCCGGGAGTCCCCGCAGCCTATGCGAGCCGGGTGCGGAAGCCGGGCGCAGCGGCGAGCGCGGCGAGCAGCCGTTGCCCGCGGTCGTCCCGCGCCTCGGGCCAGAGCTCGTTCATGGCGTACGAGAAGCCGACCCGGTGCTCCGGCCACGCTCCGTGCGTCGATCCCCCGGACCCCGTGTGCCCGAACGCGTCGGCCGCGGGGCCGAACCGCATCAGCTCCGTCTGCAGCTCGAAGCCGACGCCGAACGCGTACGGCCTCCCCGTGACCGCGCACGTTCCGCGCGACAGCTCGCTGTGCCCGAGGCTCACGGTGTCCTCGCGGAGCAGGCGGACGCCGTCGAGCTCGCCGCCTCGGGCGAGGCAGGCATAGAGGCGCGCGATCGAGCGCGCCGTGCCGATCGCGTTGGCGGCGGGGATCTCCACCTGGTGGAACGCGGTCTCGTTCCAGCGGAACTCGGTGCCGAAGCTGCCGTACAGCGCTTCGAGCAGCGGCTCCGGCGCATCCTCGACGACCGTGACGCCGTAGTCCGGTGCTCGCCGGAGTCGCGCCACGCGGCTCTCCTCTGCGGCGGGGAGGCCGATCCAGAGCTCCAGGCCGAGCGGGCCGGCGACTTCGTCCGCGAAGAACGCGCCGACGCTCCGGCCGTCGACCCGCCGGATCAACGCGTCGCACAGCCAGCCGTAGGTCAGCGCGTGGTAGGCGAGCCTGCTCCCGGGGTCCCAGAACGGCGCCTCGGCCTCGATGCGGCTCGTCAGCCGCTCGCCGTCGAGGAGGTCGGTGCCGGCGAAGCCTCCGCGCAGCCCCGGGAGTCCGGCCGTGTGCGAGACGACCTGGGCAACCGTCACGTCGTCCTTCCCGGCCCGCGCGAACTCAGGCCAGTAGCGGCTGACGCGAGCGGAGAGGTCGAGCGCGCCCCGCTCGACGAGCACGAGCACGCAGACCGCGACGAGGCCCTTCGTGCCCGAGAAGACGAGCTGTACGGTGTCGCCGCGCCAGCTCTCGCCCGAGGGCGCATTCGCCTTGCCGCCCCAGAGGTCGACGACCGGCGCGCCGTCGACGAACACGGCGAACGCCGCTCCCGAGTCGGGACTCTCGGTCAGCTGACCGCCCAGCTCCTCGGCGACCCCCTCGAAGCCGGGCGCGACGACGCCCTCGGCGGCGAGGCCGCCCTCGAAGCTCACGCGCCCGGCGCGGCGAGCGCCGCTTCGAGGCTCGGCGTGTCGGTGAGCAGGCGCTTCGTGTAGTCCTCCTGCGGGGAGTCGAGCACCCGGTCGACGGGGCCCTCCTCGACGATGCGCCCGCCGCTCATCACTGCCACCTCCTCGGCGATCGTCCGGATCAGCGCGAGATTGTGCGTGACGAACAGGAGTCCGAGGTTCATCTCGCGCTGCAGCTCGGCGATCAGGTCGACGATCGCCGCCTGCACGGAGACGTCGAGCGCGGAGGTGATCTCGTCGCAGACGAGAAGCGAGGGCTCGGCGACAAGGGCGCGGGCGATCGCGACGCGCTGGCGCTCGCCGCCACTCAGCTCGTGCGGGTAGCGGTCGATCACGGAAGTGCTGATCGAGACGCGCTCGAGTGCCCGGAGCGTGCGGTCGTGCGTCTCCTGCCGGCTCGGGTCGAAGAACAGCTTCAGCGGCTGGGCGATGATCTGGCCGACGGTGCGCCGCGGGTTGAGCGAGCTGTACGGGCTCTGGAACACGTACTGGATCTCGCGCCGGAGCCGGCGGTCGCGCTCCCGCGCCCCGTGGGGCACGGCCTCGCCGCGCAGGCTGACGTCGCCGGTGAAGTTCGCGTGAATCCCGGCGATACAGCGCGCGAGCGTCGTCTTCCCGGAGCCCGACTCGCCGACGAGCGCGACGCACTGGCGCGGCTTGACGGTCAGGTCGACGTCGAACACGAACTGGAAGCTCCCGTGGAACGCGTCGAGCTTCCTGACGCTCAGCAACGTGTCGGTCTCGGCCGCCGGGAGCGCCGGCGCGGGGCGACGCTCGCGCGCCAGCTCCGTCGCCACGTCCCCGTGCCGGAAGCAGCGCACCTCGTGGTTCTCGCCGAGCTGCTCGACGGGCGGGAAGGAGCCCGTGCACTCCTCGACGGCGAAGTCGCAGCGAGGCGCGAAGAAGCAGCCGGTGGGACGGTGGCCCGGGCGCGGTGCGGTGCCCGGAATGCCCTCGAGGGCGTGCTTGCCGGACATCTCCGGAATCGCCTCGACGAGCCGGCGTGTGTACGGGTGCGCGGCGGTGAGGAAGAGCGTGCGCTCCGTCCCGACCTCGACCATCCTGCCGGCGTACATCACGGCGACCCGGTTCGCGAGCGTGGCGACGACGGCGAGGTCGTGGCTGACGTAGAGCGCGGCGACCCCGTGCGTGTCGCAGAGCATGCGCACGGTCTGGAGGACGTGCGCCTGCGTCGTGACGTCGAGGCCGGTGGTCGGCTCGTCGAGCACGATCACGCTCGGACGGCACGCGAACGCCATCGCCAGCCCGACGCGCTGCTGCTGCCCGCCGGAGAGCTGATGCGGGTAGCGCCGGACGAAGGCCGAGTCCGAGGGGAGGAGCACTTCGTCGAGCATCTCCCCGAGCCGGGTTCTCCGCTCCTCGGCGGAGCTCCCGAACCCGTGCGCCTCGAGCGTCTCCTCGAGCTGGGTGCCTATGCGTAGCGCGGGATTGAGCGCAGCGCCCGGGTCCTGCGGGACGTACGAGACGACCTTGCCGCGCATCGCGCGGAGCGCCGCCGGCGA
>Ga0187778_10001057_pt1 | contig 19626 bp, 22 predicted proteins | sample 1015_Q2_SP5_20_M_FD_132418 | JGI IMG/M metagenome (GOLD analysis project Ga0187778, IMG submission 132418) | Tropical peat soil microbial communities from peatlands in Department of Meta, Colombia - 1015_Q2_SP5_20_MG | ecosystem: Environmental > Terrestrial > Soil > Wetlands > Peat | place...
ATCTCGGCATCGCTGTCGTGGAAGGCGAGCCCCAGCGCCCGCGCGAGATGGCGGCCGACGGCCGTCTTGCCCGAGCCCATGGGACCGATGAGGAATACGCTTCGCTTGCCGAGCATGCCGCCCGACAGGATACCCAAAAAATGGAAGCGGCCGCCCTCGGGCGGCCGCGCTCCGCAACCTCTGGCACGTAATCAGTTATAGACGTTCACGCCCTCGCGCACGATCTTCGGCGTAATGAAGATCATGAGCTCGTCCTTGTCGTCCTGGTGATTGGTATTGCGGAACAGGTAGCCGAGCACCGGGATGTCGCCAAGGTAAGGCACCTTGGTCTGGTCCTCGCGCTCGGTGGTCTGCAGCACACCGCCGAGCACCACCGTCTGCCCGTCGTTCACCAGCACCTGGGTCGCGATCTCGCGGGTGTTGATCGAGGGGACGTTCACGCCGCCCGAGGCCACGATCACGGTGCCGACGCTGTCGTCGCGGACGTCGAGATCCATGATGATGCGGTTGTCGGGCGTGATCTGCGGCGTCACCTTGAGCGACAGCACAGCTTTCTTGAACTGGATGGTGGTGGCGCCGCTCGATGCCGACTGCTGGTACGGAATTTCCGTACCCTGCTCGATGACCGCCTCCTTCTGATTCGCCGTGATGACGCGTGGCGAGGAGATGATGTTCGCCTGCGTCTCGGCCTGGGCCGCCGACAACTCGAGGTCGACGATGAAGTTGTTCCCGAGGATGCCGAGGGCCCACGAACCCGCCGCCGGGCTCACCGGCAGGTTGACGTTATACCGGTTCGTCGCCGCGCTGCCGGTCGGTATCGAGACCGGATACGGGGTGCCGGTCTGCTGCACGTTGGTGAGCGCCGAGCCGATGATCTGGTCGGTGCCGGCCGCCGTGCCGGTCGTGGTCACGATGCCGGTCTGGCCGTTGCGGTTGATGTTGGTCCAGCCGAACACCGCACCCAACTGGCGCTGGAAGTCGTTGTTGACGATGACGATGCGCGCCTCGATCTGCACCTGGCGCACCGGGATGTCGAGCGTCGCCACCAGGCGGCGGATGTCGGCCAGCCGGTCGGCGGTGTCCTGCAACAGCAGCGTGTTGGTGCGCTCATCGACCGTCACGCTGCCACGCGGCGACAGCAGCGAGTTGGTCTGCGTCTTGATGAGACCCTCCATGTCCTTGGCCTTGGCATAGTTGACCTGGAGGTACTCGGAGCGCAGCGGCGCGAGCTCCTGCGTCTCTTTGCGCGCGGCAAGCTCGGCCTTCTCGCGCGTGGCGATCTCCGCGGCCGGCGCCACGATGATGACGTTGTCCTGGCGGCGCTTGTCGAGCCCCTTGGTGCGCAGCACGATATCGAGCGCCTGGTCCCAGGGCACGTTCTGCAAGCGCAGCGTCACGTTGCCGGTCACCGAATCGCTCACCACGATGTTCTGGCCGCTGGCATCGGCGAGCAGCTGCAGCACCGCGCGCGTCTCGATGTCCTGGAAGTTCAGCGTGAGGCGCTCGCCGGTGTACACCGGCTTGTCTTCCGGCGCGTTGGCGACCCGGCGCCTTGGGGACACCTCGACCACGTACTGGTCGTCGGACTGGTAGGCGAGCTGATCGAAGTCGCCGTTGGCGCTGATCGAGATGCGCGAGCCGCTGCCTACGCGCGTGACGTCAAAACCGTTCACCGGCGTGCCGTAGTCGGTCGCGTCGTAGCGGCGCACCAGGTTCGCCGGCACGGCCGCATCGCTGAAGTCGACGACGATCTGGTTGCCGACCTGATGCAGGTTGATGTGGATGTGCGGGTCGGAGAGCTTAACGATGACGCGGCCGGCGCCGTCGGCGCTGCGCCGGAAGTCGATCGAGCGCAGCTCGCGCACGCCGCTGGTCGCGGTACTGGCGGCGGCGGCCGCCGGCGCGGCGGTCGCGGCGCCTGCGCCGAGCACCATGATGACGTTGTTACCTTCGACACGCGTGTCGTACGGCACCAGCTTGTCGAGGTTCAGTACCAGGCGGGTGCGATCCTTGGTTTCGGCCGCGAGGATGTTGTCGAGGCCGGCGGTATGCACGTCGATGCGCCGCGAGGGCAGCGCCAGCGTGGTGTTCGGCAGATCCACCGAGATGCGCGCGGGGTTGTCGATGGTGAACGCCATCGGCTGCGGCGCCGGCCCCGACAGCCGCATGGTGAGCTGCAGCTGCTGACCCGGCAGGGGCTGCACGTCGATGCTCTGCAGCGCGGGTTGATCCGCGGCGCGTGCCGGCACTCCGGGAGCGAAGCCGAGCGCTCCTGCGAGCATCAGCCACGCGACCGCGCCGAGGAGACGTTTTATCAGGCTGGACGGATGCATTCTGGAGACTCCCTGCTGGACCTCTACTCGTTCAGAGCAAGCGCAGCGGGACGCTCCATGTACCCGCCGAGGCTGTCCGGAACGATTTCAATGAGACTGATCTTCGAGGGCGTGATCTCGGTGATCTTGCCCTCCGCCTGGCCCATGTGATTGCCAGTGGTGACGCGGTGCACCAAGCCGTCCTTGGTCTCAACCAGGCCGTACATCTGGCCGCCGAGGCGCAGCGTGCCGACCATCTTCAGTGTGTCGAGCGAATACTGTTCGAGGAATTCGCGGTTGCGCTTCTCCGGCCGCACGCCGAGGCCGGCGCCCGAGCCCGGGCTGCTCGGCAGGAACGGCGAGCGTAGCTCGTAGGCGTTGTACACGAACGACTCGTAGGGCTTGATCTCGGGCAGCGGCTCGACGCGTCCGCCCGGCTGGTGCTTGGTGTCCTCGATGAAGCGCGCCAGCTCGTCGTCGGCGCTCGAGCAGGCGACGAGTGCGCCACAGCCGCACGCGAGCGCCGCGCACAGCAGGCGCAGTCCGGGTCGGTAGGTCGTGTTATTCATAGGTGAGCACCGCGGTCACAGCCTTCATGACCATCAGCCCGCGCCGGGCGGCTTCGGGCGGTGAGCGATGTCCTTCTTCTTGTCCGCCTCGGCGGCGGCGATCTCGTCCTCGTCCAGATAGCGGTAGGTCTTCGCCGTGAGCTCGAGCGACAACTGGTCGTAGGCATCCTTGGTGTCCGGCTTGATGTCGATGTCGTGCAGCGTGACGATGCGCGGCAGCGCCGCAATACCGCTCACGAACTCGCCGAAAGAGTGATAGTTGCCGCTGAGGCGGATCTTGATTGGCAGCTCCGCATAGAAGTCCTTCTTCTGCTCGGCCTGCGGCTGGAACAGCTTCTCCTGCAGCCCCGCCGCGAGGCCCGTCTGCGAGATGTCCACCAGCAGGCTCGGCACCTCGGTCTTGCCCGGAAGCTGGCGCAGCAAGGCGCCGAAGGAGCGCTCGATGTCCTTCAGCTGCTGCTTGTAGACCTCGAGGTTCACCGCCTTGGAGTGCTTGTCCTTGAACTCCTGGCGCAGCGTCTGCTCCTCGGCCTCGCGGCGCTGCAGCTCGGGACGCTGCTCGTTCCACACCAGCAGGTAGATGCCGACTAGCGTCACCGCAACGAAGGCCAGCGCCACGGCGCCGGCCAGCACCGGGAGCGGCCAGCGCCCCGGATCACGTGGGTCGAGTGACCGCAGCTCCTCGAGCAGGTTCATTGCTGTGCCCCCCCGCCGGCGAGGCTCGCCTTGCGCATCTTGCCCTTGACGGACTTGCCGCCCGCGTTGTCGGGGCCCGCGGTGGTCACCTCGTCGGCGGTGAGCGTGAAGCTCGAGCCGGCGCCTGAGCCCTTGGTGGTCTGCACCACCTCGAGCTCGGGGTTGCGCAGCCACTGCGATCCGTCGAGGTTGCGCATGAACGAGGAAACGCGGGTGCTCGACTGCGCGATGCCGTCGAACTTGAGCTTCATACCGTTCTGCTTCACCGCGGTGAGATACACCCCCTCGGGCAAGGCGCGCGCGATCTCGTCGAACACGTGCACGATCTCCGGGCGCGAGCGCTGCAGCTTCTCGATGATCTCCATGCGCGCGATGAACTTCTGCTTGGCGCTCTCGAGGTCGTTGATCTCCTCGATCTGCTTGTCGAGCGTTTTGATTTCCCGACGCAGCGTGTCGTTACGGTGCTGCTGGGCCTCGATCATCGAGCCGTACAGCAGGTAGGCGGCGAACGAGGTGACGATGCCGGCGCCGGTGGCCGCGACCAGCGCGACCACGAACGCGAGCTTGCGCTCGCGGCGTTTGCTTTCGCGGTGGGGAAGTAGGTTTATGCGAGGCATGTCAGTCGAAACTCCGGAGGGCTAAGCCGCAGGCCGTCAGCAGCGCCGTGGCATCGCGTTGCACGGCCTGCGCCTTGGCGCGGGAGGAGAGCTTCATCTGCCCGAGCGGGTCGCCCTTCTCCGCGGCTATGCCCACGCGGCTGGCGATCACCTCCGCCACGCCCGGAATGTTGGCGCAGCCGCCGCACACCAGGATCTTCTCCGGCTGCTCGCGCCCGGAGCCGGACGCGAGGTAGAACTGCAGCGAGCGGCTCACCTGCTGCGTCATGTCGTCGATGAACGGATCGAGGACTTCCGATTGGTAGTTGCCGGGCAGGCCGCCTTCCTTTTTGGCGCGTCCCGCCTCCTCCATCGCCAGGCCATAGGTGCGCATGATCTCCTCGGTGAGCTGCTGCCCGCCGAAGGCGAAATCGCGCGTATACACCACCTTCAGATTGCGCAGCACGCTGAAAGTGGTGCTGCTCGCGCCGAAGTCGACCACCGCGATGGTGCGGTCGATGCCGCCGTCGGGCATCTGGTGCGTCATGAGCTTGCAGGCGTTCTCGAGCGCGAAGGCCTCAACGTCGACGATACGCGCGGCCAGGCCCGCGGCTTTCACCGCCGCCTGGCGCTGCTCGACGTTCTCGCTGCGCGTCGCCACCAACAGCACGTCGTTGCTGTCGGGATCCTTGTCGTTGGGCCCGAGCACCTCGAAGTCATAGCTGACCTCGTCCATCGGGAAGGGGATGTACTGATCGGCCTGCATCTCGACCTGCGACTCGAGATCACCCGCGCGCAGCGAGCGCGGCATCTGAATCACCTTGGTGATCGCGGCGTCGCCGGAGATGGCGACCGCCACCTCGCCGCTCTTGGCGCCGGCGCGCTTCACCGCACGGCGGATCGCCTCGCCCACCGCCTCCGCATCGACGATTGCTTTCTCGTTGATGGCGTTCTGGGGCGTCGGCTCGGCCGCATAGGCTTCGACACGATACTGTCCGCCCGCCATCGCGAGCTCGATGAGCTTGACCGACGAAGTCGTGATGTCGAGTCCCAGGAGCGGGCGATATTTGCGCTGGAAGAGCAACATTTTTTATTTCCTTTTCAGGACATTACGCCTGAAAATGACCGCCCTGTATATATCCGGAGACACTATATATCAGCGCATAGTCAAATTGAACGTGAGGGCGCTCACGGATCTGCATGCCCGCCCGCACTGCAGCAGCGGCTTCTCGGGTCAGGCCGCGGACAGCGCCGGGGTCGCCAGGAGTCAAGGAATGCGGTTTCGTGTTGTCCAAGCGTCCTAGAAAGGGGACGGAGTGCCTCGGAAGGGGCTGCCAGGGCTGCGATGATCGGTCGGCCGACGTGTCACCCCGGGTGGGCCGCGTGGCCCAGCGGACCGGAGTGCGTTAACGTTCGAGCCGGCAACCCCGCTGTCATAGGCACCCATGTCCCGTAGACCGGAGGCTTTGCGTCCCCACCTTTCGGTGAGTTTGCCCAAGAATCGCGAGCTACTATGCATAGCCCTCGCAGGGAGCGCAAGCAGAGGTAGATTGTTTCTGTGAAATGGAATTGGTTTCGTGTGCTCGCCGTCATCGGCGCGAGCGTGATCCTGGTCACACTTGTCGGGGCTTATGCGCTGGCGTGCAGTTACGTGTACCTGGTGCCTACGCTTCCCACGCTCGAGGCGATGCGCAACGTCGAACTGCAGGTGCCGTTGCGCGTCTACACGCGCAGCGGCGCGCTCATCGCCCAGATCGGCGAGCAGCGGCGCATCCCGGTCAGCTATGACCAGATTCCCGATCTCGTCAAGCACGCCTTCATCGCCGCCGAGGACGAGCGCTTCTTCGAGCACCATGGCATCGACTACTTCGGCGTCGTGCGTGCGGTCGCCATCGATGTCATCTCCGGCCGCAAGACCCAGGGCGCCAGCACCATCACCATGCAAGCCGCCCGCAACATGTTTCTCACGCTCGACAAGACCATGCGCCGCAAGCTCCAGGAAACCTTCGTCACCTATCGCATGGAGCACGAGTTCACCAAGCAGGAGATCTTCGGGCTATACCTGAACGTCATTTTCTTCGGGCAGCGTGCCTACGGGGTCGCGGCGGCGGCGGAGGCGTTCTTCGGCAAGCCGCTCGACAAGCTCGATGTCGCGGAAGCCGCCACCATCGCCGGTGTGCCGAAGGCACCCTCGAGCTACAACCCGATCGTCAACGCGGAGCTCGCGACCATGCGCCGCGCGTACGTGCTGCGACGTATGCGCGAGCTCGGCTTCATCGACGACGCCACCGCCGAGGCTGCGAACAAGGAGCCGATGCAGGCGCGCGCACACGCACCGCTTTACGACGTCGAGGCGCCGTACGTGGCGGAAATGGCGCGCCTCGAGCTGCGCCAGCGATTTGGCCCAAACACCGAGACCGCCGGCTACAAGGTCTACACCACCATCGACGGGCGGCTGCAGACCGCCGCCAACCGCGCGGTGCGTGTCGGACTGATCGAGTACGACCGCCGCCACGGCTGGCGCGGCCCCGCCGGGCACGTCGATCTGCCCGGGCACGGTGAGCCGGACTACGCCGAGCTGGTCGATGAGTACGCCGCAATCGGCAATCTCGCGCCGGCGATCGTGACGGCTGTGGGCGAGCGCAGCGTGCGTGCCTACGTGAAGACGCTCGGCGCGGTGGAGATCGACTGGGATGGGCTGTCGTGGGCGCGCCGCGAGCTGCACAACGACGGGCTCGGGCCCGCGCCGAAGGACGCCGCCCAGGTGCTCAGCCGCGGCGACGTGATCTACGTGGTGGCTGACAACTCCGGTCACGCTCAGCTCGGGCAGATTCCCGAGGCCCAGGGCGCGCTGGTGGGGCTCGATCCGAACGACGGCAGCATCGTCGCCCTCGTTGGCGGCTTCGATTACTTCACCAACAAGTACAACCGCGTCACCCAGGCGCGGCGGTTGCCGGGCTCGGGCTTCAAGCCGTTCCTCTACTCGGCCGCTCTCGAGCACGGTCTCACGCCGGCGACCGTGCTGCTCGACGCGCCGATCGTGCTCGAAAGCAACGGCAGCGAGGATTCGTGGCGGCCGGAGAACTACGAGCGCCAGTTCGGCGGCCCGACGCGCCTGCGTGAGGCCCTGGTGCACTCGCGCAACCTCGTCTCGATCCGGGTGTTGAAGGATATCGGGATCCCGACGGCCGTCGATTACATCAGCCGCTTCGGTTTCGATCCGAAGAGCATGCCGCGCGATCTCACCCTCGCCCTCGGCACGCTCGAGGTGACACCACTCGACCTGGCGGCCGGCTATGCGGTGTTCGCCAACGGCGGCTACCGCGTGCCGCCGTACTTTATCGATCGCATCGAGGATGCCGACGGCAAGGTGGTATTCCGCGCCGCCCCGCGCATGGTGTGCACGCAGTGCGACCAGGGCGAGGTGCAGACCGCAGGCGGGCAGGCGCTGCGCATCTCGGATCCGGCGCACGCCGACCCCGGTAGCGCCAGCAGCCGCGGCGAGCCGCCGCCGCTGCCGGAGTCCGAGGCCGCGCCGCGGGTCATCAGCGCGCAGAATGCCTATCTCATGGACGACATGATGGCGGACGTCATCAAGCGCGGCACCGGCCGTCGCGCACTCGCTCTCAACCGCACCGACATCGCCGGCAAGACCGGCACCACCAACGAGGCCAAAGACACCTGGTTCAACGGCTTCACGCGCAACCTCGTCGCCACTGTGTGGGTCGGCTTCGATCAGGAGCGGCCGCTCGGCGAGGCCGAGGAGGGTGCGCGCACCGCGCTGCCGATCTGGATCCAGTTCATGCGCGAGGCGCTGCAGGGCGTGCCCGAGCAGGGCCGCAGCATGCCCGACGGCCTGGTCACCTTGCGAATCTCCCCTGAGAGCGGCACGCTCGTCAGCGCCGAGAACGCAGAGGGGATCCCCGAGATGTTCATGGTGAATCACCTGCCGGCGGCCAATGACAACGGAAACCCGGCGCAGGGCCCGGAGGGCCAAGCCAACAGCGAGCCGATCTTCTGATCCGGGGGTGACCGTGAGGCGACACCCCACGCGCGGCGATAACCTGCGGCGCGCGCTGGCGCAGGAAGCCGCGCGCATCATGGCCGAGCATGGCATTCGCGACTTCCTCGTGGCCAAGCGCAAGGCCGCCGAGCGGCTCGGCGTGGTCGATGGTGCGGCGCTGCTGCCGAAGAACAGCGAGATCGAGAGCGCGCTGGCCGAGTACCAGCGCCTCTTCCGCGGGGAATCGCATCTCACGGCGCTGCATGCGCAGCGCCGCGCGGCGCTGTCGGCGATGCGTTACCTGCGCGAGTTCTCCCCGCGGCTCGTCGGCGCGGTGCTCTCGGGCACCGCCACCGAGCACTCGGGGGTGCAGCTGCACCTGTTCGCCGACCGTGCCGAATCGGTGTCGCTGAAGCTCCTCGATCAGGGCATCCCCCACGAGGTCACCGAGAAGCGCGTCAGATTCGACGCCGAGCAGGTGCGCGCCTTCCCGGGCGTGCGCTTCGAGATGGAGGAGCAGTCGATCGAGGTCACCGTGTTCCCACCCGACGGCATCCGCCAGGCGCCGGTGAGCCCGGTGGACGGCCGCCCCATGCGCCGTGCGAACACCTTCGAGGTCGAGGCATTGTTGCAACAGCAGTGACTGGATCCAACCTCGCCGTCGCGGGCCTGGCTGACCACGACGCGCACACCGAACGTCGGTGGAGGAGCGGCCGAGCGACATCAGCGTGCCGCCGCAGCATGGCTACTACACCTTCGACGGCTCGCTGACGACCCCACCGTGCACCGAGCACGTACGCTGGTTCGTGCTCAAGTCTCCCGTGCAGGCCTCAAGGGCGCAGGTGCAGCAGTTCGCAGCGCGCTACCCCCACGATGCCCGCCCGATCCGGCCGCTGAACGATCGCACCGTCGCCGCGCCGCGTGATTGACCGGGCCCTGCCCGCGGTCGCCCGCCGCGACGTGAGGCGCCTCACCTTCAGGTGCGCTTACTGATCTCGACGTACTCGCGCCGTGTGGGTCCGGTGTAAAGCTGCCGCGGGCGGCCGATGCGCATGGCGGGATCGGAGATCATCTCCTGCCAGTGCGCCACCCAGCCCACGGTGCGCGCGATGGCGAACATCACGGTGAACATCGAGCGCGGTATGCCGATGGCGCTGTAGATGACCCCGGAGTAGAAATCCACGTTCGGGTAGAGCTTGCGCTCGATGAAGTACTCGTCCTTGAGCGCGATTTCCTCGAGGCGCAGCGCCAGCTCGAACAGCGGACTGTCGGTACGCCCGAGCTTAGCGAGCACCTTGTGGCACATCGCGCGGATGATCTTGGCGCGCGGGTCGAAGTTCTTATAGACCCGGTGGCCGAAGCCCATCAGGCGGAAGTGGCTCGACCTGTCCTTGGCCATCGCCAGGTACTTGGAAATGTTCTCCGCCGAGCCGATCTGCTCGAGCATGTTGAGTACCGCCTCGTTGGCGCCACCGTGGGCCGGGCCCCACAGTGCCGACACCCCCGCGGATATCGCTGCGTACGGATTGGCGCCGGTGCTGCCGGCGAGGCGCACGGTCGAGGTACTGGCGTTCTGCTCGTGGTCGGCGTGCAGCACGAACAGCAAGTCGAGCGCCTCGGAGGCGACTGGGTCGACCTGGTAAGGCTCACACGGCACCGCGAACAGCATATTGAGGATGTTGCCGGTGTAGGTGAGGTCGTTGCGCGGGTAGATGAATGGCTGCCCGAGGGAATGCTTGTGTGCGGCCGCCGCGATGGTCGGGATCTTGGCGATGATGCGATGCGCGAAGATCTCGCGATGGCGCGGGTTATGGATGTCCATGGTGTCGTGGTAGAAGGCCGCCATCGAGGCCACGACGCCGGACACCATCGCCATGGGGTGCGCGTTGGCGTGGAAACCATTGAAGAAGCGCAGCAACCACTCGTTGATCATGGTGTGATAACGAATGTTGCCGGTGAACTCCGTGAGCTGCTTTGCCGTCGGCAGCTCCCCGATCAGCAGCAGGTAAGCGACCTCTATGAACGAGCTTTTCTCGGCGAGCTGCTCGATGGGATAGCCGCGGTACAGCAGAATGCCGGCATCGCCGTCGATGTAGGTGATGCGGCTCTCGGTCGCCGCCGTCATGCCATAGCCCGGGTCGTAGGTGAAGACGCCGAGCTCCGGGTACAGGTGGGTGATGTCGAGCGCCGCCGGGCCGATGGTGCCCTCGCGAACGGGCAGACTCGCGCTGCGGCCGCCGGCCGGGTCGGTGAGCTTGAAGGTCTTGGCGGTCTTGTCCGTCATGTCCGCAGCAGTCTTGGATCCCGCCCGATGCGGGGCGTTTGCGGGGTGTGGGCGCACGATCGAAGGAGACTTACATGGTCCGTGCGCCGAATCAAGGCGCGCGGCCAATCCTACTCGCCAGTAGGGAGGGTGACGCGGATCGTACGGTGCATGCCGCCACCGAGGACGGCGGGAGCGGGACCTACTTTGCGCCCGTCACGTTCGCGTACTTGCGGCGAAACTTGTCCACGCGACCGGCGGTGTCGACGATTTTCTGTTTCCCGGTATAGAAAGGATGGCAGTTCGAGCACACCTCGACCTGCAGATCGTGGCCGAGCGTCGAGCTCGTCTTGAACGTGTTGCCACACGTGCAGGTAACGGTGATCTCTTTGTACTCGGGGTGGATCGCGGCTTTCATGGCAGGCTCGGGAGTCGTGACGCAAGTTCAGCGCTTAATGGGGCAGGGTGCTCGAGAGTTAAAGGGCGCGGGAGTGTAGCGGCACGGCCGCGCTGCCTCAAGCTCCGCACGTACAACACTCACCCGGACGGGCCGCGGCGCACACGTTCCTTATCCACAGAAGCTGTGGACAACTCTGTGGACGATTCGCAGCACGGAGCTGCGATTTCGCAGCGAGATTGCATATTTGTTACCTTGGTCAAAAAATGAGCAGCCAATTTTAACCAGCCATATCAATAACTTACGCGCGCCATATCCAGCAACATAACCAAATTGCCACGTAATTTACTCATTCTCCGGAAAGCAGGGGGTGCCTGTGCATAAACGTGTCTCCGGGAGGCGACGAAGCTCTGGAGGCCCCATTGACAAGCGCGAAGCATCGGGCTTTTTCGGCGTTTCCGGCAGAAATCCGATGAGCAGATCGTTGAGAAAACGGAGCCCGCGCGGGCTCGGCCGCACGCCCGTCTCCGTCGTCTCGAGGAGCCCGCGCTCGCGCGCCGCGCGCAGCTGTCGCTCGATCGATCGCCACTCGAGCCCGGTGTGCGCTGCAAACAGCGCCGCATCGAATCCGTCCGTGAGCCGCAGCGCGTTCAGCATGAACTCGAAAGGCAGCTCCTCGGCCCCGATCGTGCGGCGGGCGAGCGCAGCGTCGGCCGCGGCCAGGTAGCGTCGGGGCTCGCGCGGCTGTGTGGTGCGCTCGATCCGCGCGCGTGCGGGGAAGGTCAGCTTGCCATGCGCGCCGGCACCGACCCCGAGGTAATCGCCGAAGGTCCAATAGTTGAGGTTGTGGCGGCACTGCGCGCCCTCGCGCGCATAGGCCGACACCTCGTATTGGCCAAAGCCCGCCGCGGCAAGCCGCGCGGCGCACTCGGCGAGCATCCCTGCGGCGACGTCCTCATCGGGTAGCGGCGGCGGCTGCGCGGCGAACAGCGTTCCCGGCTCGAGCGTGAGCTGATAATGCGAGAGGTGCGCCGGCGAGAGCGCGAGCGCCTCCTCGAGGTCGCGAAGGGCGCCGGGGAGCTCCTGGTGGGGCAGGGCGTACATGAGATCGAGATTGAAGTTCGTGAGACCCGCGGCATGCAGTTCCTCGGCGGCGCGCCGCGCCTCCGCGGGTGAATGGATGCGCCCGAGAGCTTTGAGCGTCGCCGGGTCGAAACTCTGCGCGCCGAGGGACACGCGCGTGACGCCCGCGGCGCGATACTCGCGGAACGCGCCGCGCTCGATGGTGCCCGGGTTGGCTTCGAGGGTCACCTCCGCATCGTGCGCGAGCGCCAGCTGCCGGCCCACCGCCTCGAGCACCCGCCCGATCGCTTCGGCCGGGAACAGGCTCGGCGTGCCGCCCCCGAGGAACACGCTGATCACCTCGCGGCCCGCGACGTGCGCGGCCTGCGCGGCGAGGTCGCGCACCAGGCGCTCGAGGTACGGCTCGGGCGTCAGCTCGCCGCTCAACGCGTAGGAGTTGAAGTCGCAGTACGGGCACTTGCGCACGCACCAAGGAAAGTGCACGTAGAGAGCGAGTGGCGGGGTGGCGAGCAAAGACATCGGCGGTGAGAGGCGCAGCGCGGGCGGCGCCACGGACCCGTGGCGCCTCCACCCGCGCATCAGCCCACTATAGTCCGAGCGACGACGCTCGGTCGCGCGCGCCGGCGACCTGGCGGCGGGGCTGCCGGCGTGCCGGCCGGTTCAGGCGGAGGTTTCGGGACGGGGGCGGATCCCCGGCAGATCGAGCCCCATCTTGCGGATGAGCGAGGCCATCGCGGCCGCGCGCACGGAGTCGCCGGAGCGCACCCAGTCGGCGTAGCGTCGCCCCATCGAGATGACGATCAACTTCAGGTAGTGCCGGCTGTGCCCCTTGGGGAGCACCGCCCGCCACGCAAGAGAGCAGCCGAAGAGCGCCACGACCGTAGCGATGCCGCGCACCATACCGAAGCGGTACCAGGCGAGCACGGTCACGGTGAGCGCAAGCACGTAGACCAGGAGGCTGAGCCGCACCTGCCAGGGCGGCAGCAGTGCCGCCTGGTAGCCGCTGCCGACCTCGCCCTCGCTCAGCGTGCGATCGAGCGCCAGCGTCACCTCGCTGAAGACGATCGAGTAGGCGAGCCCGGCCGAGAGGACGAGCACGGATAACCACAACGCTGCGCTCAAGAAAAGCTCCTTGGGCCGGGGGGACTTCACTGTGGACAACGCCGAATCTGCCAGCGTTCCGGGGCCGCCCGCTGAGAGCGGCGTCGCAGTTGCCGAGTTCCCGAGGGCAGTGCGCAGGCCTAGCGCCTGGCCGGGTTTCTTCCGGCCGACGGTCAGAGAGCGCCGGCAGCAGTGTCAAAACACCTGCCGCTGTGGTAGTGAGCGGCCGGCGCAGCACCAGGCAAGGAGCAGATCTGTTCAGCCGCGAAACGCTCTGCTCGCTTTCTTCTCCCGCTTTGCGGCTCGCTTCTCCATCAGGCTCTTGGCGGGTTTCTTCTTCAGGTCTTTCCTCGTGTCCTTTGCTTTGCTCATGGTCGCACTCCCGAGATCAGCCGTTCGTCAGGCCCAGCCGCTTGTATTTTGTCAAATCGGTGGGTGATCCGCCTATTCGGCGCGCTGCATGTGCTCGCTCAGCAGAAACCGAAGCCCTTCAGAGTGCACGACCGAGGCGCACGGATCTGAGGCTCACGGCGCGAACGCACCGGGTCGCTCTCGGCGCCGAGCTACGGGGTTCCGTCAGGAAGTCACGCCGCGAGCTCGCAAGGCGCTCGCGGAGGAATCGGAACGCACGAACCAGTCGTCGGTCTGCGAGAGCTCAGGGAACTTACGACAGTAACCCTGCGATTCGAGCAGGGCGAGAATTCGCTCGCGATCGCGCGTGTTGTGTTCGCAGACGACCACGCGAAACGAGTACCTGTGAAATCGAAGTTCTTGAGGATCCGAAATTCGCTGCCGTCGGTGTCCATGGAGAGGAAATCGATCTCCTTGGGGGCCTGGTGCGAATCGAACGGCTCCGGAAGAGATACGGACTCAACAGTTCATCGCGCTGATTGCAGGCACTCTGGTCGGCGCGGCGCTGAGCACGCTGCTGACGCCCTCGAGCCTGGAGGCCTACGGCTGGCGGATCGCGTTCCTGCTCGGTGCTGCCACGGTGGCGTTCGGCTATTGGATGCGCAGCCGGTTGCCCGAAACTCTGCGGCCCCCCTCGAGCGGGGGTGGTAGAGGTCGCCAAATCGCCGACGCACTCAGAGCTGCTGGGCCTCGTGCGTCAGCACGCACGTGTCATCATGCTCGGAATCATGGTGTTGGCCGCCAGCACCGTTGGTACCTACATCGTGGCATACACCGTCACGTATGCGCAGACCACGCTGCAGCTGCCGGCGCGCACGGGATTCATCGCCGAGGTGGCGAGCTATTTCGTCACGACCGCCACGCCCGCGGCGTTCACGCTCGTGTTGGGCATGGCGCTGCTCGGTGGTCTGGGAAACTTTTGGTGCGGCTCGTTCTTCGCGGGGCTCGCCGAGGCCTTGCCTCAGAGCATCCGCAGCAGCGGCTTTGCGACTGTCTACTCGGTAGCGATTGCCGCCTTCGGCGGAACAACGCAGCTGGGGATCACGTGGCTCATCCATGTCATTGGAAGCGCAGTCGCGCCGGCCTGGTATCTGGTCGGCGTCACCGCGATCAGTCAGGTCGCGCTGATGCTGTTCCCCGAAACCGCACCAGCGCGGCAGGGGCCGTACTCGAGCGTGGCTATTCAGCGTTCTGCACCTGCTCGCGCATCTGCTCGATGAGGACCTTCATGTCCACGGCGCTGCGCGTGGTCTCGAGGTCCTGGGACTTGGACGACAGGGTATTGGCTTCGCGGTTGAGCTCCTGCATGAGAAAGTCGAGTCGTCGCCCCGAGGGCTCGCTGCCCTCGATCACGCGGCGCACTTCGGCGATGTGACCCGTGAGGCGCTCGAGCTCTTCGTCGACATCGAGCCGCTGCAGCAGCAGCGCGAGCTCCTGCTCGAGGCGCTCGCGATCGACCGCCGTGCCGAGCTCCGCGAGACGCTCAGCGAGCCGTGCGCGCACACGCGTGTGCACTTCGGGCAAGCGCGCCCGTACCCCGGCCACCAGCGCTTCCAGCCCCGAGCAGCGCTGCTCAATGAGCTCGCGCAAGCGCGCGCCCTCGCGCGCGCGTGCTGCGACTAGGTCCTCGAGCGTGGCGCCGAACACCGCGTAGGCGACCGCCAGCAGCTGCTCGCCCTTGGTGCTGTCCTCGCGCAGCACACCGGGCCAGTGCAGCACGTCGAGCGCGTTAACCGCGGAAGGCTGGCGCAGCGAGCGCGTCACCACGTCCACTGCCGCGAGAAGCTGCTCGAGAGCCACCACGTCAACTTCCAGCACGCCGCTCGCACCCTGCGGGCGGCGGTAGCTCATGGAGCAATCGACCTTGCCACGACGCAGTTGTCGCGCCAGGCGCGCGCGCAGTTCGCCTTCCGCGGCACGCAGCTCGTCCGGCAGCCGAAAGCCCGCTTCGAGGAAACGATGATTGACGCTGCGCACCTCACACACCAGCGTGCCCCACGATCCGGTGCTCTCACGGCGTGCGAAGCCGGTCATGCTGGCGATCATGCTCGCGCCCGTCACAGGTGATATAAAGCGTCGACCAGTCTAACAGAGGCGCGGATTTCTTCTTGCAGGTCGAATACGCGGACATCAGCCTGCTCGGCGGGCGCGAGGAGAACCAGGACCGGGTCACCGCCGCGGTGGCCGAGCACGCCGCGCTCCTCGTGGTGGTCGACGGCATGGGCGGTCACGCCGACGGCGCCCGCGCCGCGCAGGTGACGCAGCAGGTGATCGTGGAAGCCTTCTGGCACGCGCCGCAGCCGCTGTTCGATCCGCTCGGGTTCCTCCATCTGACGCTCGGGCGCGCGCACGAGCAGGTAGTGAAGCTCGGCACCAAGCTCGCCCTCGAGCAGCGCCCGCGCGCCACCTGTGCCGTGTGCCTGATCCAGCAGCACGCCAGCTGGTGGGCGCACGTCGGCGACAGCCGCGTGTACCACGTGCGTCACGGCACGTTGCTCGCGCGCAGCCGCGACCACAGCCACGTCGAGCTGCTGCTGCGCGAGGGGCTGATCAGCGCCGAGCAGGCGCACACGCACCCCATGCGCAACTTCGTCGAATGCTGTCTCGGCGGGGATCCGATCCTGCCGGACATGTCGCTCACGCGGCGCCGCCCGCTGCTGCCGAACGACGTGCTGCTCGTGTGCACCGACGGACTCTGGGGCAGCCTCAAGGACACCGAGATTGCGAGCGAGCTCGGCACGTCCGGTCCGCTGCGCGAGAAGCTCTTGAAGCTCGGCGAACGTGCCATCAAGCGCGCCGGCAACGCAAGCGACAACACCTCGGCGGCGGCGCTGCGCTGGCTAGGCGACTAGCAGCGACCCATGGCGAGACCCTCCGGACGCGCCCCCGATGAGTTACGCCGCGTGCGTTTCGAGCGCCGCTACGCCAAGCACGCAGAAGGCTCGGTGCTGGTCGAGTTCGGCGATACACAGGTACTGTGCACGGCGAGCGTCGAGGACATGGTGCCGCAGTTTCTGCGCGGCAAGAGCCAGGGGTGGATCACCGCCGAGTACGGCATGCTGCCGCGCTCGACGCACACGCGCACCGCGCGCGAGGCGGCCCGCGGCCGGCAGAGTGGCCGCACCCAGGAGATCCAGCGTCTCATCGGCCGCTCGCTACGAGCGGTGGCGGACCTGCGGGCGCTCGGCGAGCGCACCATTACCCTCGACTGCGACGTGCTGCAGGCCGACGGCGGCACGCGCACGGCCGCCATCACCGGCGGCTTCGTGGCGCTCGCCGAGGCGTGCGAGCAGCTGGTCTCGCGCCGGCTGATTGCCGCAAGTCCGCTGCACGGACAGGTGGCGGCGGTGTCAGTCGGTATCGTCGGCGGCGTGGCGGTGCTCGATCTCGACTACGAAGAGGACTCGCAGGCCGAGACTGACATGAACGTGGTGATGAACAACGGCGGGGGCTTCGTCGAGATCCAGGGCACCGCGGAAGGCCATGCCTTCCGCCGCCACGAGCTCGATGCCCTGCTGAATCTTGCCGCCGCGGGCATCGGCGAGCTGTTCGCCCTGCAGGCTCAGGCGCTTAAGACGCCGTGACACGGGCCGTTCTCGCCAGCAGCAACCCCGGCAAGCTGCGCGAGTTCGCCGCGCTGCTCGCGCCTTGCTCGTTGCAGCTCATCGCCCAGAGCGAGCTTGGCATTCACCCGGCAGACGAGACCGGCACGACGTTCATCGAGAACGCGCTGCTCAAGGCGCATCACGCCGCCCGCCACGCACGGCTCCCAGCCCTCGCCGAGGATTCCGGGCTGGAGGTCGACGCGCTCGGGGGGCGCCCCGGGGTGCGGTCGGCGCGCTTTGCCGGCGAGGGGGCGAGCGACGCGGAGAACCTCCGCCAGCTGCTCGCCGAGCTCGAGGAGGTGCCGGAGGGCTACCGTCAGGCACGCTACCAGTGCGTCATCGTGTGGGTGCGCAGCGTCGGCGATCAGGCGCCGCTCATTGCGCGCGGGACTTGGGAGGGACATATCGCACACGCGGCCCGCGGGCAGGGCGGTTTCGGCTATGACCCGGTGTTCATCCCCGCCGGCGAGCGCCGCACCGCCGCAGAGCTCAGTAGCGCGGAGAAGAACGCGGTCAGCCACCGTGCACAGGCACTGCGCGCCCTCGTCGCGATGCTCGAGAAGGCCCGCTATATTCGCGCGCCATGACGCGCGGAAAGCTGTTCGTGATCTCCGCTCCCTCGGGCGCCGGCAAGACCTCGCTGGTGAAGGCGCTGCTGGCGAGCGACCCGCAGCTGCACCTGTCCATCTCGCACACCACACGCAAGATGCGCCCCACCGAGCAGCAGGGACGCGAGTACCACTTCGTGTCGCTACCGGAATTCGAGCGGCTCCGGGATGCCGGCGAGTTCCTTGAGCACGCGCGGGTATTCGACAACTGCTACGGGACCTCCCGGCCGTTCGTCGAGCGGCGGCTCGCGGCCGGCCAAGACCTGCTGCTCGAGATCGACTGGCAGGGGGCCCAGCAGGTGCGCGCCCGCGTGCCGCAGTGCGTGAGTATTTTCATCCTGCCGCCCGCGCGGCGCGCGCTCGCCGAGCGTCTCGCCCGGCGTCAGACCGACACCCCGGAAGTCATTGCGCGGCGCCTGGCCGAGGCCGCGAGCGACATGTCTCACTACCGGGAATTCGATTACGCGGTAGTGAACGACGATTTCGCGCAGGCGGTGGAGGATCTCAAGCGCATCGTGGCCGGTCACGGGGACGACCTGCGCAGCGACCGGGCGCAGCTGGCGCCGCTCATCCGGGAGCTGCTCGCGGCGGGCTGAGGTCGCGTGCAGGTACTCGGCCTTGGCCGTGCTCGCGGCTGGCCGGACGCAGGGGCTTTGGCTTATAATGTTAGGTCTTGTGCACCCCTTTCGGGTGCTTTCACCAAGCGACCCATGGCCCGAATCACTGTAGAAGACTGTCTGCAGAACGTCGACAACCTGTTCCAGCTCGTGCTGCTCGCCGCGCAACGCGCGCGGCGCCTGGCGAATGGCGCGGAGGCGACGCTGCCACTCGAGAACGACAAGCCCACGGTGCTGGCGTTGCGCGAGATCGCCGCCGGCAACGTGACCGCCGAGATGCTCCGCGAGCCCGAACCCGCGCCGGAGTCGATCGTGCCCGACGCCGACAACCAGTCGAGCTTCCGCGCGCCGCAGTTCGGCCTCGGAGACTGACGGCTCAAGCCTAAACCGATGGACTACGCGTCTTCGCTCCTGGGACTGCTGCCCGGCGGAAGACGCACTCCGGGACTGAAGGAGCTGCTGGGCGCGGTCGGCGGCTATCTGCCGGACGACCAGGTCGGGCGCATCCGCGAGGCGGCCGAGTTCGGTACCTCGGCGCACCGCGGGCAGAAGCGCCTCTCGGGCGAGCCGTTCATCGCGCACCCGGTCGCGGCCGCTGCGATCCTCGCCGACCTGCGACTCGATGCCGACACCATCGTCGCCGCCATCCTGCACGACGTCATCGAGGACACCCCCACACCGAAGGACCAGCTCGCGGCGCGCTTCGGCGCCAACGTCGCGGAGATCGTCGACGGCGTCACCAAGCTCGATCAGATCAAGTTCAAGAGCCGTGAGGAGGCGCAGGCGGAGTCGTTCCGCAAGATGCTGCTCGCGATGGTGCGCGACCTGCGCGTCATCCTGGTGAAGCTCGCCGACCGCATGCACAACATGCGCACCATCGAGGCGATGGCGCCGGCGCGGCGCCGGGCGATCGCACGCGAGACGCTCGAGATCTACGCGCCAATCGCCGAGCGGCTCGGGCTCTACAACATGAAGCTCGAGCTCGAGGACCTCGGCTTCCGGGCGCTCTATCCGGGGCGCTACCGCGTGCTGGAGCGAGCCCTCAAGCGTGCCCGTGGCAACCAGAAGGAATTCCTGAAGAAGATCTAGCAGCAGCTCAAGGCGGCGCTCATGAAGAGCGCGATCCCCGCGCAGGTGCTGACGCGCGAGAAGCACCTGTACAGCATCTACCGCAAGATGCGCCGCAAGCGCGCTCCGCTCAACGAGATCGTCGACGTCTACGGCATCCGCATTGTGGTCGACCGTCCCGATACCTGCTACCGCGCGCTCGGCGTAGTGCACACGGTGTTCAAGCCCATGCCGGGACGCTTCAAGGACTACATCGCCATCCCGCGCGTCAACGGCTACCAGTCGCTGCACACCACG
>Ga0187778_10001058_pt1 | contig 19609 bp, 17 predicted proteins | sample 1015_Q2_SP5_20_M_FD_132418 | JGI IMG/M metagenome (GOLD analysis project Ga0187778, IMG submission 132418) | Tropical peat soil microbial communities from peatlands in Department of Meta, Colombia - 1015_Q2_SP5_20_MG | ecosystem: Environmental > Terrestrial > Soil > Wetlands > Peat | place...
CGTTGTTCGGTGCCATGCCGTTGTTCGGTGCCATGCCGTTGTTCGGTGCTATGCCGTTGTTCGGTGCTATGCCGTTGTTCGGTGCTATGCCGTTGTTCGGTGCGTAGGTGTTACCTGGAGCGTAGGTGTTACCTGGGTCACCTGCCCAGTTGTGCCCGTAGTTACCGTTATTCCAACCTGGGTGGTCCTCCGGACCAAGGTTGTCATCTCTGTTGAAGTCCTTTTTATGACTCCATGGATCGTACCCGTGGTTGTCGTCTCTGAATCGGTCTCTCTCTTCGGGCTTAAACCTATGATCTTCTCCTCTAGGCCTCTCTTCCCTCTTGACTTCTACCTTCTTGATCGCCTTTGGTGCGGCTTGGTTAAGGACGATAGCCTGTTGCTGTTGCTGCTGCTGTTCCTGGCTGAGATTTATGTTAATGGCATTTGTATTAACGTTAGTGTTAGTATTAGTGTTAGCGTTAATATTAGCGTTCGCGTTGATGTTCGCATTCGCGTTAACAATCGGCGCGCTCTGGTAAGCTATCTTGTTTTGAACTACGGTCGGTGCGGGAGCTGGTGTGACTGGGCATACAACTGCCGGTGCGCATACTGGAACGGCACACGCCTGAACTACGGGGCACGTCACTGGGCACGTCACTGGTGCCGCACAGGGTGCCGCCGCCGCGCAACTTGCTGATGTCGGGCAGCTGGTACATTGTGCACTGGTCGTCGCCGCGCACCCGGCTGCGGCTGTCTTTGCAGGGCATGTCTGCGCGGCTGGGTACGCCGCGGGGTACATCTGAGCTGCAGATGCTAGCGCTGCAAACGACAGGACGACTAGTACCGCTATTAAGGAAACGACAATCTTCTTCATGTTTCATCTCCTCTGATTTAACAGAATGGGATCTCCCAACTGTTACGTCGTAGCCTTTTTTCGCTCAAAGGTATAAAAACGTTTTGATATTTTACGATTGCTTATTGCCCGAAATAGCGGGATTAAGCCTTTTTGAGGCTCGCTGTGAACTTCGAAAGGTTTAAGCCCAACCCGTAGGCATCCACCTGATTGATGCGGAAAAGTTCGACCCGGCTCCTATCACACGCGAAACAAACTGTTAGGGTCTCTCTCGTAAAACCACGACACTATCAGCGACTTTTTGACTGCTGCTGCAAAAACAAATCTAGTGCTGACATAAGCGACCCTCCCAGTAGCGTGAAACCAAGCTGCAGCTTGCGGATATTATTGATCCACTTCAGCGCTCCAGTACGATGATTGAGCTTTTCAAGCCCCCGTGTTTGTAAGAGCGGCGGCCTCGCTTACCACGTCTCGTCGTCGTGACATTCTCCACTTCCCTCTTCCCATTAATAGCCCTAGGTATGCGACCCGCGCAGTGAAACGATTAGCCGTGCCGAGCAGGCGTACTGCCTCGTTATTGTCGTAAAAGGCCCAAACACAGCGATGTTCGTGGAGTACTTCACCAAGGGCTAATCGGCAACGTTGTGCGTGATGAATCGATTTTTTGGGCATCATGTGCATCTCTCGCATAAAGCTGTTCGTCACGAGGAACGCTTTTGCTCTTCAATCGCAAAGTGAAAGGTCCGTCCGTCCTGTAATGGCTCTGGGTAAGGATGCCGAGTGCCGGTAACTTATGCGCTCTCAAGCGGATATCCACTGCTTTTCCACGCTCGTAAGGCACCGAGGACATTGTAAACGCTTGAATATCCAAGGTTTAGTAGAATGCTAACCGCAAGGCTCGCGCGACCTCCCCAGCTGCAGTGTACGGCCAGAGGTTTGTCAAGAGGCACATCTGCGGACTGCTCTTTTAGATAGCCAACGAATATGTTTTTTGCCCCTTTAATGTGCCCTTGCTTCCATTCGGTATCTTGCCGAACATCTAAGACGTTGACAATTCTCGCGTCCACGGCTTTTTTGAGCTGATCGACTGAACACGTCTTTAAGTGCGCGAACGGTTTCCCTCTATCGCGCCAATCCTTTATGCCACGACAGAGACAACCGACGACGTTATCAAATCCTAGTCGACTCAGATATATGCAGGCGGTGTGCGCATCCGTTTGTCTTTCGCTCACCAGCGCGATTGCCTCATCGTCCGCGAGCACCCACCCAGGGAAGAAGCTCATTCCGTTAAGCCAAATGCTGAGCGATCCTGGAATATGTGATCCCGCAAACGCCGCTGGCTCGCGTGTATCAATGATGGTTGCATCGCCTCGATTTACGAGCTTTTCGAACTCGTCAGTTTCGAGCGCACGAAGCTCCCGAGAGGCGGGAGGCGGACCTTTTGTGTTCAATCTTCGCGCCCTTTGGAAGTAGGGCGGTAAGGGCAGTTGTTGTGTCGTCAGATAGCGAATAAAGTGCGTTTCATCAAGTCGGAGCAGGCGATTCATTTTTCGCTCGTAGCCGATGGTGCTCCATTCCCTCACTCCCATCTGGTGTCCGCAAACACTCCCGGCGCCGTGGGCCGGATAGACAAGGACGTGATCGTCGAGGGGCAGCAGCTTTTCAAAAATACTATGGTAAAGCCTTTCCGATTGTGCTCGCTTCGCACCCTCTCCAAGAAGGTCGGTGCGTCCGACATCTCCGGCAAAAAGAGTGTCTCCGGTGAACACCATGAGGGGGACGTTCTCGTGCAATCGTTCGTACACAACATAGCTCATGCTGTCGTTGGTGTGTCCTGGGGTATGCAGTGCTTCGATTTTCAGGTTGCCGATATAGCACGTATCGCCCTCGATAAGCGCGTGCTCCCCGTACCCAAAATCAGTTGCCTTACTATGCGCAATTTCAGCACTCGTCCTTTTTTGCAGATCAAGAGAGCCTATGACATAGTCCTCGTTGCAATGGGTCTCCAAGATGTACTTGATACGCACGCACGCTCGGCCCGCGCGCCCAATATATGTGGAGCAGTCACGGCGAGGGTCGATCACGACCGCCTCCCCGTTGTCCCATAAGAAATAGCTATTATGGGCTAATCCGTTGGCCTTTATAGTCTCCAGCCGCATGTGTGAGCTACTTGATCGTTCGAGTTTATTTCGTTTATGCCGGTACGACGCTTGTGCCTATTCACGCGTAGTCGATGTCGCTGTCGTTGTCAGATCGCGCACGGCTCTCCCATACAATGCGCCAGGTATGTCACGCATCTCCGTTGCTACCTTGTTTCAGACACCGTGAAGCCGATCCCCTTGCAAGTGATTGGGGGATATTTCCGCTCGATTTTTTTCGTTTTTTGCGGAGCATTGAGCAAGCGTACCTCGTTCCCCCTTTCGATTTTTGGGTTCACCGTTAGAACGGGCTGGAGCTGCATCGAGACGCGAAACAGATCTCAAGATAGCTACGTAAGCGGCTGCCTGTGATTGCTCGGGAATAGCTTATATTATCTATCAATATATCAATAAGTTATATACACGCTGAGACTATACTGACTATGGAGGCGAGTGCTTTTTATGCTGAATGCTATCGAAACAAGAGACCTCGTTAAACGATTTGAGGACGTTGAAGCGGTTAAAGGGGTGAGCCTCGAGATTAAGGAAGGAGAGCTTTTCGGGTTGCTGGGGCCCAACGGGGCAGGCAAGACAACCACCATTTCTATGCTGTGCACTATACAAAAGCCAACAAGCGGTTCTGCGAAGATCTACGGTCACGACGTAAGGAAAGAACCCGATACCGTTCGACGCCTCATAGGCATCGTGTTTCAGGAACCAAGCCTTGACGATAATCTCACTGGCAAGGAGAACTTAGACTTTCACGCTCGTTTGTATAAAGTCCCACGAAAGGATATCAACCAAAGGATAACTCAGGTTCTTGACCTCGTAGAGCTCAGCGACAAAGCAAACGTCATCGTAAAGAAGTATTCCGGCGGCATGAAGAGACGACTGGAGATCGCTCGAGGATTGCTTCACCATCCAAAAGTGCTCTTCCTTGATGAGCCGACACTTGGCCTCGATCCACAAACGCGACGGCATATTTGGGACTATATCGAGAAACTCAACAAGGAAAAGCAGATCACTATGATTTTGACGACGCACTACATGGACGAGGCGGATCAGCTCTGCGACCGGATAGCCATCATAGACCACGGCCTTGTGATCGCACTCGACACTCCACAGAACTTGAAAGAGGGCATGGGCGGAGACGTCGTAACGATGAAGGTGTCTTCGGGAAGCCAGCAACTGAAGACTCGGCTTGAGAAACTCGACTTCGTAAAATCGGCGCAGTTAGTCAACGGCAGTCTTAGACTAAACGTCGATCACGGCGAAACCGCGATACCCGCATTTATGGATGTAGCTCGTCAAGAGGGAATAACTGTCCCCTCCATTGGACTTCGTGAACCCACTCTAGAGGACATCTTCATAAAATACACCGGTCGAGAGATACGGGCCCAGGAAGCCGAAGGTAGTTTTGCGAGTTTCCACGCTCCTGGGAGACGATAATCGTGTCAAACGGCGGACGCATGGTGTTTGCGAGTGACATCTATTCGATCTGGCTCAGGGAGATGCTGCGGTATGTCCGAGCCCGATCTCGTTTGGTAACCTCTCTTGTCACCCCTCTGTTGTGGCTCATTATATTTGGGTCGGGATTCAGTTCTTCGCTACGATTCGGCGGACCAAGCGGCACAACGAATTACATCAACTTCCTTGCGCCGGGGATCCTCGGCATGACCGTGCTCTTTACCGCTATATTCTCAGGAATGAGCGTTATGTTCGACAAGGAATTCGGGTTCCTCAAGGAGATTCTCGTTGCGCCTGTATCGCGAACGTCAATCGTCCTCGGAAAAGCTCTTGGAGGAACAACGCAGGCTTCAATACAGGCCCTTCTGATTCTTGCCCTGTCAACCTTCATAGGCGTAAAAATATCAGGCCCCCTGGGAATCGCTGCTGCCCTCGGGCTGATACTCGTGACGATGATTTTCATCGGCATGGGCTTTGTCGGATTGGGAATTAGCATCGCCTCGCGGCTTGACAGTATTGAGGGTTTTCAAGTTGTCGCGAACCTGCTTGTCCTACCTATCTTCTTCTTGAGCGGGGCGTTCTTCCCTGTCACGTCACTGCCTGAATGGATGAAAGTCCTCGTCAATATCAATCCGCTCGCGTACGGCGTTGACGCATTACGTTTTGCCGTCACCGGGCTGCACACATACCCTTTGATGCTTGATCTTGGCGTTGTTCTGGGATTCTTCGTGCTGATGACCATTCTCGGCTCGGTTTTGTTTAGAAACGTGCGGTGATGCTAAAGGGCACCGCTCGGCTCGCGAAAAGAGATGTGGTTCGTTGCTCGGTGAGCTCAGAGGACCCACGTGGTTAAATGAATTTCTCGGGGTCCCTGTCAAACAGCACCTTGCAGCCAGGGGCACAAAAATAATACTTTTTCCCCTTGTATTCGCTTACGTACTTCGCTGTTTTTTCATCTACGTCCATGTCGCATACGGGATCTTTCGTCATTTTTGGCCTCTGCGGCATGTTGTGTGTTCCGACACTTAAAATCTGCTCAGGGTTTTGCCTTCTTATCCCACAAGAAACAAAAGAATTCAGCGACAAGTCTGTACGTCGGATTTGACGCGTCGATCAGAAAACCACTTGAGTAGTCGTCGTAATAGGCGCTCTGAGCTGTTACCCCAGGGAGAAACATGAGCGCCCGATGCTCACTAACCACCACAGCCGAATGAAAAGCGCCGACGAAACGCGTATCGGGATTGGCGCTCGACCTCTTGTCTGCAGTGAGCATTTTCAGTTCAGACGTGTTAAAGGTCGCTCGGTCGACAGGGTAGTTCAAGATCCAAAGAAAACGTCTGGACTCGCGTATGGTCTTTTCAACGTGCATACGAAGCAGTTCACTATCGTGGATAAACGAGTCGTTCAGTTGTGCGGGCACACAGCTCAGGTGTGCGGGCAGTTCTGTCGCTGAGTGCCTTTCCCAGTACTCCAGCAGGTCGTGCACGTTGCTTATTCCCTCAACGAGCGAGACCAGCACTTTTCCGTACTCAGTTACGATATACTCTCCGTTCGAAAGCTGACGCACGAGTCCCACATCCTCTAAACGCCGTAGATGTCGTGTGGCTTCGTGCACAAGCAAATCAAATTTAGCGCAGATATCAATCACCGAAGCTCTCTCAAGGAGCTGATTCAAGATATTCTGTCGCGTAACGTCGGAAAGTGATAAAAAGAGCCTCGTCAGTTCGTAAGAACTCCGTATAGGCATACTCTCTCCCTTGGCAGGTCGCGAAATGTACGAGGAGGTATACGTTAAGAAACGTATAAATAACATTCCCTTTTAGAGTTTAATGCGGAGGCTGGCCTTGAACGGGGCTTATGAGGACGTCAGGCGCGAATTATTGGAAGTCCTTTTGGCGCTCGACATAAGAGAGATCAAGAAGCTCCATGTCACGTGCACCCCAAGCTTTTACTTGGATCATTTCGTAAGCCTTAACGACACAAGCGAGTTTTGCCGCGCGCTAGGAGCAAAATACGTGGCGGGCGGTGGAAACGTTCCAGGCTTGGTGCAAAACGTGCTTCCAGGAGGCGGTGCCGTCAACACCGCCATTGGACTCGCCCGGCTCGGACTCAGCTCGCACTTCATAGGTCGAACGAGCGAGCTAGGCCATCATATTCTCAAGTTCTTTGCCGTAAATAGCGGCGTTGATATCTCCCACACGAAGACTGATGGCAGGCTGGGGCAAACCCTTGCGCTTGAGATCGGCGCGAAAAAGGTCAACGTGATGTTTAACGACGTTGGCTCGAATTATGATTTCGGCTTTGATAGCCTACGCGATATCGATCTTGAGCTCATTGAGACCAGTGAGCTCGTGAGCATACATGACTGGGGGACAAACGTTGTGGGCGGCACCGATCTTGCCGAAAAAACGTTCGAATACGCGAAGCAATACGACGTCAAAACGTACTTTGACTCGGCAGATCCGAGCGCGCGCATTGCTGACCTACGAGATCTTTGCGCGCACGTCATTTCGAGCACGAATCTCGATATAATCAGTATGAATCAAAACGAGCTCCAAAAGTACACCGGCAAAGCAATCATCGAGCGCGCCATAGAATTCAAGAGAGGTATTACGTCGCGAATTGATTATCATACCCCCCAGTACGCGGCCTCGATGGGTGAAGCAATCGCGTTCTCTCCGGTCTTTGACATTGAACTGCACCGATCCACAGGTGCTGGGGACGCGTGGAACTCAGGTAATATATTTGCCGAACTTCTTGGTCTGACGCCAGCACTCCGCTTATGTTTAGCGAATGCAGCAGCTGGATACTATGTGTCAAACAAGCGCGGAGTACATCCGACGCTCGATGATTTAGTCGTGTTTGTAAGAACTACAAAGCTACGCCCCTTACCCTCTGATCTCGATGCTTTGAGCCAGGCGACTAAAAAAGACAGATAAAACTCGATTTCAGGTTCTTGGCGCCGATCCAGATAGGATTGCGTGCTTAAGCTGCGAGGCACGTGCGGACCCTCCTCCTCTCATTCGGCGTAGTCTATGCCTATTTGCTGATAGAACCTGCGCGTGACGACCTCCTCGACAAGCGATAGCAGCATATTTCTGTCGCGCGCGCCGGTGAACACGCCAAGAGGAATCTGCGCGCCGGCCGCGTTTGAATGGCCGCCAGCCGAACCTAGGTCTCCAAAGGCCTGCGTCATAACCGCTCCGATGTTGACGCGGACGTCCTTACTTCGCCCGGACATGTAAATCTTATCCTCATTGAGCCCGAAGACAAGGACGACCGTTATACCCTCCAGATTGAGGAGGTAATCAGCAGCCTGTGCAAGCGCATCGACGTTGTGGACAAAGCCAACGTTTGAGACGAGATAACTCCCGGTAATCTCTTTGTTATGAATGGCTTGCCCGATGATATCGAGCGTTTCCAAGGACATCGTGGGTGATTCAATTTGGTTGAGCAGCTCCCGGTCAGAGAGCGGCAAGAGTCTGTTCACCGCGGCGAGATCCGCAGGAGTCACGTGTGTCTTATAATCGTGCGTGTCAGTGCGTATGCCGTAGAGTAGCGCAGTGGCCAGCGTCTTGTCAATGTCGACATCAAGCTCCTCGAGGTAGTTAGTGAGTATCGTGGCAGTTGCTCCGACATCCCTGATATCGGCGAAAACGACTTTATCGTGCAGCGGAACACCGTGGTGATCGATGATGATTCCCACTTTGTCCAAGCCGGTAAGTGGATTATTAGCGCCGGGGACGCCGGTATCTACGAGGGCGAGCATATCGTAATCGTCGGGATCAATTGCGTCAACGTGCACGAGTTCTATGTTAAGCAAGTTGGTAAACGCCCTGTTCTCTTGTCTGGTGATCTCTCCGTGATAAATGATAATCGCTTCGGTGTCGACGCTTGCCGCAATCTCTTTCAAGGCAAGTGCGCTTGATATTGAATCCGGATCTGGGTTATCGTGAACCACAATGCCGAGCTTCTGTATGCTCTTAAGGATTTCGTGGAGCCTGTTAGCAGATCGCTGCGACTCTGCACGTTCGAGATCGTGTAGTGTAGCGCTCGCGATAAGCGCGGAAGGATAGACGACTGCGTCGGCGCCCATTTCTTCAAGCTTATCCTTGCTGAGCGGGTCTGCGGCGCGCACAATCACAAAAACATCCGGCTTTTTTTCCTTGACCGCGCTCAATGCTTTCGTATTGGCGGCGACGTCTGAGCTTAGGATCATGACAATTTCTAAATCGGGCGTGAGCAGCTCGTTTATAACCTCTCGTTTCGTAATATCTCCGACGTGTGCGTCGAAGTTCTGGTCGCGGAGCGTTTCGACTCTTTTCGCGTTTTTTTCTATAATGGTAAACATCCTGCCGCGTTGAGCCAGCTCCTTTGCCACGAGATAGCCGACACTCCCCGCACCAAGGATCGCGTACGTAATGTGTTCGTCAACCTTGAGCGGTATACCGTGCTCAAAGCTCCCCGCGTTATAAGCCGAAATAAGCAATCACCCAGTTTCTCGAGCCTGACAAGGCTCCGATTTTGGTTTAGTAACCTATATATGTGGAGGAGGTATAAGAGGATATGCCAAAACGGGCCGGTAGCTTAGTCAGGCAGAGCGTTGGGCTCTTACGGTACTCTTTGTCCTTGACCTGTTGACCAGAGATACCCAAAGGTCGAGGGTTCAACTCCCTCCCGGCCCGCGTTTTCAGGGGCTGTGGCCTAGTCAGGAATGGCGACGGGCTCCAGCGGTGAAGGTTCACGATATGATGAGCAACGGGTCAACTGATGACTTGGGGACGCTTGGGTCAAATGATGTCCCGTTGGAGCACTGATCGGAGAGACCCGTCGATCGAGAGTTCAAATCTCTCCAGCCCCATTCGCAAACACCGAGAGTAGAGCCCCGTTTTCGATTTGATAGCATTGCCGCTGAAATCTTACGAACACTGGCTTATGGATGAAAGATCGCCGCAGCATCTCTTGAGCAGCTTTTTTACAATACCGGAAGGCTCGGAGCCACTGCGCTGGTGCGGCCGATAAGCGTGACCAAAACGTTAAGTACACATACATCTTACACTAGTGGCGAAAGTCCCGTGGTGTAGTGGTCAATCATGTGGGCCTTTGGATTCAAGTGGTCTTGGTCATATTGACCACTGAAAGAAGAAAGCCCGCGACTGCGGTTCGAATCCGCACGGGACTATAGCATCGCCATACGCCGAGGTGGGGTAGCCTGGTTATCCTATGGCCCTGTGGAGGCCACGACGCGGGTTCGAATCTCGCCCTCGGCCTTAGATTTTTCAATATGGTGAAGACTGCTATCTTCGTTTAAGAGAAGAGATGACCTTAGCGCGTTAATTTCTTTTTCCAAGGCAGAGATATGATCTTCAAACACTTTCTTGCCTTTAGGTTGTCCAACTTCCTGCCTAAGTTGTCCAACTTTTTCTTTCGACGGATTTCCTCCTTCATCATCAAGAACTACAACGAACGCAGTGCTATCCTTGCATCGGGTTTGATAGATAGTGGCTGGTGTACCTATCAGTTCAGCGAACTCTCTTGGCAGACCAGGTGGACCGATTCCAAAGCCTCCGCTTGAAGTCAAAGAAGTTCTTATACAGCTAGAGGTTATTTTTCTCGATAGCCATAGCAACCACCGTCGGCTTTACGCTTAATACTTGAGCGTTTTTGTGGGAATCGTTGCGATCTGCTTATGTTGTGCCTATGCGCCTTCGTATAGGCGTCGCGTCTGCGCAGCTGCCTTGTTTATTACATAGCAATATATGCACGTAAGCGTTGTGTTTTGTATGTGTCGAAGCGCAAACGCCCTACATCGCGCGCAACCGCGGTAAAGATTTATTCATGCAAGGTATGAGGAGCGCTCCGTGAAAGCACCCCACGGATTGTGCGTATTTATCAGGCTGGCGCCGTGTCATACTAACTTGACGAGTAAAATATGCTATGGCATCGCTAAAATTGTGTAGCAAAGTCCAATTAATCGAACCAAGAGATGATGCGAATCGAACCTTTTATAATGTATTCTACGGAATGCATAGTGATTCTGAAGTAACTACTGTGAGGTGATGATAAGTGGAGAAAGACTATCCTAAAATCGAGGTACTTGATTACGGAGCCTATAGCGAGCCCACAGAGATACGCCCAGATATACGCGCGCTAGACACTTGCAACTGCACGTGCGCCGTAAATGAGGATGACACCAACACCAGGTATACTAAGGCAAAGCAACACGACATAGATTATCAAGACTAACGGGTGAAAAACTGTGGCCCGCACCGTAAATTAGACAGCAGTCGACGCCTCTGGAGGCTTCGATTTTTGGAAAACTTTGACAAATTTTATATTGATACTATACGGCGGGGTGCTTGGGAGACGTGATGGACGAGAGATGTCTCCCCTTTTACGCATCATAAGCTAACAACAGTTTCGTTCAAGGAAACTCCTCTCGCGTACTTTTTTCCCTGAGTGGTGATGGCACAAATGGAGAACGTCAACTATCCGGACGCCTGGAATAGGATAGTAGACATGACGCCACGTCGAGAGATTCGTAAGCCCCTATGTTTGGAAGTTCATCGGGAGGGTCAAGCGGCAACCGTTTACGATACAGGAACAAACCGCTTGCTTCGCTTAGACTCCGTTACAGCAGATTTGCTACCCTTCTGGGATAAGCCGTTGCGCAAGGAAAAGATCTACGAAGTCTTCAAGGGAAAATACACGGCTGAACAGATCGACCTGCGGGTAAAACTACTGAAGCGGATCGAAAAAGAGCGCAAATTGCTTGTGCGACGTCGGCCAACTAGGTTTGTGCAGCGATTCGATATGCGTCGTGTTCGCGAAGAGCTTTCGCACCATCTGGACATGGTTGTTTTACAAGTGACAACGGCCTGCAATTTTCGCTGCTCATACTGCATCTATAATGGACGCCACCGTAGATATCACACGCTTGATGCGAGACTGATGGAGCTAGGAACCGCCAAAGAGGCGCTTAAGTTCTTTGAAGCGCACAGCTCACGGTCGCCAGAGCTATCTGTTAATTTTTACGGCGGCGAGCCTTTGCTGAATCTACCAGTGATTCGATGGGTCATCAAGTCTTTGCCGTCGATCGCCCGGAATCGCCCGTATTCCTTCAACATCACCACCAATGGGTCGTTGTTGGATAATGAAGAGACCGTAAAGCTGCTAGCTAAAGCCAATGTTTTTCTGCTCGTCAGTCTCGATGGCCCGAGAACTTATCATAACGCCCGGCGCCGAACCATAAACGGTGAGGGGACCTTCGATAGGATTATCGATAATCTCACTTTGATGGAAAGAATCGAACCCGAATACTTTCACCGGAACGTTCAGATTAACTCAGTTCTTGATACAGCCAACGATCTCCCCTCCTTACGTGACTTCCTCCTAGAGCACCCCCTGCTCTCGCAGCAAGAAGCCATAGTTAGCAGGCGTACGAAGGGCGAAAGCGATGGTGCCTCTGAAGCATCATCAGAAATGCGGGAGTTTAAGCAATTTGAGCAAGAATTCTTGGATCAAATTGAGCACGGACCGAGAACGTTTGACCGCATTATGCGATCCGCGTTCTTGAATAGGTTGCAGGATCTGCACACTCGCTGCCTATATGATGGTGTATCCAGCGAGGAAAGTTTCTTCAAGTGCGTGGCTGGCCAGAGATTCATGGTTGATCCAGATGGATGGTTTCACGTGTGCCCCAATGTGGCAGATGATGTGCTCATAGGCGATGTTGAACACGGATTCAATTTTCGAGAGATCGAGCGTATTATGCGTGCGTATGAGGGAATGCGTAGCAGTCTGTGCCCAGATTGCTGGGCATTTCGCTTGTGCAAACTGTGTTATCTTCACGCATTCGTGGGAGACAAGATTGACATGGAGAATCAGAAGAAAGTATGTCTGCGAGAGAAAGCAAGAATAGCAAAGCTTCTGAGCAGATATTGCCGAGTACTAGACCGCAACCATAATGCTTTTGATTTCGCGCTTACAGCGTGACTCCCAACTCAACTCCGCTGGACACGTCGGGAGCGCAAATAATCCCCTATTATTCTCCGACAAACATCTCTCCTCGTTCAGAATAATAGGTCAAGCATCGCAGCTTGAATGAGACCATCTTATGAGAGATTGAGCGGATCTTTCATCGCACGGAGCCTGCACGTCGTTCGAGCGCAGCGATTAGTGAGGCGCCGATTAGCGGTAAACTAAGCCCTCCTCCTCCGGTTCAAAGGGCCTGATCGGCGGTTCTCTAATCAGCGATTCGAACCGTATGCCGTTGTCTCGTCGGTGTGGGTTGGTGTGGTCAAACTGCCCCGCCGTGATCTCCTCAGGTATGCCATCCGGGAACGCGTCACACGTCAGCAGTGGATATGTGTGGAAGTGCGTGCAGCCAAGACACGTAGAGCGTTTAATGGTGGGCATACCCGTGTGTCGGTTGTCAGAACGCAAAAAAGGTACGCCACGCGTGCTGTGAAACTAAACGGGTGGCCTCGAGAGGGCCTCTTTCCTGTAAGGTCGGAGCGTTTACCATTCTCGCTGTCATAACGAAATAGCTTTCAAAGATTCCTGACATAGCAAAGTCGGCAGGAGCCTCAATTGAATTGGCTAGCCTAAATTTTCGCTAGATAGAAGCTTAATTTACATCAGCTCTTAGCCTACTGTCACGGCAATTATCATTGTAACGCGTTAAACTAGCAAAACGGCGTTTGAAAGCAACAAGACCGCACCCACAACGAACAATGTGGCGTAAATAGCTGCAAAAAGGATGGGCACGTATTGCTCAACGTGCGTGATCGGGACGTACTTCGTCTTGTCCTTGCCTCTCCCCAGCTTGAACGTCAACAAAAAGAAAACGCGGCACGTTCAGCCGCTCACTTCTCCAGCAACTGCTTTATCATCTGCAGTGTCTCATGCCTGTGTTGCCTTACCTTAGCCTTGCACTCCATTACCTTAGCCTTGCACTCCATCGTCAAGATCCGCTCGTCGAGCAACCGACTAAAGACCTGTTTCTTCGCGTCGTCGTCCAGCCTCTCCCGGAGCACCTTCATCATCCATTGTAGAGTCATGGACTCTGCATTGATCTGGGAACTTTCTTCTTGTTCCGTCACGGTGTTTCACCTCCCATTGCAGTGGTTACAAATACAGTTTATCCAGATGTTGCGTACGCATGGTAAACAAGAAGCTTAAGGCTACTGCTGCTTCAGTGCTTAAGTTCTGTTGACATCTCACACCTTAAGATGCGTAGTGATCGTGCATAGTATTCAAACGTATATTTCCGATGAATCAGATGCGATGATATTATATAACAACAAAACGCTGTCCTTGGAGGAGAATATACGTGCTGCGTCGTCGCTCTGATATGTAGGAAATGCGAGCAAAAGCCTTGGGCGGTGATACTCTTCGTGGGCGCTTAACAGTTGCGATCTCACCGTACTATCCCTTCCTCAGCCATACTTCCGGGTTCAAAGCGTTTAGCTCTCCGGGCCGCCCCGCGCCTCATTAATGATCGTTTAAGAATTTCGTTTTGTGTGCGCCTCACGTGTCACGGGGCGCGTGTGGGGGGGGCAGTTCCAAGGCGCACCATCGTCGACCGATAAACAGCGAGCACACGAACCCCCCAAATAAGAAGAGCGAGATGCCATCGACGGCGTGTCGCATTGCGGAACTGATCACCTCGTTGGCAATCTGTGTTCTCATGCTCTGTTCCGCTTTGATGACCTGCAAATCAGTAACCTTGAGGGCGTTAACCTGCGAGTTGACGTCCGGTGCCGCCACGTACTCCGGTGCTACCTTCTCGATTGCTGCACCGAACGTAGAGTAGATGCTCACGATGAGCAGTGCACCAATAACGGCCGTTCCTAACGACGCGCCGATAGTCGCCGTTGTACTTACAACGCCCGACGCGTCCGCCTGTTTCGCCTTCGGCGCTGAGGAGAGAATGACGTTGTGCAGCGGGCCGATACTGACCCCGACGCCTGCGCCGATGAGGATCGTGCCGGGGAAGATGTCGATAATCTGCGTATCCAAGCTGAACACTCCTCGCAGAAGGATCGACCCTGATAGCGCGATGAGGAAGCCAAGGGGAACGAGGACCCGCGGCGACAGGCGCGTGGAGAGCCGTCCTGATCCCAGCGAGACGATTAGCTCAGCGACGGCGAGCGGGATAAGTGCCACTCCCGTCATAAAGGCGCTTGCACCCGTGACTATCTGCAAGAAGACCGGGAGGATGAAGAGCGCGCCTGCAAGCGCGAGCTGGAGGATCAGGTTCGCCACGTTACCGGCGCTGTACGCACGCGCGCGAAAGAGCGTGATGTCTGTAAGCGGAACCTGCCCCCGTCGGATCCGCCGATGCTGCCACAGCACGAATACGGCGAGCAGCAGGAGCCCTGCGCCGACGAGCGTGAGCACGAACTCCCACGTGGGTGGATTTTTGAGCTCGAGCGTCCCGTAGACGACAAAGAATAACCCGGCTGCAGAGAGCCCGAAGCCGACGAGGTCGAGGCCCCTCCAGGGCACGGTAGGTGAAGATTCTGAGAGTCGCCCGGAGAGCGCAAAGAGCAACACAATGATAATCATCTCGAGCCCGGGACCGGCGCGCCAGCTTAAAAACGTCGTGAAGAGGCCACCGAGGAGCGGGCCGACGATGGCGGCGGCCGCGCCGATCGCCGCCCAGAGGCCGAAGGCGAACGCGCGTCGCTCGCCCACGTAGGTGCTCGAGATGAGCGCGGCCGTGGCGGGGAGCATGAGCGCCGCGCCGATTCCCTCGAGGAGGCCCCAACCAACGAGGAGCATCAAGGCGTTTATGCTGAGCGCGGATATTGCGGTCCCGACACCAAAGATGAGCGCGCCGCACAAGAAGGTTCGTTTGCGGCCAATAACATCTTGGAGCTTGGCGCCGAGCAACAGGAGACACGCGATCGTAAGCGCGTGCGTGGCCATAATGCCTTGTATCACGCTCACAGTTGTGTGCAGCTCGGCCACGAGCGTTAGAATGGCGACCTTCACGAAAGATGAGTCGATGATAGCGACAAAGCTCCCAAGCGAGGCGACAATGAGCGTCCACCACACAAAGGGCTGTTTTACTGCTGGCTTACTCATCCACATCGCCATGCGCTAAGCAGACCTTTGCTATTTAGTCGTTTCGCTGCCGTCGAAACGCGGAACGTCTGCGATTTCGACGTGCGCGACATACGCACACGTGCAGTTTTAAAGTTACCGGCGGGTGTGTGCGTTAGGTCAGAAGACAGGAGGTGCGTGCCATCTCACTAGTCCGACGCAGGATTCCGTCTAGGTTAGTTATCAGAATGCTAGTCTTCAGGTTCGAGCTACATCCTCCGATACCGCCTGTAGATACCATGCACGCGCTCAGGGTGTCCTCTACCTTGACACTCTCAGTAGCCCACGTGACGTTCCCGGCAGCAGAGATCCGACGCCAATCAGCAGTTATCGTTGCGTCCTCTACCCGTTCGAACTGATCTAGTAACGCCTCGCGCCACTTGTCACGTCCGACGCATATTGTACGTTGTCCTATCCTTATCACCTAAGATCCGGATCAGTCGTCCACAGTGCCAGGGACCCCTCAAGGTCCTTCTGTGCATATCGCTCCCACGCTGCGTCGAGCAGCGCCTTCACCTGAGCCTCGGTTCGAGTGTCAGCGTTCATATTTATCACCACAACTAGTGACACGTTCGCCTATCTAACAGCATGTGTTGTCGTGACGGATGCTTGTAGGCTTTCGGTGTTAATTATTCGACGTCAACGCTACCCTCCGCTGGACTCGTACGAAGTTTTTGTGAAGGAAAAAAAATGCCTTTACGATATCAGCTCAAGCACGAGCATCTGAATGCGAAAAGATGGCTTATGGTACTAAAAGAGCTAGACTCGATTATTTCACGACTTAGGTCAGCGCGAACACAGATACTATGTTTCTCCAACCGCGGATTAGAGCTGCTCACCAATGAGAGCAACGTCGCTGCTTCCCACCTCGCACCTATGGAGGGAAGTCATGACCGCCCCTTCCCGCTGCATCCCCTTTACCGACGTGAACGGCGCCGGCGCCTACTCGGTAGCAAGGCCCAAAGATTTATCGCGCTTGCATCGCTTGCCCTCCCAGTTCCCGACGGCTTTGTAATTTTGAACCCCACACCAATTCTTTGTCCCCGAAACTGCTAACGTCTTTAAGCTATGCGACGGCACGCTATTCCTTGGTAAACTCCTCTCTAGAGGGGATCGCCCACTTAAATACCTCGCTTGATCGGAATGCTGAGCGCGCCGATTCATTTGTGTCGTGCACGGGCTGCAACGCGTCGGCGAGCGATGGGATACTGTCGGCTAATATTCGCGTCAGTGCCTGTATATCGTCTAACGCGATTGCTATCCCCTCACTAATATCAGCTCGTAGTATCATCATCAGGCGACCTATATCGGCTTGAAGATCTTCTACCTGCTCTTCAAGCGCGTTGATTCGTTGTGCAACATCATCGGTTTCAGTCATTTTCACGGCTCCACTGTGGCAGGTGCAGCATTGCTGCTATCATCAATACGGGCGAGTATATAGGCTTGAGCATCCACGACGCCAAAGCGTTTTAAGTACGAAAGGGACGAGTTAATTTATTTATTGCAAGTGATAATTTGAGATGAAGGGGGGATGATTTATGATGCTAAAGGAGCCAGAACCAATCACACTACGGTCCAAGTCAACACGAGCGCGGGTGCGACCAAGCACCACCAGCGGGCTGGAGATTCTTATTGATGGACGCAACGTCGTCTCCTTCCCACTCCACATCTACGAGAGCGACAAGCGATGACCGCCCCTTCCCGCTGCATCCCCTTTACCGACGTGAACGGCGCCGGCGCCGGTGGTAAAGCCGAAGGGCTTGCCACGCTCGCAGCGCTCGGCCTCTCCGTCCCCGACGGCTTTGTAATTTTAAACCCCACCCCCGATGCCCTCCCCGACGACCTCGAACAGGCCTACGATCTCCTTGGCCGCGGCCGCGTCGCTGTCCGCTCATCGGCCTCCGATGAGGACGGCACCGCTGTCTCCTTCGCCGGCCAGCACGCTACCGTGCTCGATGTTGAGGGCATGCCAGCGCTTCGTGACGCGGTCGTCCACTGCATACACTCACTCACCTCTGACCGCGCCAAGACGTACCGCAAGGAGCGCGCCCACAGCACACACGCAACAATGAGCGTCATCGTCCAGCGCATGGTTGACGCCCGCTCTGCCGGCGCCATCTTCACCGCTGACCCGACCACCGCCCGGCGTGATCGCATGGTCGTCGAAGCTAGTAAGGGCCCCGGTGATGTGTTGATGGCAGGAGCCGTGACCGCCGATCACTTCACCCTGGACCGTAACGGGACTGTCGTCAAGAGCGAGCTCCCTGGCTCCGAGCCATGCATCGGGGATGATGAGCTTCGCACCCTCGCCTCTGACGCCCTCCGCATTGAACAGCACCTCGGCATGCCCGTCGACTGCGAGTGGGCGATCGACAGGGAGGGCCACATCGCATGGCTCCAGGCACGACCAATCACCGCGTTGCCCGCGGACCCCCGTGAGCTTGATGATGAGTTGAACCCCGACTCCGTCTACGTGCGCTGTAATATTGCTGAGGTGTTCCCAGGTGTTGCAACGCCGCTCACGATTTCAACCTCGGGGCGCGCTATGGATGAAGGCGACAAGCGGATGCTCAGCGCGACGTCCTCAATGTGTGGTGGACGTCAAAAAGACATGCCGTGGGCCAAGAGATATTCTAAGAAGCCGTTTATCTACGTGACACAGTTCGGCTTTCCATTCATAAATCTCTCAGGGATGATCTCCGGGGCGCGCTCGGCGGCTGGTCCCGACGAGGCCACATCTGTCGTGGCTGTCTGTGGGCATCCGATATCGGAAGTCGTGCCCGGACCTCGAGCTCCGCGATTGGAGCGCATACGAAATTATTATCGCTCCTATCGCTTCGTGTTCTTTGTGAGGCATAACGCTAAACTTGAGCAGCTCATTACCTCGATCGATCTAACGCCCGGTGCAACCTCGGGTGAGACCTATAGCAAGATTGATCGCGAGCTGCCGAAGCTGAGCGAGGCGTATTTTGTGTTCGTTGGTACAACGTTTGCAATGGGACAACTCTTAGGAGCCCTCCCTATGATACTTATGAGGCATGGCGTGCCTCCCGAACAGCTCGATGCGAAGGTTGCAGAGTTGGTTACAGGCGCTGAGGATGTGGAAACCTGTGATATTGCTGAGGGCATTCACCGCATCGCTGCAGCGCTCGTCGAACATGACGGAGCGCAGCTCGATCGCTTCGTTACGCTTGACGCCGATGGAGCACACCGCTTCATCCAGCACGAAGCAAGCGCCCAAGTACGACAGGAATACGGCGCGTACCTGAGACGACACGGCCATCGCGGCACGCGCGAGCACGAGCTGCGTGAGAAAGAATGGGCTGAGGATCCAACCCCGATCGTCGAGTCAGTCGTATCCGCCATTCGTGCCATTCGCGCGGGACACGTGCGGCCATCAAAGGGCAAGGAAGCGTCAGCACCCCCTGAGCTTAATGAGGTTCTTAAGCTCGCCCGGTACTACATCGGCTATCGTGAAACCGGTAAATCGCTGTACGTCATGCTCGTTACGCTCTTCAAGCGTGCATACCGTGCGCTCGCCCGCCAGATGGTCGATGAAGGTCTGCTGCCCGATACCGACCTAGTGTTCTTCTTCCAGCACGCTGAGCTCAGCGAGCTGCTGCGCGATCGTGACCCACGGCTTGTGGAGAAAGCCTTCGCACGACGCGCGGTACTGCCGTATCAGGAGAAGTTCTTCTTCGACCGAATCAACCCCGGCACGATAGAGCCAATCGATCCGCCGCGCCCAAGCGGGGACGGCATCGTCCAAGGCGCTTCCGCAAGCCTTGGCATCGTGCGAGGGCGGGCGCGCGTCGTGCAAACACCCGACGAGGCAAGCACGGTCCAACCAGACGAGGTCGTCATCGCTCCAGGCATTGACGTTTGCTGGACCCCTATCTTCGCGACGATCTCCGGGTTCGTAAGCGAGATCGGCTCTGCCATCTCACACGGCGCGGTCGTGGCCCGCGAGTACGGCCTCCCGTTGATCGTTAATGCGACTGGTGCCACCACAACATTTCGGACCGGCGATCTTGTTGAGCTCGACGCTAACCATGGC
>Ga0187778_10001060_pt1 | contig 19604 bp, 23 predicted proteins | sample 1015_Q2_SP5_20_M_FD_132418 | JGI IMG/M metagenome (GOLD analysis project Ga0187778, IMG submission 132418) | Tropical peat soil microbial communities from peatlands in Department of Meta, Colombia - 1015_Q2_SP5_20_MG | ecosystem: Environmental > Terrestrial > Soil > Wetlands > Peat | place...
CGAGAAGAAGGGCGTGCACAAGATAATCTATCAATCACCGTGGTTCGAGAAAGGCAAATACCGCGGGTTCGTTGAGTTCTCCTTGGTAATCCCTAACGAGATGCCGCATTTCATTCGTGATTAAATCTACTTTTAAGAATGAACTCGGACACAATGTAACTCACTATTTCTCCACTTCTAACCTCAGGACCGTATCTTTCGTACTGTCAAATGAGACAATCCGATCTGGTTTTACCGTTATCATAACCGCTCCACCCTTAGACATTCGCGATATCTCTCTCGCAAATTTCGCTGCTTGTTGTATCGACACATACTTCTCGTAAAGGGATGTTGCGTCTCGGAAGGAATACTCAGATTCTAACTTCGCCTTACCATAGATCACCACTCCTCTCGCTGTTTCAGGGTCGTCCACGAGAACTGTGACGCTGTTGTTACGAACAATATTCTTGACCTTACGAGTAGCAGCAGGTGTGCACATCATCATCGACCCATTCTTATAGAGGAACCAGACTGCGGTTGCATGAATCGTTCCATCTTTATTCAGTGTGCAGATTTTTGCAACCTTCTGTTCGTGCAGAAAAATGTCTATCTCGTCCTCAGTTAATGGAGGAGGTTGAGTGTACGACAACGTGAATCAGCTCGACGCATCTAAACCGTAACTTCTAAACTTGTTCAATCAATGACGCACGTATCAATCACGGTACTAAGCACCATCTTATGCGGGTGCGGAACGCACTCCGCGAGCTAGACTAGCACGGCCCGAAAGCATCTCTGCAGAATTAGACGCTTCAACGAAGGGTGTGACGGCAGATCCAGCAAAAATCTGCTCAGGCACTGTGAGATATTGAATGTGCACCGGCAACACAACGGAGGAAGGGATTGTTCCTTCAATAGCAAGGACGTGAAGAGCATACAGGTCCAGTGTACTCGGAAGATACTGACGTGCTGCATAAGGGTTCGCAATCGGATACATGAGATCCTCCTGAATGCAACACTTGACGTGACCTAGACCCAATACATGTCCCAATTCATGCATAACAACTTCATGAAATAATGCCTCATCCACTCTTGTGCCAACGTGGACCACAACTGAAACTATTGTAGCATTATCCTTCTGAAAATGCGGAACGATTTTGAGTGTAGTATAATCAGTACTGGGTGTATCTAACAGTTGAACTTGAGCTTCCGAACTATTGTTTCCCTCGACAAACATGTAGTACGGGCTTTGAGGATAGTACGCTCTAGCAAACCAGTCTTGTGCCACATTCCAGTCACTCATCGCTCGCAACGTGGCAATATGTGCCCAACTCGGAGTTGCGGGGACGAATACTGGAATCGAGTAATTACGCCACCTTCCTCCCTCTAGTGGAATAGAGAAGATACTCTGACTTGCAAACACCGGCATCATTGAAAGACCGAAGAAAATTGACAGCACGAAAACGGCCCTGACGATCAGAGAAACCTCTGAATTATGGGGGTCTCTTGATTGCAAAGGCGCGCCACTGAATGTTACGATCAGTCAGGTGGACTAAGGCATAGTGTGACTAGCCTCGAATGAGGACGGTAACTAACGAAACATGAATTGTTGTTGCTATTTTGATTGGCAATCAACGACGACAATGCTAGACGCTAATTCTTGCAGTCTATCTGATACCGGAACATGAACAGGGTGATCGTCGTACGTTTCCAGATCTTTCAAACTGTCGAATTTGGCGATTAGTGAAATATCATACGCCCATTCTGAAGGGCGCAGATTCGTTCCGACTTCAAGGTGACGCAAACTCGAAATCTTTCCTTCCATCGATTGCAGTAGTGTTCTGGTATAGTCCATATTCTGAGCACTGTTATCCTTCAACTTGACCAACACGACATGCTTGATCATCATTGTCACGACCAGGATGTAGCTAAATGAGTGAGGAATATGAAGTTCTTTAGGACTAAATCTGAACTGAGTGCTTGGTGATCACCCGGGAACCCAATACCGCTCTCTGCTCGCGAGGTTATGATTGATGCGTCAGCGCTTTGAGTGGGTCTTAGATAGAGCTTCGCTTAGCAGCACTTGAGCCTGCTGATTCTTTCGCAATGCTCTCTCGTAGTCACGGGAGCGGATAGCATCTTCTGACTCCGAAAGTAATAGCACAAGTTGCCCCTCGACGTGTCGTTTCCTAATCTGCCTGATGGCGGTGAGGAGATTCGACATTTGCGTCAATCAAATGGTCCATCTATGCGAATATTAACGTTCCCTTGTAGATACATTAATGTACTTCCATACGGGTCGAAACTATGGGTATCATCGGCCAAGGATGGCTTTCTTCAACACACCTTTCAAAATTAGGGGATTAGAGACCGCCGCCCCTGCGAGTTTCACCACTCCATCAACTGATACGACTGGAATGATGCTCTTATAACGTTCAAAAAGTTCCGAATTCTCAGTTATATCCAGAGTTGTGAGATCGAAGTTCTCAACGGTTCTGAGCTGCTCTAGTTCAGATATGACGTTCTCGCACAAATGGCATCCCTCCTTAGAATATACGATCACCTTCATCATTCAATCACGACCATCGCAACCACTTCGGTAGCTCACAAGCTATCTTCCCTTTACAGAACCGTCAGAGTTGATTTTCTCCACGGATTGTAGACCGCCGTATGCGACTGCTTTGATCTCTGCCTCCACTATTTGCCTGGGGTCTAAGTGGCCGCACTTTCCTGCCTTTCGGGCGACCGCAAGGTCGAATGATAGACTGTTCGAAGCCTCAAGGATCAGTGTGTATAGCCCTCGCCACCCCCCAAAAGTTCGAAATAGCCAGAGGTTTGGGAAGACGTTTTTTGGAAATGATATTCCAAACCCCACCTTGGAATGCGTATCTGTTACAGCGTACCAGCCTTGCGACACGTTGGGGAGATAATGATGGTCTGCAATGTTTGATTCTGGTGGAAGGATTTGGGTCATGTCAATCTCGTGACCCGAACGGTCAACTACGGTCGGCCAATCGTATTCAGTACCTGGTTCGGTGTGGCCTGTACCCCAGTTCTCAACGAGCCCCCGCACGGCGGGCACATCTAATCTTACTGAAGGAGAGACCGCCATGGCGGGATGAATGTTCCAGAGAAAGTCGATCGGTTTAGTGCCCATGTTGGTCAACCGGTATTGTACAGTGCAGTGTGACTCGCCTGCCTGGAGTGATATTGTCTTCTCGAAGATTGTAGGCAGCACATGACCGTAGTTCACGAATCTTACACTTGTTCCCTCAGACTTGATTTGCCATTCGCTTGGCTGTGACCAAATTTCTCCGTGGTCAGGAAGCATCTCATTTCCGAAAACTTGAGATGGGATATCGTTCGGAATCAGTTCGTCCCATCCTCCTGACCATACGTCATCATACCTTGTGCCTATCGCTTGGCGGGTTGGTGGTATACGCGGGTTATGCCACAGCAGATTTCGATTCGACGCGCGATGAATGAAATTGTAGATTTTGGCTCCGAGCTCTGGTAAAACGTCAATCGTGAGGAATTCATTCTCTAGTCTAACGACTTGTAGGTCACGATAACGCCAGTTTAGATCAATCATGCTTGGCTACTCGTGTAGTTTTTCATTGTTTTCAAGTTTTTAGTACTATCTTGCCGAATGCACCAGGCTTCATCACCTCGTGGTGGGCTAGCGGGGCATCCGCAAGCGGGATTTGCTTCTCCACGACGGGGGTAAGCGTTCCGTTTCCGAAGCCTGCACGTAAGCTAGAATGAATCGACGCCAACTCCTCTTTCGCAGCATTGTTCAGGAGCATGCCTGTCACTGTGGCATCGTGACTCATGATGTCTCTCGGGGCTATCTCAATTCTCCCGCGACTACCTATAATTACGACGCGTCCACGCGCGGCTAAGACGGTAAAATCCCGGTCCAAGTTGACATTTGCTAGCATTTCGAGAATGACGTCAACCCCATGGTCACCTGTCAGTCTCCCTACTTGATTCAGGTAGTCTACTTCATTATGGTTCAGCACATAGTCGGCGCCCTGATCCTTCACTAAGTTTCTCCCCTTCTCGGTGCCGCCAGTCCCGATTATTTTCATCCCGGCTGCGTGCGCCAGCTGAACTGCTGCGACACCTACTCCTCCAGTGGCACCATGAATTAGGATCCACTCTCCCAATGCTGCACCCGCGCGTTGGAAGAGAGCTCGATAGGCTGTTGCGTATGGGATTCCGATTGCTGCTCCCTGTTCAAAGGATAGATTCTCGAGTAACGGATGAATTTGAGATTCATCACAGAGGACTTGTTCTGCATAAGTTCCAGTTATGGAACCTGCGGTGTATACCCTGGCCCCGATCGACGCGCTCGTAACGCCTTGACCTATCGCTTCGACTACGCCTCCCGCGTCTGAGCCGGGGGTCCATGGCAGGTTAGGTTTCTTTGCGTATATGCCTGATCGTATGTATGTTTCAACGGGATTGACTCCTACCGCCTTCACGCGCACAACCACTTGTCCTGGCCCAGGATGCGGCGGGGGGATGTCTTCGATTTGCATGACCTCTGGGGGGCCGAATTCTCGAACTCGAATCGCTTTCAAGTCTTTCCTCCTCCACTCAACTTGTTAGCGCAGTAGGTTGTACATTAGAGCAGCTTTAATTACGGTGGTTTGTGTGACTAGACCCAGCAGCTTCGACTTCTCATCCACAACCGGGATTCTTTGGAGTCCGGTCTTGATCATCTTCTCAACTATCCATCTCAACGTCGTTGACTCCTTGGCTTTGACGAGGGAACGAGTCATGAGATCCGAGACGAGCAGATCGGATACGTCTGCACCCGCTAAATCGATGTCTCGTTGTGTAATTATGCCCAACAGAACGTTGGCATCGTCGACGACTGGGAGAGCGCCAACGTTATGCCGGAGCATTAGCAGACGTGCGTACGCGACCTTTCTATCGGCAGTAATCGTGAGGATACCTTTGAGCATAATATCCCGAGCAATAATCTCACGCATTTACAACCCTTTCAGATGAGAGAATAGTCCCTTCGAAGATATGAAGCTGGTAGACGTGTGTTCTTTTGGGGCACCTAAACTGCTATGCCGTCAAGTAGTAATACTAGTCGAGCAAAGATTACCTTTGAGATGTCTTGATACGAATTGGTTTGATCGGCAAGACAAATGCCGGGAAGACCACATTCTTCAATGCTGCTACCCTCCTCAACGCTCCTGTCTCCACTTACCCCTTCACAACCAAGAAACCTGCCACGGGTCAAGCGTACGTGAGAACAGCATGTGTCTGCAAAGAGTTCGGCGTATCTGATACTCCAAGAAATTCCACCTGCATCAACGGCGCACGTTTCATTCCAATTCAGTTAATCGATCTCCCTGGATTAATCAAAGGGTCATGGAAGGGAAAGGGACTTGGAACACGGTTCCTTAGCGTTGCAGCTCAGGCTGACGCTCTAATTCACATAGCCGATAGTTCAGGAAGCCTGGACCTTGACGGAAAGTTAACCAAACCTGGGATGGGAAATCCTGTCTCTGACGTCTATGACATTGAAGAGGAACTTACTAGATGGTTCAGTAAGGTCATTGAGAAGACAATTACGAAACTCAAAGTTCATCCAAAGAAGAGCATGTCGTTTGAAGAGAGCCTAAGCCACGACCTGGCAGGATTAAAGATCACCCATGCGCATACTCTGAGAGCTCTAGAGTTAAATGGCCTTTCGGGCGCAGAACCGGCACGATGGAAGAAGTCTGATATCTGGAATTTTGCGAAGACTGTGCGGGAAATCTCTAAACCAACTCTCATCGTCGCAAACAAGATGGATCTGAGCCCTGCTGAACGGAACTATGAGAAACTCACAGACGAGTTCGGACAGGCGTTCGTCATACCTGCCTCGAGCGACGCTGAACTCGCACTGAGACGAGCTGAGCATGCTGGGTATATCGAGTACGTACCGGGTGAAGAAACTTTCAGAGTAAAGGACAAAGAGAAATTGACGGCGGAACAGCGGGAAGCGCTAACATACGTGGAAAGGAGAGTCTTTTCAAAATGGATACAGACAGGAGTCCAATTCGCCCTCAATGTATGCGTCTTCAAACTCTTGAGTATGAACTCGGTCTATCCGGTCGAAGACGTTGAGAAATTATCTGATAAGAAGGGTAACGTACTACCTGACGTTTTCCTGATACCACCAAACGTCTCACTCGTTGAGTTGGCAGCTGACATTCACTCCGAACTTGCAAAGAATCTTCTCTATGCCATTGACGCTCGATCAAAGATCCGACTGCCCATAGATTACAGGCTGAAGGATCGAGATGTGGTCAGGATAGTGTCAGCGAGCAAACGGAAGTCAGGTTAACTAAGCCGATTCCTGCAATGATTGGAGGTTCAGCCGAAGAGCCTATCCTGTTCTCGCCTCAGCTTCAAGAGAACTGACTCCTCGTTCAGTTCAACATCATCATAAGTGATTACTTCATCGGGAAGAATCCTCTTCTTAAGACGAATACCTTCTGCCAGTCCTAAGGGCAGCAGATTCTCTTTCCTGGCAATATCTGCCTTCTCGGCTACCCCGTAAATAGCATAGCCGCCTCCTCCATCCAGGACCTCGCCAGGTTCCAGCGGTCGCTTTGCTGCTCCCAAGACTTCCGCGGATGGTGCTTTAGGCAATGGTACTCCGGTCGGTAGATGATTGAGAACTGCTCGGATCAGGGAATTCGAAGCTTCGAGACCTGCCCAATGATGGGGCCTGTATACAAGTGCGTTCTCACCCTTCGCGTTCCTTGGCGTCTCGAGTGTCTTGAAGTACTTCTTGACGTCTTCATTATCGGTGGTCACTACCACGAAAACTCCCCATCGAATATCGTTCGGGACTCGAGTGCCATCCGGGCGTACGCGTGTGATAACGTCGACTATACCCTTATTCTCCAGTATGCCTCCGTCCTTCTTCAGGCTGAGAAGTTCTGGAACATCCTTAATCGATCCCAAAGGAAAATGCATCCCTCTGACATCGGGTATCAGGCCGGTTGCATTGCAGACGGCAACCATCTCGACGGAGCATTTTGTTGTATCGATAAAGGAATTGTACATCTTCGGGTTCAATCTCAAACGTTCAATTTCTTCTTGCGTGAACCCGAACCGTTGAAGTGCATCATCAGGAGTCTTATGTCTCCACTCCAATCTTGCAGCCGTTCCTTCGCCTGCTGCTACAACATCGAAACCTGACGAGACGGCCCAGTCGTACAGTTCACATATTACCGAGGGCTGGTCGCCGTACGCTTGACTATATACGACTCCGCGTTCTTGTGCCATTTTGGATAAGAGAGGTCCGATTACACATTCTGCTTCAACCGTAGCCATGACGACGTTCTTCTTCTTACTTATCGCGTCATAGGCGTGTTTCGCTGCAGCTTCGGAGACGCCGGTTGCCTCAAGTATTACGTCAACATTGCTATCTATCAATACCTGACTGTTTGTAGTGATTGCAGGAACACCTTTCTCGATACAACGGTTCGCCTCTTCAGCGCTATTCACTTCGGTAACTTCCCCAGGCTTTCGGCGGGCGAAGGTTACGAACCCGCGAGTGGCTTTATCCTTGTAAATATCCGCGATTATACAAGTCGTGATTCCGGGGATTCTAGATACTTGACCTATAGTTTGGCAGGCGAAGAGGCCTGCTCCGATGACGCCGACCTTTATTCGACCGGTACTTTCTTCTCTCCCACGCAGTCTTTGCCACATAACTGCGCCCCTCCTATTGTCACTGTTAAAGCTTGTACTGCCAACTATTGACATTGAAACGGCGTGAGAGTAACTAGTTTTGAAGAGTCGAGAAGATTACTTGGCAGTCATACGTTCGTACAAGATGATATTAATCAGAAGAAGACGGTTAGTCTCCGGTCCTTGAGAAGTTGATCAAAAAAGATGACGATGGAATTAGCTTGTGCACTTCACTTCGCGGGTGTGGATTACCCGAAGGCCGTCAGACTTGTCGCGGATGCTGGCTTTGACGCCTTTGAGGTCTCTCCATGGCTCCCAAGGCGGTTAACAGACCGTGACATAAGTAAATTGAGAATTCTCTTGAAGAGGCATCATCTGAGTTTCTCCGGTTTCACTGCATTTTACCCGCCGGAGATGATCCTCGCCTCCCCGTCCCCTCACGCTCGAACGAATGCGTTTCTTTACACCACGCGGTATGTCGACGTTGTTCATAATCTTGAAGGGCGGACTATCGTGTGGGGCAGTCCAAAGTCGAGGCGAATTCCCAGAGGTGTCTCCCACGAGGTAGGCTATCGGAGGCTCGTAGATCTTCTGAAACGATCAGGCACTTTCGCAGCGAAAAGAAACGTTAGCATCGCTATTGAGCCGGTGAATCGGTTTGAAAGTTCGAATATTCACACGGTCAAAGAAGCACTTGCACTTGCAAAATCTGTTGATCGAAAAAGCGTCGGAATCGTCTACGATTCACATCACGCATGTTTCGAAGAAACATCGTTCACCAAACCAATAATTCAAGCAGGAAAGCGGATTGTCTCGGTTCACGTGTCCGACTGTAACCGAAGGATACCTGGGAGCGGGCACATCGATTTCAAACCCATAATTGATGCTTGTAGGAAAGTTGGGTACGACGGTTACGTTTCGTTAGAAGCCATATTCGGACGTGACATCCGGCGCGAATTAGTTACTGCCAGAAAGCGGCTTGAGGCGTTGATATAGGCTTCATGATGTTCCCAGCAACCTGTCCATGAAGAGTTTCGATTTGTAAGCTGCCGCGTCAGGGTCCTGCTGGTAATTGAACGACAGTTCTAGAGATAGGTAGCCCTTGTAACCTGACTCGCGAAGGGCTTGAATGAATGGTTGAAATTCTACAGTGCCGTGACCCGGGATCAGCCCCTGGTCTGCTACGCCGTTGTTGTCGCTTACATGAACGTGATATAATTTCTCTCCTAAGGTGTTGACATAGTCAACGCCGTCTTCACGTGTGATGTTCATGTGCCCCATATCAAGAAGACAACCTAGATTCGCCGCACTCACGTCATGAGACAGCTTCAGATAATCCTGTAGGTTATTCACAAGGTTGGACTCGATTGGTGGAAGTGGTTCAGCACAGATCTTCAGTCCTTGAGATTTAGCGTGATCCGCACACTCGACAAATGCCTCAACCATAAGTTCCCATGCATCTTGGAACGATTGACCATGATAACATTTCCCAGCTCCCATTGACATCATTGGAGCTCCGAATTGCGCGGCGCAGTCAATACTCGCCTTTAAGAAGTCGATGCTCTCGCGTCGTTGCTTCTCATACATACTGGCCGGATTTACGTAGGGAACAGGATACATTTGGTCGGGCGTAAGACAGGGCACGTCAAGCTTCGTTTGGGTGATAGATCTTCTCCTCTCCTGAATTGTGTCTGAATCCATATCATGAATGTAGGCGTGAGGCCGACATCCCCAGATCTCCACTGCCGGGTAGCCAAGCCAGGCAATTCGCTTTATCGCCTCATCAAACGGGTAGTTGACCCAAATCCGATTACAAATTGCCAATTTCATGGATCGTTCAACATCTCCTCTTCATCGGTCGTGCTAGTATCACTTGCTGTGTTGATTAGAAGCTTTCACCTGGGAAGAGTTGGCGTGAAAACCAAACTGGCTTATTATTAGCTGGATTCTTGCAGAATAAGCATACGGCGTTCCATCGCAGTTAAATTATGATTCTCACGGTCATATTCTGTAGTGAGTTATGCATTGGAATCGGGCAAGTCGAAGCCCAAAGCGCGTTTCTCGACGCGGCTTCCTAACGGGGACTATCTTCAGGTTGCAATATGGGCTGGGAAAACGGATCCTGCAGCCGAGGTACTCAACGTTCAGATCAGACACATGTCTGAAGGCGAATGGATGACTGCCGGCAAGATCGCCGTCTACAGAGCCAAGGACGGCAGCTACACCCAGTTACCCGACAGACCTCCCACAGCTCCCTCAAGGACCCCGACAAAGCAAGTGGGTCAGGCGGAGCCTTCAGCAGACCTCGACGAGGAAGCAACTGGAGCGTCGTAGAATGTGTCGAATGCTGGCATACTCGGGAGCCATCAGTAATGCGGACAGTACACTAAGAGAGTTCAGACAGCTGGCCGAAAGAGGAATGGCACCAGCCGGCGAGTCGCTGGGTCATAAGGACGGCTGGGGCATCGTATGCTACGCTAATGGCTTGCCTAAGGAAATTGGAAAACTAGCCGCGAATGCTGCGACGGATGAGCTTTACGTAAACGCATTGAACAAAGCATCAAGCCTCCGCCCGAGCGTGTTGCTAGCTCATCTAAGAAAAGCGTCACCTGGTGTGGCAATCTCTCTCGAGAACACCCAACCATTACAACATAGTCCATGGAGCTTTGCCCACAACGGCACAATCTGGTCTCCAAGCTTCATGCGGGGCGACGGCAGCTCCGACAGTATGATCTTCTTCGAGAAGCTGCTAGGAAATATCCAAGACAGATCGGACTCAGACAAAATGAATCAGAGAATCTTGAAAGCAGTCGTAAAACTAAGAGGCATTATACTTGATCATCCAGATTCTGAAGGGAGAACTTACACCTCGATCACGTTCATACTTTCAGACGGGACTTCGTTGTGGGTTTTGAGAGATTATAACGACAGCAGCGACGATAAATATTACACAATGCACTACCTTCAATCAGCTGGCTGCATCCTATTCTGTCAGGAGAAAATTATCCCCGGGAACTGGAAGTCTCTGGACAACAAGAGTATGGCTATTGTTGACTCCAACCGTAACTTGGTCGTAGAGTGTCTTTAGGCAGTTCTCGATTGTACTCGTAACTTGGACAGCCGGGCGAAAGTTCGTTACCCAACTGGACGATCTAGAGTGACACATGGCATATTTCCTTACTTTCTTAGCTCCTTAGAGAACCCTGAATGAAGATTCTTGGCGATTCGAAGGTAACTGAACAGTTTCAGGCTACGATACCTAGGATTGTCAGGGAACTTCTCAATCTAGAGTTAGGGGATCGTGTCGTCTTCGTCGTCGAGAACGATCGCGTTCTGATCAAGAAAGGGAAGCTGGACGTTCAAGTTTGAGTGAAGCACCAAATCAGCCAGAGCAATGCAAGTTCGACGAGTTGTTCATCCAATCAATAGATGAAACGATCACAGGGATCCTTGGCAGAACTGTTTCACAGGCCTTCAGAAATTACGTGCGTACACGTTTCGGCTTGGAGATTGACGCAATACCTGAGCGACCTGATGCCCTGTTCAGTGCTCTACATGATTCTCTCGGTACAGGTGGCGACAGAGTTGGCAAATACATAGTTCGGAAACTCTACCAAAAAGCCGGAATCGAATTTCTGGACGGGGACGGTCGGACTCTAGCCGAGTATGTTCAGGTGTTGAAGAGGAGGTTAACAGATGCGAAGTATCACTGAGTTTGAGAAAAAGTTTTCAGAAGATTCGCAGGTTCACACGAACAGAGGTATGAAGAGGAAGGACAGACCGTTAGGAATATGGAATAGACGGGCGAAACTGTCAATTCGCAACCGTCGGGTTACGCGGCCCAAGAGTGGAAATGGTCGATTAGCAAGAGGTCAACTGGAGCATGTTCTCTCCACAAACCCTGCAGTAATTTTCCTCGAAACGCCTTCCACCGATGGAGCAGAATTGAACTCGACTTACGTAAGCAGGAGCGTATCTTCACTCTTAGGATATGAATCCGACAATTTCATTGGAAAACCCGGAGTCAAGTTCTGGGAAAGCCGTGTACACCCTGACGATCTGCCGCGATATCGCGCGGAAATTCCTATGCTCTGGAGGTACGGGCACCATACGTTTGAGTTCCGTTTCCTGCACAAAGACGGTGCCTACCGTTGGATACGCGAAGAACAAAGGGTAACTCGCCGCGATGCTGACGGTAGGCCGCGAGAAATTGTTGGATATGAAAGCGATATAACCTCACAGAAGAAAATCGAAGAGGAACTGCGTACCGCCAGAAAGCAAATAGAAGCTGCCCTCATCTCTAACCCCGCTGCAATCTATTCCGCAAAACCCCGACTTGACCTCTCAGATTTTGATACAACCTACATCAGCAATAGCTTCATATCCTTAACCGGATTTGAACCTGAAGATTTTGTAGGTCATTCAGATGACTTCTGGGTACCACGCGTGCATCCGGATGACTTGCGCAGGTACTATCGTGAGATTCCTAAATTGTGGAAGGATGGACATCATTCATTCGAATACAGATTTCGCCATAAGAACGGAGCTTATCGATGGATACAGGAAATGTCGAAAGTAGTAAGAGATGAAGTCGGTAAGCCCGTTGAAGTAAACGGATACTGGGTCGATATCACGGAACGTAAACAGTTAGAGCAGCGATTACAGTACGTTGTAGAGTCCAACCCTGCTGTCCTTCTCATTGGAAAACCGTTTCCCGACCTCTCAGACTTCTCAGCCACCTACATCAGCAAAAATACCGTTTCCATGTTAGGGTTTGAACCTGACCAAATGATCGGACCAGTAGGAGCAGCGTTCTGGGTCACGAGAATTCCACCAGAAGACTTCCGAAAGTACAGAGCTAGAATTCCGCAACTCTGGAAAGACGGACATCAAACCTTCGAATACCGATTTCTCCATAAAGATGGGACTCTCCGCTGGATACGCGAAGAAGAACGAGTTATCCGTGATTCAGATGGACATGTCCAAGACGTAATCGGCTACTGGACCGATGTCACAGAACATAAGCAGCTAGAGGAAGAACTTCTCAAATCGCAGCGACTTGCAGCCATCGGAGAAATTACACGCATGGTGGGACACGACCTGCGGAACCCATTACAAGGAATCGCTGGAGCCACAGACGTACTTTTGAAGCATTTAGGAGAGACCGCAGATGAAACTACTAAGGAAATGCTAGACGTTCTCGAGAAAGACGTCGCATACTCAAACCGGATAATCACTGATCTCCTGGACTACTCGCGTACAATACAGATTACGCCAGTGGAATCGAATCTAAAATCTGTAATCAACCAATCTCTACGGATAGTTCCGAATCCGAATGGAATAGTCGTCGATGATCAGACCATCGATCTGCGGATAAAGATTGACCCGCAAATTCAACGCGTCTTTGTCAATCTGATCAAGAATGCTTACGACGCTATGCCAAACGGTGGATTTCTGATAATCAAGAGCAAGTCTTCAAACGAAACGATCGAAATTACTCTGTGCGATACCGGCGAAGGGATCTCTTCAGACACTATACAAAAGCTCTGGAAGGGGCCGGTCACAACGAAAGCGAAAGGACTAGGCCTCGGCCTCGCGATTTCAAAAAGAATCGTCGAAGCACACGGTGGATCAATTGCGTTGGAAAAATGCCCTGAACATGGCACCCTCGTGAGGGTTAAGCTCCCAATAGAGCCTCATACTGGAGGTGAACGGAATGGAAAGTAAAGAAAGGATTCTCGTAATCGATGACGATGAAACGATAACGGCAGTCTTTCGAGCTGGATTAAGGCAGGAAGGGTACAACGTTGATGTTGCCTCTACCGGTAAGGAAGCGATCGAGAAATCTAAGAACCAAGTCTATAATCTTGCGCTCATAGACATCAGACTTCCTGACATGGAAGGAACAAAGTTACTGACTGAGATGCAAGCAACAACGCCGAAAATGCGAAAGATCATCGTCACTGGATACCCTGATCTACAGAATGCGATTGCATCAGTACAGAAAGGCGCGGACTTCTACATAACGAAACCCACGAAACTCGATGAACTGACCAAAGTTGTAAAGGAACAATTACAGAAGCAGAGAGAAGAGAAGGAGTATGGTGAGAACATGGTAGCAGAATACCTCGAAACTCGGCTTAGGGAAAACCCGTTCAAGAGCTAGCCGCACTCAACCTTTCAAATCAGGTCCTGGTGTTTCGCTAGTGAGGACTGCGCGTGTGAAACAATCTACTCATGTCAATAGCTATGATTTCTATGATTTACGTGCCTTTCGAATTGGAACGTTGACTCAGGCCGAGGGTCTCTTAGCCGATTGAGGGCAAGTTAGATGACATAGTGTTCCTGCGGAGCTTCCGGGAAGTATCTCTCTCTTCTGTCCACGAGTACTGTAACCACGTTTGCACCGCGGCCCAGTTTCTTCGCAATTTTCAGAGCGGCGTAGACGTTTGCGCCACTGCTCATTCCGCAGAAAAGGCCTTCCTCACGACTCAATCTATCCATCATAACACGAGCTTCATCATCAGAGACCCTCCAGATCTCATCTGGTAACCCCTTCTCTAGCATTGCTTCAACAATTGATTTCATCGGTGGAAGACCAACGGCGTTCATGTACTTGTTCATCGAACCCGTCGTGAACCATTCAGTGACTCGAGCGTCTTCCGGTTCTAGTCCTATAACACTAAGATGACCAAGCTCTACTAACAATGACTCAGCAATACCGAGCAGAGTTCCTCCAGTTCCGATTGATGCTACAAACGCGTCTACTTCGCCATCTAGCTGGTCAAGAATTTCGGGTCCGGTAGTCAATCGGTTGGCTTGCGCATTGTTAATGTTACACATTTGATTCGCCCACCAGACTTTCTGGTTCCCCTTTGCGAAATCGTAACACTTCTTCATTCCAATTGCAAAGATGGCTGCGGAGGCTTCGCTTGGTGGCAATCCTTCTAGGAGTTTTTCATAACCTTCAGTGGAGAATGCTTGAACCTCTGCTCCAAAACATTTCATTGTTCTAATTCTGTTCTCTGGGTCGTACTGCCCGGCCCATTTGGCTGGGATGAGAAGTTTCACTCTATGATTCTTCATAGCTCCGACAAAAGATAATGCTGGTCCAGTGTTGCCACTCGTTGCGTCGACAATCGTTCCATCCCGTTGTAGCGAACCTTCCTTTTCGGCCTCCTGAATCATCTTCAGAGCCATTCTGTCTTTAATGCTCCCGCTAGGATTCAGAAATTCGCACTTAACATGGACGTTCGCATCCGAGTCAGATGTGAGCCTTCGAAGTTTAACGATGGGTGTGTTACCGATCAACTCGAGGGCATTGGACATAGTGCTCAGACTTTGAGAAGTGACACTCATCTTATTCCTTCCGACTCGCTCACCAAATTGGCTATCAGGGATTTATCCTGGTCCTGCAGACTCTACGTTCTCAGTTTCTTCGATAGATTCTAGACCCAACCAGCCAGAATGCCGCCATCAACAGGTATAGCTGCGCCCGTGATGAATGATGCAGAATCTGTTGCGAGGAATAGTGCAACTTCAGCTATCTCGTTAGGCTCGCCGGTACGACCTATCGGATGTTTCGAGGTGATCCATTGTCTCGCCTTTGCTGGATCAGGAGCCGTATTTAGTGAACCGTGAAACATAGCCGTCTCGATTGCACCAGGCAGGATACAGTTGACGCGTATCTTGGATTTGGCGAAGTCCAGTGCGGTTGCCTTTGTGAGCATCAGGACTCCCCCTTTCGATGCGTCATAAGCAGCCTCATTTTCCATAGCCATCAGAGAGTTTATGCTACCTACGTTAATTATGGATCCCCCACCAATCTTCTGCATGTAAGGAATAGCGTACTTGCTGCACAGGAAAACTCCCTTCAGGTTGAGGTCAATGACGTAATCCCACGCCTCCTCAGAAGTGGTCAAGATAGTTCCTGGTGGACATGCTGCTGCATTATTGACGAGGATATCAATTCTACCATATTCTTGCACCGCACGTTCAATCGTCTTTTTGACCTGTGATGAATCTGACAAATCCGCCTTTATGTAAATGGCCTCTCCAGATTTTCTAACCTCCTCTAATGCTGCCTTCCCTTTAGCTTCGTCACGTCCTACCATTGCAACCTTCGCTCCTTCTTTGGCGCAGATCAGCGCAATTGCTTTTCCAATCCCATCCGTCGCTCCAGTGACCACCGCCACTTTGCCTGCGAGTTTCATTTCAACCAAAGGGACATTTCGCTTAATACCAATTTAAACGCAAATGTTGATTGCTGGTACACTTTGCAATAGGGCTCAGTTGGTATGGTTCGGAGACTGAAAGACTAATTATTGTCAACTAATGTTGTTCAATCTCGCTGGACTGAAGCGTGGCAGCTCAAGTGGCACCTTCGACTTAGTTTAACTGGAAGCGGCCGTAGTCTAGCCTGGTCTAGGACGGGAGCCTGCCACGCTTCTGATCGCCATGATAGGCGAGAAGAGACGCGGGTTCAAATCCCGCCGGCCGCACCACTCTCCTTCTGAGAAAGACGATTAGTCCTATTCTAGCCAGATATACTGATCGCCGCGAAGAAAGTGCGAAACTTTGAAAACAGTTTCCGTACATCAGCATGAACAGAAGAAAGCTTGTCATTAGTCCGGGGAGCTAGAGAAGAGATGGCGCGAGTACTGAAGGAGTTAGACTCCGATACACTTGCGTCGAACGCGCTCAAGCTAATCAAAGAACCTAGCTCGACTCTGCATGAAGAGGCGGCATCCAAACTGTACTGCAATATGCTCAGGGAATATGGGTTGGAAGCGGAGCTGCAATACGTTCAGGAAGCTCGACCAAACGTTGTCGGCAGGATTCGAGGTGACGGAACGGGACCCTCTCTACTCCTTGGGGGACACATAGACACAATCCCCGACATAGGTTGCACGCCGCCGCGAATTGAAAACGGGCGCGTCTACGGTCGGGGAGCACTTGACATGAAAGGTGAGCTCGCGAGTATGGCGGCAGCCGCCGAAGCCATCGTCAAGTCCGGTTTAAGGTTGAAGGGAGATCTGCTGATCGCGGCTTGGGTTGACCATGAGGATCCAGACGGGACCGGGCAAGGACCGCAGGAGATCGCCCGCAAAATAAGATCAGGGGAACTAAAGGTTGACGGTGTCATAATTACCGAGGGACCATACGATAAAATTGCCATCGCCCAAGGAGGATGTCTCGGATTCGAAATCCACGTTAAAGGACGACAGGGTGGACGTCATACTCTCTCATGCAATCTGGAATCAAACCCAATCCTCTGGAGCAGCATGATCGTTGAAGAACTTCACAAGATGGACCAGGAATTGGAGGCCAAGGAACGTCACCCGCTTATAGGTCAACGACGACAGATTCAGGTCGGAATTTTCCAAGCCGGCGACTTCTACAATCGACTCCCAGAAGACGTGAAGATTGTTGGAACATTAAGATGGGACCCCGGCGAAAACTTCGAAGACACAGCGAGAGCGTTCCAAGAAAGAATGGAACGACTCGAGGGCAAGATACAGAGAGAATTTGATCACGAAGCCAAGATCCAGTTACAGGTGAAGTTACACCGTGAATCTGCTGAATTAAGCAGCCATGATAGACTCGTTCAAGTTCTTCAGGATGCGACGACCGAGATTTTTGGGCATCACCTTGCCCTCACCGGGACGAGAACCGTTGCTGATCAGCCGTACTTTCTGCGTGGAGCAGGTGTTCCAGCGTTATATTACGGCGCGAGTACAGATGATGATGCAACTTCCCATTCAAATAATGAATCAGTGGGTCTTGAACGACTCAGCATGCTTGCCAAAGTCTACGCTGAAAGCGCACTGCTCTTCTGCGGATACTATTCGAAGTAACTTTCGCGAAGGATTGTAAATCAAAAAAAGATGAACTTCGGGGCTTGGAAGGCTCTCTGTTTAGAGTTCTCAGGCGGTTATGACTTTGCTGGCGTACAAGACGTGACCTTGACTGTCCAGGAGCTCTACGACGTACTGCTTGCCATGTGATGCGCTGTAGGACACATATAGCTGACCCTGACCTAGGAGATTGGTTGTTATTGACCCAACGCTTTGGGAACTTGTACCGCATACCCACGAGTTGTCAGATTCACCATTGCCCAGTTTCAAAACGGTGACATTGTAGGTGGTAGATGCCTGCCCCCTCTGAACGGTAACCAATACGCTTCCATGAATGAGCTGAGCGTAACCTATAATATCCCCGTTCAATCCGAGGCTTCTGCAACTACCAGAAGGATTCGACGCAGCATACATATCCATTACTGCCATGTGAGCAGTCCCTTGGGCGGGACCAGCCCCGTTGTTACGATGCTGGGATTTAGCGAAGCCTTGTGGGAAGGCTAACAGGACCAAGATAATCATGAAGGCGCCTATCCAGAGCGTTTCTTCTTTTCTCAATATTTCACCTCGCAGCTTGCAGCGGTGACCTTGCATGAATACGAATTAACGCTTGGTCACATAACTCACATATCGAAAAAGAACGGAATGTGATGCACGTGCATTACCCGTACAATCGTGAAGACGGAACTGTGAGGACAGAAATTCATACGGACACGAAGAGTAATTCTGAGATTGAAGATGTCTTCATAGATTCTATCGGGAGAGATTCACGAATCCTCAAGTTGCCGCAGCAAGCGGATTTGGAACAAGTGTTAGGAGTCGATGATGAACGGTTAGTGATTAGTGGATAGGCAAACCGATTATCCAAATCAAGCGAAAAACTGACAATACAGGTGAGTCATCCTTCTAATCACTGATCATCACCGAGATCGCACTGTAGCGCAGAGCTGAACATAACAGTCTGAAACCGATTACTTGCCTTTCTTCATGGTCAGAAGAGCCTTTGAAGCTTCATCTGGGCCTACCTGAACTAGGGACATAAGGACCGTATCGCCCCGGGTGAGTGAGAGTTCTTTTGCAAGCTGGGACGGAACCGTCACTCGAAGACTTCCACCCAGAGCTCCGACAGTAACCTCGAAGTCGACAGGTCGTTTCGTTACCTCTGTTCCCACTATGCTTCCACCATTCTAGTATAGGGGGTATCAGCATACTTATAGCTTAGTATATACTTAACTTATACAAATATGATACTGAGTCGGGGGCTTGAACCATGTCTGAACCTGACCTTCCATTCCATGGAAAAAAGAGGCGTATCGCAGAAAGACTCTGGCGCGGAGAGGATCGTCCAAAAATCGTTAAGGAAGAGGAGACCACCCCAAATTATGTGAACAACACGGCTGCGGAGATGCACAAGCTCAACATCCCTATACCCGAGCCTGAAGAAGAGAATCCGACCGTTGCCCCCACCTATCCGGATGAGACGACGCTCATTCTTGACCGCGGAAACGTTCCCGAGAGTGACCTAGCTAGCCCGCTGGAGGTTGTCGCTCCAGTCGATCCAGAACTGAAAGCCTTGCAAGATGAAGATAATCGAATTATTAGCGAAAATGTCGGGAAAGCCCGGAGGCTTAAGGTACTTCAACAGATAGACCAGCATTCCAAAAAGGGCGAGCAACTCGATAAGGACATCCACCATGAAGAGCGTCGACGTTGGGTTAAGATAATGCCCTATGACTTTCAGGATTACGCTAACGGAATGCGAATATCCTTGCGAGAGAACCCCTCGCTCCAGGCGAGATTAGATACAGCATTCACAAACCTTGGCTACAGCTCCGAGTTTGAGAATAACGTGGACCAGGTTCTAGAACATCAATTCCAGATGACGAACCATATCGCGTCCACTTTCAGGTGGGCAAACGGAGTTAAGGAGCGTGTCATTGATTATCCAACCCCTTCGAGTTTTCCGGAGGACCAATGGGAGTTCATAATTGATGAGTTGGAGAGCGAAGTTCGATCAAGGGCGTTCGGAAAACATATTGAGAAATTAGAGAAACTCATTTC
>Ga0187778_10001061_pt1 | contig 19573 bp, 14 predicted proteins | sample 1015_Q2_SP5_20_M_FD_132418 | JGI IMG/M metagenome (GOLD analysis project Ga0187778, IMG submission 132418) | Tropical peat soil microbial communities from peatlands in Department of Meta, Colombia - 1015_Q2_SP5_20_MG | ecosystem: Environmental > Terrestrial > Soil > Wetlands > Peat | place...
AGCGGGTCCTCCGCCAAATCGTAGAAGTAATTCCTGCCATCGACGGCATCCACGATGAAAAGCGATTTCCCATTCTTGGCTAGAATCGCGTAGACCGGGCCATAGCTAGAAGCCAGGAGGTAGTACGGGCGGATATATTCGGCTTGCTCCTGCAGGGTCGCGGTAAGAAGAGGACGGCCGAACAACTCGTTATTCAGAATGGGACGGTGGCCCAGGAGATAGTACAAGGTGGGGGCGATGTCGGTGGTGAAGGAAACCTGTTGCGTGTCCCATACCAAGCCTTCCCGCATCTTGGCGGGAAGATGAAGGATGAGAGGAATGCGTATGACCTCGGGAAAAAGAAAATTGGAATGGCCGTAGCGACCGAATTCTCCGTAGGAGTCTCCGTGATCAGCCGTCAGGATGATAATGCTGTTGTCATATAAGCCGCGTTGTTCGAGGAATCTCAGGAATTCTCCGAAGGCGGCATCCATTCTGCGCAGTTCATAGGCGGTCACTGCCTTCCGCCCACCTTGGATCCGGGATCGTTCGAGAGTCAGGGTGTGTATGTTTTGTGGCTGCGAGTAAGCGAAGATGGGCCGCTTTCGTTCGACCCGGGCATCAATCGCGGTCTCGAGCTTCTTGAGAGTTGGAACAAAATCCAAGTCTCCCCACGGTGTGGCATCGCTTTCCAGTTCGGTGATGGAGGATGACGGACGAACAATGGTCCGCAAGATCGGATCAAAGCTGATGTAGCTCTGGTAGCCATCGACCTCGAGCAAGTGCTCGAGATTGTTCATAGGATAGAAGGGTTCAATGTATTGCTTGTGCAACTGCATGGCGCCCACCCATATAGCCGGCTCGGAAAGTGCGGTTCCTCCGTACCGGGTGAAGGCGTTCTGCATGACGATGCTGTCCTCGGCAAAGCGGCCAATCTCGGGGGTGTAATCAACCGCAGGGTTGTACGGGGAAACAGAATCACGACGCAAGCTGTCAATGACGAAAAGGAAGACGTTGGGAATTGGGCTGCGGGAGGCCTGGAAGCTCGTAACCAACCGTGTATCAGCAGGACCGACGCTTGCTTCCCGGCCCAAGTTCGTCCTCTGTTTCAAGAATCGATAGAAGTCTTGATACCTGCGGTTATCGAAGGAAGGGGAGAGGATGCTGTACGCGGTCTTGAAGGAAATGTCGGCACCGGAGTAAGCATCGAGAGCGCTCGTCCACACCGCTTGGGTTTCCAGATTGTCGAGCTTATGCCGCACATATTCATAACCACCCGCCGCGATGCCGCCGAGCAAGAACACCGTCCAGGTTACCGGGCGGCCGCGCATCCTGATGCCAGACCTGCCAACCACCTGAAGCGCGAGGACCCAGACTACGATGGTGGCGATTTTTTCGAGGACAAAGTCCCAATCGGCACGCCCGATCAGCACTGGAATCGAGTAGGCCGTCGCGACCAGAGCGAGCGTTAAAACCCAGATCCATCGCGGCCTTTGCTCACCCCAAATACTGCGCATGGGAGCCACCAGCGAGCGCAACCGCGTGACCCCGGCGGCAACGTACAAGATGATGGCAAAGGCGGCGGATGCGGCGAGGATGTTCGCCCCCAAGCCCTCAAACGATATGGCGGGAAACACCAGACCTCGCAACGTCTGTGTACCGAGCAACCAGACGAAGGTAACGGAGAGCGCCAGGTAGCAGGAACGCGGCTGCGGTGTTTTCTCGCTTACCCACCTTATGCCTTCCAGAATGACGGCAAAGCCGAGAAAGATAACCAAGTGAAAAATGAGACTCGTCCCAAGGCCGCGGAACGTCAATGCCCCCTGCACAACGCCGTTGCCCATTGCGGCCCGTATCATCGCGGCCATCGCGAAGCCTAAGGTCACCATCAGCGCCGTCAGAGTTGCCTTCGCTGGACCGAGAGTCGCGGAAGTTTGCGACTGCGCGCGTGTTTCTGCCGCATTCATGTCTAGCAAGGCTACCCACATCAAGGGATAGAGGGACAGCAGACCCCAAAGATAGCTTGCGGCTTCCGGGCGAAGCGTGGCCAAGGCCTGGTGTCGCCAAAGATAGCAACATGCCATCCCATTCAGCACCATGAAACCAGCCGTCGACTTCCGGGTTTTTGCCTGATCGAGGTAGGGAATCAGGGTCACGATAACGACGCCTAGCAAGACCGTGTAGAGCGCGGCGTAGTAGGTAACAAACAGGGGAATCCAGGTCAGCAGCGGGTTTTGAATGAAGCCGAAGTAGGCAAATGGTACATAGGCCAAGAGGCAGTAGGTCAGCGTAACCAGAGAGAACGCAAGAAATGCGACCCGCGTCGCCAAAAAGAAAAGCGCCCGGACGGCGACTCGAAGAACAGTTCGCGAAGGAAAGGTCTGTGCTCTGTCGGGGTTACGACCGTCGCTGGCAACACTAATTTGGGTTAGAGACGTGCCCAAGAGCACCCCGTTCGAACCAGCTCTGATGTAATTTTCCATCTTAGATGGGGCCCGAAGGTTCGCAAGTGACTTTGGTGCGCGGGCACGTGGAATCAGACTCCCGTTGCGTCAGGAGTTCGGTTCACCCTGGTATGGATGGGGCTATTGCGCAACCAGACTGTCGGTAATCTGCTCAATGGGGCGCAAGTCTGGTGAGAGTTGCAGGGCCTTTTCGCGGGCCGCCGAGGCTTCTGACACCTGACCGTTGCCCGCCAGAGCCTTTTCGAGCAACAGGTAAGCCACGGGCGAGGGTTGTATTGCAACGCACCGCGAGAAGGCTTCCGCGGCCGGGCCAAACTTGCCCAACTTTTGCTCAAGCAAGCCCAGCCCCAGCCAAGTCCTCTGGCTGCTGGGGTCGGAGCGCAGCGCAGCCCTGTAGGTTGTTTCCGCTTGGGGGTAGTTTCCGATTTGCCGATAAGCCGTACCCAGGTTGTCGAGCGCCCGGCCTTCGAGTTCTCGATCCGGATTCATGCCGAGCACGGCGTTGTAACCCGCAATGGCTTGCGGAACCCTTCCCTGGAGCTGGTCATAGGTCGCCAGGTTGAAAACGCCTAACGGTTCCCGCGGGTCAATCTCCACACCAGCCTGAAAGTGCAGGCCTGCTTCGAGCAAGCGACCCTGGGCGGCTAGCGCGCTGCCTAGATGTTCTTGCGCCTGGAAGTTGGGGCCGGTTACTTCGATGGCGTGCGACCACAAAGTGAAATCATCGCTCCAGTAGCCGAGTTGCCGGCGAGCGGTTGCCCCCAGAGCGGCGAGCGCAATCAAGGCTGCCACGGCCGGCATCGCAGATGGCCATTGCTGCCGTCGTACGATCTCCGCCACGCCCCAACAGACCATGAGAAATATGCCGACCAATGGGAGATAGGCGTAGCGGTCGGCCATCGATTGACCGCCCACCTGAACCAGGCCGATCATCGGTACCAGCGTCCCAAGAAACCACAACCAGCCCACGAGCAAATATCGGCGATGGGCAGCGACAACCAAATACGAGACAAGCCCGAGCAACAGTAAGGACAGCCCGAGCGGCCAAAGCTGCGCCGAAGACCATCGATAGGGATACATCACGGAAAGATGCGACGGCCAGAATGCCTTCTCGAGGTAGCGACCGTAGGAAAGGATCCCATTCCCTACCCGGACCGGCACGGGTACTTGCAGGATCGTTCGTACTGCTCCTCCGGCGGCCTGAGCCTTCAAAGTAATGACGGCGCTCGCCGCCGACAGCAGGAACAAGGGTATCTTCTCAAGCACCAGGTGGGAGAAAGGCAGGGCGGTAGTCGATCGATTCTTGATGTCCGCCGAGTTGGGAGTTTCCTGGCCCAGTCGCATCCGCTCGAGCGGCCAGTAATCCCAGAGCAGAAGTACACACGGGAGCGTAATCACCTGCGGCTTCGCCATCAGTCCCAAGGCAAACAGAGTGGCAACCAGGCTGTACCGCCCGGCGCGTGGTTTCTCGGTGTACCAGCGGTAGGCGGCCAAGGCGGCCAAGAAGAAGAACATGCTGAGCAGGTTCTTGCGCTCCGAGACCCAGGCCACGGATTCAACGTTCATGGGATGGAGAGCAAACAACGCGGCCACCATCCAACTGCGCCAGACCAAGCCGCTCGCTTCGAGCAGGACGATGAACAACAGCCACACATTGATCGCCTGCAGCAGCACATTTCCATAATGATGTCCGGCAGGATTCAAATGGAAAAGCTGGCAGTCCAACTGGTGGGACAGCCACGTTACCGGATGCCAGTTGGCCTCCGCCGTCGTGGTCAAAGCCCAGTGGATCGCGTTCCAGTCGAGGCCCTGGGACACGTGCGGGTTATTGGTGATGTAGTGATCGTCGTCGTAATCGGAGAAGGGTTGGTGTCCCGCTGGATTGTAGAGCACCAGCGAGGCCAGCACCAGGATCAAGCCGAGGACGAGGCGATTGGCGGTGGGCTTTAGAGGAGCGGTCACCGGTTCTCGCGAAGAGCTTGGTTCAGCTGCGAATCGCACGCATGCCCCCGAGCGATCATAGTAGTGGTGGTGAACCCGCAGAAATGACGAAGGTAACGGGGCGAATTAGAAATCCATGTACCCTCCCCGTTGGTGGATGCTCGCGCCATGAGAGACAGACTGACACAAATTGTCAGCAGAGAACCAAAATCTGAGGGATAGCGCGAGGCTCGCCGCCGACTCGACATTACTTCGGTGTGACTCCTCTCTGAAAACAAAGACGCTTGGCCCGCCACGCCCGCGACGTTGGGGATTTCGACTCTGGCCTCTCAATTGCCAACATAATCGGCAACGGGTCGTTATGACCAAACTTGAACACACGGAGAGAAGAGGAAACGAGATGCGGAAACACAAGGGTTTTTCACTGATTGAGTTGCTGATCGTGGTGGCGATCATTTTGATCATCGCTGCGATTGCTATTCCGAACCTGCTGCGGGCGCGTATTGCTGCTAACGAGTCGTCCGCGGTGCAGTCCATTCGTACCATCAACACGTCGGAAGTGACGTACCAGTCGCAGTTCCCGAACATCGGGTTCGCCAGCACGCTGTCCCAGCTGGGGCCCCAAGCTGCGAGTGGTTGCACCACGCCGACTTCAGCCCAAGCCTGCTTGCTTGACTGGGTTCTGTCCACTGCTACCGCAGCGGCGACTCCGAAGAGCGGCTACTACTTCACGGTGCCTGGAACCGTTTCGGCCGGCGGCATTTTCATTGACTACACCATCAATGGCAACCCGGCATCCTACGGCCAGACTGGCGTACGCGCGTTCTGCTCGAACTCGGACGGCGTGATCCGCTACAACTCAACCGGTACCAGCACCGCTGGCACCAACTCCACCTGCGCAGGCTGGACCGCGCTGCAGTAAGAGTTTGGCGAAGTACCTGGGGGAGGGTACAAGCCAGGGAGCAACGGAGCAATCCGTTGCTCCTTTTGTTTTGCCTGCCGTTCCCGCCCAAATGACTAAGCACCCACTCCGATCGGCATCGAAGTTGAAGAGGGAGCCGCCATCCAGGGACGACCCGCATTGTGTACTCAGACGAAGAGAACCGAAGGCCGCCGGAGAGATAGCCAAAGGAGCGGGGGACAACGCTGATTGCGCCGACGTACCTGGGCGACTTCGCACGGCGCTTCAGCGAGGCAATGAACTTTTTGTCCATCTGGGTCCAGCGCGCCTCTGGGCGTTCGATTGCGCGAGCAGATGGTCGGCAGTTCGGCAGGCTTCCTCGAAATTCTGCGACAGGGCTTGCGCAACCTTGAGCGCAGTCTCCGCCTGAACGTGCCGTCCGGCCTGGTCGAGCGCCCGGGAAAGGAGAACGTACCCCACATCGGACGGCTGGATCTTTAACGCGCGGCTGTAAGACTGAAGCGCGGCATCGGGGTCTGCGGACGCTTGTGCCACGAGCCCTAGCCCGATCCAGGCTAAGGCTCTTCCTGGCAGCAGCTGTGCCGCTGCCTGGAAGCTCTCTCTGGCGTGCTCCCGATCCCCGAGGCTGTTGTAGATGAATCCCATGTTGAGGTAGACATCTGTGTCCATCTGCGCGTCCTTGGTAAGCCCGAGTACCTTGCCATATTGCTCTAAAGCGCCCGCGAAATCCTCGTGCTCTTGCTCATAGAAGGCAAGGTTGAAGTTGCTGATTGGATCGGAGGGGTGCATGGTGGCTGCGGCACGGAAGTGCGGCATTGCCTCCTCCAGGCGACCCTGCTCAAGCAACAGTCCGCCCAGACCGTCCTCGGCGACAAAATTACCGCTCGTGACTTCTAAGGCGTGCGACCACAGCTTGACGTTGTCTCCCCAATAGTCGATCTGCCGATGCGAGACCAGCGCCAAAACTACCATCACAACCAGGCTTCCTCCCAGAACCAGGCCCGAGGGAACACGCAGTTTCCTCCCGCTGTCCGCCACACCCCAGCAGACCACCAGAAAACAGCCGACCAGGGGCAAGTAAGCATATCGGTCAGCCATCCCCTGTACCCCTACTTGGACCAGGCCAATCATCGGAACCAGGGTTCCCAAAAACCAGAGCCAGCCCACCAGCACATACCGACGATGCTTCAGTTGGACCGCCAACAGCGTCAGTGCCGACAACAGGAGAAGGGCACCTGCCACCTGCCACGCCTTTAACGAGGTCGACGGATGCGGATAGAACAAAGCAAGATGGGATGGCCAGATGGCTTTGCCCAAGTAACGAGCGTAGGAGACAACGGCATTCTCCGCTCGCGTCGAAAGCGAATAGCGCGCAAGCGTTCCCACCGCATCTCCGGCCATTTGCGCCTTCACCGTCAGAAGGCCGCTCGCAGCGGAAATCACAAAAAGTGGCACCTTTTCTAGCACCAGCCGGGGAAGCCGCTTCTGGCCCGGATGTGCTTCGCCGGCCTGCGCATCCGCGAACGCAACCCGCTCCAGTGGCCAATAGTCCCAAAGCAGCAGAACAAAGGGCAGTGTGATCACCTGCGGCTTGGCCATCGATGCCAATGTGAACAGGCCACACACCGTCGCATAACGCCTCCCGTTCGGCCGCAGCGCATACCAGCGATAGGCTCCCAGGCTGAGAATAAAAAACAGCATGCTGAGTAGGTTTTTCCGCTCCGAAATCCAGGCCACCGACTCGACATTGATGGGATGCAGGGCGAACAGGGCAGCGACCATGAGACTCGGCCATGCGCATCTCGTAGCCTGTTCGAGAACCCAGAACAGTGCCACAACATTCAGCGCATGGAAGAACAAGCTCGAGTAGTGATGGCCGCCCGGTTTAAGGTGAAAGAACTCGCAGTCCAACATGTGCGAGAGCCAGGTCAACGGGTGCCAGTTCCCGTCATCGTATGACGTGAAAGCCCATTCCACGCCTTCCCGGCTCAGACCGGCGTTCACGTGGGAGTTCGCGACGACATAACGATTATCGTCATAGTTGACGAAGGGATGGTGGCCGATCGGAGCGTAGAGCGTCAACGTAGCCGCGATTAGAAGCAGACTGAGAACTGCCATCCGCCCGGCTGGCGAACGGCTAGTATCCGATGCGGGCATGGCGGCTCGCTGGGTTACGGCCGGCGGCGTGGTAGTCCCGACAGCTGCTGGCGATGATGGCACGCTGAGTTCCGCTCCTGTGTATCTACGGTCGAAGCAAGCGTCACCAGAAACAACCTTTAGAGGGCAAGCAACGCAGCGGCAGTTTGGCGCGCTTGATCGAGGTCGGTGGTAAGCTGGGCGGCCTTCGCAGCTGCCGCCTGGGCCTCTGCTGGGTGGCCGGCATCGTGTTCTGCCCTGGCCAGCAGGATATAGCCGACATCGGTTGGTTCCCGCGACATGACGAGGGAGTAGTACTTGATCGCCTCGGAAAGATCTCCCCTCTTTTGCGCCAGCAAGCCCATTCCAATCAGAGCCATGCTCTGGTTTGGATCAATCTGTAAAGCGGCCGCGAAACTCCTGCGTGCCCCTTCGGAGTCTCCCATCTGGCGATAGACCGAACCCAGGTCGCTGTACGTGTCTGCCCTGGTCTCGGGATCGGTGCTCAAACGAAGAGCGCTCTCATATTCGGCGATGGCCTCTTGCACATGCCCGTGCCGTTGATCGTAGATCCCGAAGCCCAAGTGGACGAGCTGGTGTTCCTGAGGATGATTAGGATCGACGGCCGCGCGCAGTTCCGGAATCGCCTCATCGAAGCGGTTCTCCTGATCGAGTGCGTTCCCCAACTCGAGATGTAAGAAGTAGGGTCTGTCCGGCGTCACCTGCAGTGCATGGGACCACAGCGTAATCGCGTCATGCCAATAGCCGACCTGGCGGTAGGTCGAGAAGCTGAGGACCAAGACCACGGAAACGGCGACCGGGGCCAGCGGGGCACGGGAAAGCTTCCACGCTGCGGTCAACTCCGCCGCGCCCCAGGAGACGATTAAGAACAGGCCGATGAAGGATTGGTAGGCGTAACGGTCCGCCATCGCCTGCTCTCCAACCTGCACCAAGCCCAGCATGGGAACCAGAGTGCCCAGGAACCAGAACCAGCCGACGGCGAGATATCGCTGCCGCCGACAAGTCAGGACGAGCAGGGTTATAGCGATCAGAAACAGCGCCGACAAGCCCACCTGCCAGCCTCGAATCGAATCGAGAGGGTGGGGGTACATAGGCGAAAGCCGGGTCGGCCAGAAGGCGTTTCGCAGGTAGCGGGGATAGGAAAAAATGGCGTTCGCTAAGCGCAGGCGGAGGGTATAGATCGCGGAGTTGTGGATAGCGTGCCCCGCCCGCTGGGCCTTCATGGTAACGACCGCACTGACGCCCGACAATAGAAACAGCGGGCATTTTTCAAGAAACAGCCACGGCAGAGAGCGCGCTGGGGCGGGCCTTGCGGCTCCGATCATCGCGGCGTCGGGCTGAAACCTTCCCAGCGGCCAATAGTCCCAGAGTAACAGCAGGAAGGGGAAGGTGATGACCTGGGGCTTGCTCATCAAACCCAGGATGAAGAGAAAAACGACACCCAAATAGCGTCCCACTGCGGGCTTGCGGGCGTACCAGCCGTAGACCCCGAATGCGAGCAGAAAGAACAACATGCTGAGCACGTTTTTCCGCTCGGCTGCCCAGGCCACCGATTCCACATTCACCGGATGAAGGGCGAACAGAGCCGCCACCACCAAACTGCGCCAAGTGAAGCCTGTGGCTGACTGAAGCAACAGGAAGAGCAGAACCGCGTTCGAGGCATGGAGAAGCAGATTGACGTAGTGGTGCCCGGCGGGATTGGCGCGAAAAAGCCGGTAATCCACGGCATGAGAGATCCACGTCAGGGGATGCCAATTCGCCTGATAGAAGCTCGAGAAGGACCAGCGAATGGTCTCCCAGCTCGGCCCGGCCGTGACGTGGGGGTTGTGCACGATGTATTGCGGATCGTCGAAGTTGATGAAGCCATTTCGAATCACCGGGTTGTAAACAACCAGACTGACCGCGACCAGCAGCAGACACAGCACGACACTGCGTTTTTTCGGTGAGGAAAAGAGTCGCAAAGGATCAGGCCGCACCTGCTGGCGCTGAAGTCTGGTCGCAGCAGAAGCCAATCTCGATTCTCCTAGGTTCAAAAAAATTATAGACAGCGGCTACCGGCAGTCGAGCCTAGCAAGAGCCTGGAACAGACACTTTAGTCACACCTCGAATTGGCCAAAGAACGCGGTATGCTCGGTCCGGGTGGGGGGAAAGATCGACGAAACGCACTGCGAGGTGCGAGTGGGGCGGCCGACGGCGCTGCCGTTTCGGCAGGAGGTGGCGCCCCGGGGTTTTACCTTGGTAACGTCCGCCCCACGGGGCTTTGCGTATAATTTTTCATGTGCTGTGAAGGGTTTCGTTCTCTGCCCATGTCAGCTATCGAAATTCTTGGTCTGGCAAAGAATTACACCGTAGGCTTCTGGCGGAAACGCCAGAAATGCGCTCTGCGGCCGCTCCATTTGAGCGTCGAAGAGGGGGAGATTTTCGGCTTCCTCGGGCCGAACGGTGCGGGTAAAACCACAACCCTGAAGCTGCTCATGGGTCTGGTTTTTCCGAGCGAAGGTTCGGCGCGCATTTTGGGCATGGAAATCAACGACCCTCGCATGAAGGCCCAGATCGGGTTTCTTCCCGAGCAGCCTTATTTCTACGACTACCTGACGGCCAACGAACTGCTCGAGTACTACGCTCAGCTCTCCGGAGTAGACGCCCGGGAACGAGGGCGCAAAGTCAGCGAGGTTCTAGCCAGGGTGGGGCTCGAGGATGTGCGTCGAACCCAGCTGAGAAAATTCTCGAAAGGCATGCTGCAGCGCGTTGGCATCGCTCAGGCAATCCTGCATGATCCCAAGGTCCTGTTCTTTGACGAACCGATGTCGGGGCTGGATCCGATCGGGCGCCGCGAAGTCCGCGATCTTATGGAGGAGTTAAAGCGGCAGGGCAAGACGGTATTTTTCTCTACCCATATCTTGTCGGACGCGGAATCTCTCTGCGACCGGGTGGCGATTATTCATTTGGGCGAACTGCGCGGCGTGGGCGCCGTAGCCGATCTCACCTCGAGCGTCGAGGGCAAGGTAGAAATCATCTGGCACGCTAGTTCCGTACCGGCATCCCTGAAAGCATTGACCTCGGACTGTCGGTTCACCGCCGATACCGTGCGTGCTGTCGTTCGCGAGGCGAACCAGGATGCCGCCATTGATGCTTTGCGGCGGGAGGGCATACGCATTGTCTCGATAACCCCGCTTCGCACCTCGCTCGAAGAGTACTTCGTGAGGAAGCTGAAACCGTCCCAGACTGCGGCCGGAGTCAGGTCATGAACTCGCGCATCGTGTACATCGCTTCGAACACCTTCCGCGAGGCGATCCGCGACCATGTGCTCTACAACCTGATCGCGTTTGCGTTGCTCATGTCGGGAGCGGCCATCCTGGTTGGCCAAATCTCACTGGGGATCGAGCGTCTGGTGGTCGTCAATCTGGGCCTCGCTGCCGTCTCCCTGTTTGGCGTGGTCATCGCCATCTTTATCGGAATCGGCTTGGTCTCGAAGGAGATCGAGAAGCGCACGCTGTACACGGTGCTGTCGCGTCCGGTCGAACGTTGGCAATTCATCGTGGGCAAGTTTCTGGGATTGGCAGGCACACTGGTCGTGAATACGGCCTTTATGGCCGTCGGCGTGTTCGCTGCCCTGCTGTATGTTACTCGGGCCTTTGAGCGGACAGATGTTTGGATCTTGGTAGCCTTGTATTTGATCATTTTGCAGTTCTTGATGATCACGGCCATCGCGCTGCTGTTCTCCTCGTTCTCTACTCCGCTCTTGTCCGCCGTGTTTGCCTTTTCCCTATTTGTGGTCGGCAGCTTTGCGGAAGATCTGCGTGGCTTCGCCGCCATGGCTCGGGGAATATCCCGCTGGCTGGCCATAGGGGTAGCGTACCTGGTGCCCAACTTCTCTTCCCTGAACGTCATCACCTCGGTGGCGCATCAGCAACCCGTCACCGGACAATTCATTTTGTCCGACAGCCTGTATGCGCTGGTATACACCGCCATGACCTTGTGCGGAGCGGTGCTGATCTTCGAGCACCGCAACCTGAAATGAAGCCCTCCGCGCGAATCACGCTGGTCGTCAGCATCTTGCTGGTTGGGTTGGTGGCGACCTCGGTCTTTGCCCTGTATCGCCTGGACCAGATCCGAAGCCGGGTCAGCCTTCGCGAGGCGGATTACCTGATGTCTCCGAAGATTGTGAAGCGGCTGAGCCTGGGATACGACGGGCTGATGGCGGATGTGTACTGGACGCGGGCGGTGCAATATTTCGGAGCGAGGCACATTGTAGGTTCGCGGCACTACGAGTTGCTGGGTCCGCTTTTGGAAATTGCCACCATGCTCGATCCTCATCTCACCGTCGCCTATCTGTTTGGAGGTAATTTTCTGGCACCGCCGCCGCCTCACGGTGCCGGCATGCCGCAGCAAGCCATTCAATTAACCGAATATGGCATCCGCAATAACCCCAGCGATTGGAAGCTGTATTACAACCTGGGGTTCATCTACTACATGGAGCTCAAAGATTACTCGAAGGCGGCCGACGCCTTCGCCAGGGGCGCGGAGGTGCCGGGCGCGCACCCGTTTCTTAAGGTCATGGCGGCGCAAATGGCGCAACATGCGGGTGAATTGCAGATGGCGCAGATGATGTGGACCACGGCCTATCAAAGCACGCAAGACCCCGACATCCGGGACAATGCGGCGGCTCATCTGCTGGCCCTCAAGGTGGAGGAAGACATCATCAATCTGGAGAAGCTGGTTTCGCTGTACCGGGAAAGAACCGGCGATTGGCCCTCCAGTTTTTCCGAACTCGAGGCGACGGGATTGCTTCGAGCACTGCCCCTTGATCCGCTCGGCCAGCCTTATAAGCTCGAGCCGGAAGGACGCGTGGAAGTGCGAGAGCCCAGCAGGTTTCGCTTCTTGGAGATGCCCTCCTCTTCAAGCGATCGTTCACCCGATGGGAAAGTCTCACCTTAATTTCATAAGTTCTTACCTTCCGGGCGCAGGCGGCGCTCGCAGGGGCAACCGAACTGCCTAACGAGCTAGAATGAAGTGATGCGAGGATTCGATTAGCTCCTCGCCGGGGACCGTGGCGTCGACGATTGTGGATAGGGATTCCATCCTGCTGAAACTTATTGCCGTCTCGCTTCTCACCTCCATCGCAACCATGTCTCAAGCCGCAGACGTCCGCGCCATCGCGGAGGCCGTGGACCGGCATTACAACCATCTGCGCACACTGGAATGCGAATTTACCGAGACTTACTCCGGATCCGGCAGCGAGCGAACCGAGACCGGAACGTTGTGGCTGAAAAAACCCGGCAAGATGCGCTGGGAATACCGTTCTCCTAGAGCGAAGCTGTTCGTGGGAGACGGGAAGAACGTCTGGTTCTACGTCCCCAGCGAGCGCCAGGTGCGAAAAACGTCCATGAAAAAGCTGGACGACCTGCGCTCGCCGTTGGCGTTTCTGCTCGGTAAGACGCAGCTGGGAAAGGAGTTACTCGGATTGTCGTTGGCGCCGGAGGTGGCTCCGCTGGCCTCAGGCGACGTCATGTTGAAGGGTGTGCCCAAGGGGTTTCAGGACCGCCTAACTCAGGTTCTCCTCGAGATCACAGCGGAAAGCTCAATCCGGCGCATCGTAATGAAAGAGACCGACGGGGCCACGATCGAGTACCGTTTCAGTGAGCAGAACGAGGACGTGGCGATCAACGACCAGCACTTCGAATTTCGCGTCCCCGATGGGGTCGAAGTTGTGGACGAGAACTTTGGCCAATAGGCCGGCTGTCCTGGGTGTAACACACTTATTTTGCAGTAACTTATAATCTGGGCTCAATCTTCTCTCCCTTTCGCGTTACCCGTGGAATGGTTCCACCGGCAATTAACAGAGTGTTGACTATTTTGAATGTTAGACTTGGGGGTGGGTGCAGGGGTAACTGATTACCGATGGCCGAATTCCTGATCAAGATCGCCGATGAGCGCGGGCACCTGGTGGAACAAGTCGAAAACGGCTATTCCGAGGCCGAGGTGCGCGACCGCTTCGTGCAGCAAGGCTTCCTGGTTTATTGGGTCAAGCCGCGCGGTGTTCTTTCCGGGGACCTGTCGTTTCGGCGGCGGGGAAAGGTAAAGCAAAGCCAGTTCTTGATCTTCAATCAGCAGTTCTTGACACTGATTAAGGCGGGGTTGCCGATTCTGAACTCGCTCGACCTGCTGATCAAGAGGCAGAAGAACAAGTACCTGCACACCCTGCTGCAGAACGTGCGCGACCGCATCAAGGGAGGAGCCTTGCTCTCCGATGCGTTTGCCGCGCAAGCTGCCTTTCCCAAGATCTATACGACCACGCTGATGGCCGGGGAGAAGAGCGGCAACATGGAGGAAGTGCTCAGTCGCTATATCGCCTTTCAGCGCCTGGCCTTGACCTTCAAGAAGAAGCTGGCCGTGTCCCTCGTCTATCCCGCCCTGCTGGTGACCGTGGTTTTCGGCATGCTGATTTTTCTGGTTACCTACGTCGTACCCCGATTCGCCGCCCTTTACGCCGACATGAACGCAGAGCTGCCGACGATTACCTTGATCATGCTCAATGTGGGAACGCACTCCCAACGATATGCGCCCTTCCTGGCGATCGGTGTGATCCTCGCGGTGCTGCTGTTGTGGCAGTGGAAGAGGACCGATCGGGGGGCGGAGGCCGTCGATGGCGCCATCCTGAGGCTTCCTCTGCTCGGTGAGGTATGGCTGAAATATCAGGTCGCCAATTTTTCCCGCATGCTTTCCACTCTGCTGGCGGGGGGGATGCCGCTCGTGCCCTCGCTTGAGACCGCGGCCTCTTCGATGAGCAGCCGGCGTATCCTCAATGGGATCGAGAAAGCGGCGGTGCGCGTGCGCGAGGGGCAGGCGCTGGCCAAGAGCCTGGAAGCGCAAAAGATGTTTCCCGACCTATCGGTCGAAATGATTGAAGTCGGTGAGTCTACCGGAGCGCTGCCCGCCATGCTGAACTCAGTGGCGGAATTTTACGAAGAGGACGTACAAACGGCGTTGGGCGCCGCCATGGCTTTGATTGAGCCCATTATTTTGATCATTATGGCCGTCTTCGTGGGCGGGATTCTGATCTCGTTGTACCTGCCCATCTTTACTATAGGGTCGAGCATCCACTAGGAACGAGAGGGTTTGGCGGTACGGAACTAGAATTGCAGCAGAATTAACCAGGCAGGATCAGTAATGGCAACCATGCCGGAAAACAAAGCGGCGCTTGCAGGGGGAGGAAACGGCGAACGGGCCACGCCCGGAGCCCCGAAACCCGGAGCCCCCAACGAGGAGCTCGAAAAAGCCCAGGATGTCGCCCGGCGCTATCGCTGCAAATTTGTCGATCTGCATAATTTCCAGCTGCACCACGATCTCTTCAAGAAAATCCCCGTGCACCTGATGTTCCGCTACAACTTTGTGCCCCTCGAGGAGACCGAAGATGGCCGGCTGGCCATCGCCATCGCCGATCCCAGCAAATTGATGATGATCGACGAGATCAGCCTGTTGCTGGGCAAACGCATCATCACCAAAGTTTCTACGCTCGGGCAAATCAGCGAGATTCTCAAGAAAACCGAGCAATCCAAGCGGGTGCTCGAGGACGCGAGCGAAGGCTTTGCGCTCGATGTCATCCGGGAAGATGAAGCCGGCAACGAGGAAAGCATCAGCATCGACCGCTTGACGGCGCAGGGGGATATCAGCCCCATTATTCGCCTGGTCGACACCACCATCTTCACCGCGTTGCAACGCAGGGCCAGCGACATTCACATCGAAACCCGCGACGACTCGGTCTGTGTGAAGTTCCGCATTGACGGGGTGCTGCAGCAAGCCATACCGCCGATTGCCAAGGAACATCATTCGACCATCATCTCGCGCATCAAAGTCATGAGCGAGTTGGACATCTCCGAGCGGCGGGTTCCGCAGGACGGACGCTTCCGCGTCAAATACGGAACTCCGGAACGACCCATCGATTTCCGGGTATCGATCATGCCTTCGATCCACGGGGAAGACGCCGTGTTGCGCGTGCTCGATAAAGAATCGATGAGCGAGAAGTTCCACAAGCTGACGCTCGATGTGGTGGGCTTCGACGATGACGATCTGCGCCGGTTCCGCCGCTACATCAAGGAACCCTACGGCATGGTTTTGGTGACCGGGCCGACCGGCAGCGGCAAGACCACCACTTTGTACGCCGCCGTGAACGAGATCAAGACCGACGAAGACAAGATCATCACCATTGAAGATCCGGTCGAATATCAGATCCGCGGCATCACCCAGATTCCGGTCAACGAGAAAAAGGGACTGACCTTTGCTCGCGGACTGCGATCCATCCTGCGCCACGATCCGGACAAGATCATGGTGGGCGAAATTCGCGATACGGAAACGGCGCAAATCGCGATTCAGTCGGCGCTCACCGGCCACCTGGTCTTCACCACGGTGCACGCCAACAACGTGGTGGATGTACTCGGCCGCTTCCTCAATATGGGGGTAGAGCCCTACAATTTCGTTTCCGCCCTAAACTGCATCCTGGCGCAACGGCTGGTCCGGCTGATCTGCGAATCTTGCCGCGACCTGGTGCACTATGAAGGCCAGACCTTGGAGGCGAGCGGACTCGACCCTGGGCAGTGGTCGCAGGTGCCATTCTTTGAAGGCCAGGGTTGCATTGAATGTGCCGGAACCGGATTCCGCGGCCGAACCGCGATCCATGAACTTCTCGAGTTGAGCGATCGAATTCGCGAGATGATTCTCGTAAAGAAGCCGACTTCGGAGATCCGCAGGGCGGCTCGGGAAGAAGGCATGCGGTTCCTGCGTGAGTCGGCTTTGGACAAGGTCAGATTGGGGCTGACCACTTTGAAGGAGATCAACAAGGTCACGTTTATCGAAAGCAATCGATAATGAGGCCAATAGCTGCTCCCCCGTCGGGTCAATAGTCCAAGTGCCCTTCCAGTTATTGCAAGGATCGGCTTTCGAGCGTTCTACTAATAGAGAGAGCCCGAATTTTGAATGATTTCGCGACCTAAGCCCAAACTGGCCTGCGAAGTCGCCGCCGATCGAGTACTTGCCGCTCGGGTAGGGGAACGGGGCGACGCCATCGAAGTGTGCGCCGCCGGTGAACTGGAACCGGGCAGCCTGGTTCCCGACCTGACCGAAACCAACCTTCGCCACCGGGACCGCGTGCTGGCCATGGTGCGCCAGACTTTGGGGGCTGTGGGCGGCCGCTCTCACGACGTCATTGCCGTGCTGCCCGACGCCGCCGTGAGGGTGGCCTTACTGGATTTTGAGACGCTTCCCGCCGGCCGTGAGGAGGCCGAAGCCGTGGTCCGGTTCCGGCTGAAGAAATCCTTGCCCTTCGACGTCGACAAAGCCAAGGTTTCCTATCATTCCCAGGCCTCCGACAGCGCATTGCGGGTCATCGCGGCGGTGGCTGTGGCCAGCGTGGTCGAGGATTATGAATCGGTCTTTCGTGAAGCCGGCTACGCTCCGGGGGTGGTTCTGCCTTCCATGCTAGCTGCCTTGGGGGCAGCGAAGGCGGAAAAACCGACGATGGTGGTCAAGGTAGACGCCCGTACGACCAGCATTGCGATCATGGATAAGCAGCAGCTGTTGCTCTTTCGCACTCTGGAGAACCCGCGCGGGGTGGCCGTTTCGGGAGAGCAGCTGGGAGAAGAGATCTATCCTTCGATCGTGTTTTTTCAGGACACGTATCACATGAATCTGGAGCACATCTTTGTCGCCGGCCTGGCCGATTCCGGCGGTGCAGTCCCGGCGCTCGGGGCGCAAACCGGAGTTCCGGTCAGTGAGTTGGTCAGCGCTTCGCAGCTGGGACACAGCATCGGTTCTGTTCCGAAATGGAGGATGGCGGGAGTGGTGGGAGCACTGCTCTCCTGACTATGCGTCTGGACATCAATCTCGCAACCCAGCCATATGAAGATGCGCAACGCTTCTGGCTCCGCTGGGGCGGCGGGCTGGCAGCCCTGGGCGTGGTCACCGCCGGGTTGCTCTATCTGACCCTGGTGGGCTGGTTGGGGGCGCGCAAGGACCGGAAGTTGATCGACCAGTATCAGAGCCAGATTCGAGCCTGCGACCGAGAGAAAGCGGAGGCGCAGGCGCTCATGAACACGTCCCAGAATGCGAGCGTTCGCGACCGCTCGCAGTTCCTCAACGACCTTTTTTATCGCAAGGCGTTCTCTTGGACCCAGGTGTTTGAGGAATTGGAGCGGGTGATGCCGCCCCGGGTGCATGTGGTATCGATTCATCCTGAGTTGGCGGTGGACAATGAATTGGCGATCCGGCTGGTGGTCGCCGGAGATTCTCGCGAACGAACGCTCGAACTGGTACGCAAGATGGAAGCCTCCAGCCACTTCCACCAGATCGAGATCGAACAGGAAAGCGTCGAAACCGGACAGGGAGCCAATACTGGCGATGCAGTCAGGTTTGACATCAGTGCGCTGTACGTGCCCGGAGTCGCAGGGCAGAACCAGGCGGGAGCACCGTAGTGCCTGACCTGAGAGAAACCCGTCTTAAGTTGAAAATCGCGCTGGCCGCGATGGCGCTGATCGACGTGATTGCCCTCGGGGTGTACTTCTCTCCCCTGGTCGGGCTGCAATCCTCCCGCCAGGCCCAACTCGCGCAGCTGTGGCTCATCCTGCAGCAGAAAACACGGGAAATTGCTCCGTTACGCGGGCTGGACAAGAAGATTCCTCAAGCCCACCAGCAGATCGATGATTTCTATCGGCAACGTTTGCCCGACGAGTCCTCGGCAGTCTCCGAAGTTCTCGGCAAACTTGCCGCCGAAAGCGGAGTGCGCATCGGCAGTATTAAGTACTCCTTCAAGGAACCGGAGAACGTAGGACTGCAGCGTATGGAAATCGAAGCCGATCTGGGGGGCGATTATCTGCAACTGGTTCGCTTCATCAACTCTGTGGAACGCAATCACATGTTTTTCCTGGTCGACAGCGTGCAATTGGGCGGCGAACAAGCCGGCATCGTTAAGCTGCAGATGAAGGCGGAAACTTACTTGAGGACGACATAGCCGACGTGAAACTGGGAGCCGAAAACCGGAAGAAATTGATCGTGTCCCTGGTGTTGGCGGGAACCGCGATCCTGCTCGTGGGCAGAATGTTCTTTGCCTCCGGGCCCGCTCCGGTGAACCCCGAGGCGGCAGCGTCTTCGACCCCTTCGACCAGAGTGGATCGATCTGCGCCGCGAAGCCGAGCCCGGGGCATGAAGGACCGGAAGATGGCGATGGCACCGCGATCGATCGATCCCACCCTGCGCACGGACTGGCTCAAGGTCAGCGAAGGTCAGGAATACAAAGGTGCGGGGAGAAACATCTTTATGGCGCAGGTCGAGATTCCTAAACCCGTGGCTCCCGCGGTTCCCGCGGTGGTCGTTCCCACGGGTCCGCCGCCCCCGCCGCCGATCAACTTGAAGTTCTATGGCTTCGCGAGCAAACCGGGCGAACCGAAGAGAATTTTCCTGTCGCAGGGAGAAGATGTGTTCATCGCCAGCGAAGGCGACATCATTGACCGGCGATACAAGGTCCTGCATATCACCCCCACACAGGTGGAGATCGAAGACGTACTCAACAACAACCGGCAAAATATTCCCCTAACGCAGGGGTGAAGGCGACAGGGCATGGATCAGCGGTCGGCCTGGGCTCGGCTCAGACTTGACGGCAACCGCCTCATGGCAAACAACCGATGGTTTCGAGTGTGACAATTCGCCGACGACGCCATGGCCAAAACAGGGACGGCTATATCCTCATCACCCTGATTCTGTTTGTGACGCTTCTGGCCATTGCCATGACCGCGCTGGCTCCGGTCATCGCGCAACAGCTGAAACGCGACCGCGAGGAGGAGCTCATTCACCGCGGCGTTCAGTACTCCCGCGCGATTAAACACTACGTCAAAAAGTTCGGTCGCTATCCCACGACGCTCGAGGCTTTGGAGAGCACCAACAATATTCGCTTTCTGCGCAAGGCCTACAAAGACCCGATTACGGGAAAGGACTTCAAGATCCTGCGCATGGGCGACGTGCAGATGTCGTTCGGGCCGGGCATCGCCGGAGCTACTTCCGCGGCCGGTCTGGCAGCGCAGTCGAGTGCGTTTAACGGGAGCGGTTCGTTCGGAAACAGCGG
>Ga0187778_10001063_pt1 | contig 19567 bp, 13 predicted proteins | sample 1015_Q2_SP5_20_M_FD_132418 | JGI IMG/M metagenome (GOLD analysis project Ga0187778, IMG submission 132418) | Tropical peat soil microbial communities from peatlands in Department of Meta, Colombia - 1015_Q2_SP5_20_MG | ecosystem: Environmental > Terrestrial > Soil > Wetlands > Peat | place...
ATTTGTGGCGCACCTCGCCTTCGTTGACACGATTCAGCTGGCTCGTTAGACTGGAAATCGTACCGTCCGTTCCTGCCTGCGCGGTTCCCCGGTAGCTCAACGGTAGAGCATTCGGCTGTTAACAGAGAACCTCAAATCCAATAACTCGTTTCTCTGGCGTCAGTTAACAGCTTCCGAATCATCCCCAAACACCTTTTTCTTGTCCCCCAAATGTCCCCCGGCGTGGGCCTCTGCCGTTGCGGCCCGTCTGGATTATTTCAGGTTTGGGCTGCGACGGCGGAAGACTGGGCTGTTTAAGGCTCGTCTTCCATTTGGACGATTAGGTAAGAGTAGCGGACAAACCGAGATTAATTTGGGTTAGTCAATGCTTGCGCGTTTATCCAAAGTCCTAACAGTGGCGCCGTCTGAAATACCCAATCCAGACAAATGCCGCCCCAATCCAGATGCATATAGCCTCTGCGAAATTGCCTCTCAGCTGCGGCGCACGGGAGAAACCGTATTCCAAGAGGAAGGGAATGGGAATCAGCGTAAATAAGATCGCAATCACCAATGAAGCCGTCCGCCAGCGCAGGCGCGCGAAATACACGAACCAAAGGCCCACCGCCAGGCTCCAGTCAAACGCCGCTTCCCACAGGGCGTCGCGAAGGCCATGGGTGAAATAGTACGACAGCGGGATGAGCGTAAAGAACAGGCTGAGGCCGAACAACCACTGACGTCGCCGCAAACCCCAAAGGACGCTCTCCAATTCGCGTTTCTCCTTTTCCGAATCTGCGGCAATGGGAATAGCGGCCCGCAAGGTTTCCAGTGGCGTCGTGGCGCTGCGTGCGATGCGTTCGAAATCGGGATTCTGGCGAAAATAATCCTCGACCAGCGCCTTCGTATCTCCGCTAGCCTCGCCGGAAAAATAAGCGGGCAACAAATCAGTGATCAAGTCCCGTGTGACATTCATGGTTTTGCTCCTGTGGCGGGAACGACTTCCCGCCATGCCTGCCTGGTTTGCATCAGCTTCAATCTCGCGCGATGAACCTTCACTTTCGCGGTGCCCAACGGGATTCCCAGCGTCCCCGCGATTTCCTCGTACGGCATTCCGTCAAGCGCGCGCATGAGCAGCACCGTGCGGTCTATCTCCGGCAGTTGCTGCAACGCCGCAAGCACCGCGCGCACTTCCGCAGTCTGCTCCATTTGCGTCTGCACGCTGATCCGGGTATCGGGCATATTCTCGTCAAGCTGCGTGTGGCGCGCGGCCCGCCGTAGCAAATCGGTGTACGCGTTTCGTGCAATGGCAAAAAGATAGCTTTTCACTGTCGGCTGACGAATGCGGCCAGCCGTCACCCACAGGCGCACGAACGTGTCCGAGGTGATCTCATCCGCCATCACCACATCGCCGCACAAATACAGTGCAAATCGGCGGACATCGCCGGCATAGCGTTCGTAGAGGTTCTCGATGTCCGTCATTTCCGATTGCCACACAAGTTACGGGCGAACACTCGAAAGGTTACAAAGCAATTCCTGGTGAGCCGTTTCCTCACGGCTCATGGCCTATGAAACAGCCGTGGTCACGATTACTGTTGAACTTTCGCCATTTCACCGGTAATCCCGGTTGTGAGTGTAATCCGAGCACTGTTCAACGCAGCGGAGATTAAATCATGTCCCCCATGTCCCCGAACTCTGCTCAAACGCTCTGCCTAAGCATCACAAAACGGGACACTTCCCAACGGCTCAATTGTTGTGAGCATTCTGCGTGCTACCGAAAGGTCATGACGGATTCTGTTTCTTGTAATAGAATGAAAACAAGCGCGTTGCGCGGTTCCCCGGTAGCTCAACGGTAGAGCATTCGGCTGTTAACCGAAGGGTTGCTAGTTCGAATCTAGCCCGGGGAGCCAAATCCTCATCGAACCAATAAGTTACAGTAACAAGAAAAGCGAAAGAGTGTTTGGTCGTCAACCAAGAGGTCGGTGGCTTCAAATTCACTCGCCCGACGACTTCTATCTCCCTCTGCGAATTTGACTTACCGACATCAAGCCGCGAGTACGGTTCCCTCCTTTTGTAGCCCGCGTAGCCCAAGTAGGACGGTGTTGCGCAACCGCTGCTCGGCGCTGAACTGTGTGCGCCACCACTCGTTCACCCCCGTGCGGTTGAATTTGTGGGTCAGTCTCCGAGTGGCCGACCAACCGTAAGTAGCAGAACAATTTGCCTCCAAGCAAATGTTCCAGGATTTGTGAAGTCTACCGAAACCCGGACTCTTTAGCCCAACTAATGATGTAACCTTGCAGGAAAGCGGTAAATTCTTCCGCAACTGGCGAGAGCTTCCTGCCTCCCTTACGAATCTGATAGAAATCAAGGTGCACAGTAGGGTTGACCAAAAAGCTAATAAGGAGTCCTCTCTTGCGACATTCCGGTAATGCGAAGGAAGGAACGACAGCGATTCCCCCTCCCGCGTCGACCATGGCAATTTGCGTTAACAGAGAGTTCAAAACAAGACTCGGTTGGTAGCTAATGCCCGCCTTCGCTAGGTTCCTGTCAACAAACTGCTGAAGGGGCACGGACGGCTGCAACGTAACGAATCTCTCTCCCTTCAATAAGGCCCAACTCGCCGTGGGACGGGAGGGCGCGCGCCTGGGATTCCCTCTTATCACCATCAGCGAAAAACGGAACAAAGGGTTTCGCCGGATGCCGGGAACGTGCTTGAAGAAGAAACCGAGTCCCATATCGATTTCCCCAGACTCGACCCTCCCTAAAGTGGTGGCGCTATCACCATCGAACACCTGTAGCCGAAGCTCTGGCCTTCGGGGACGGAACGCTTTGATGGCTTGCGCTACTCCGCCGGCTGCCCAATCGGGCGGTGCACCGACTGACAGGGATGGGCCTACGGCGCCCTCGGTTCCCGCGATGCGGGACAGAGACTTGTCTAACTCATGAAGGTGGTGTTGGACAGCCGTCAGTAATTCGGTTCCCGACGCGGTAAGGGCAACCTGTCGGGTGGTGCGGTCGAAAAGCCTGACCCCCAGTTGGTTCTCCAACTCCTTGATCAAGATGCTCAGACCAGCAGGGGTGATGAACAGCGCGCCAGCGGCGCGCGTGAAGCTGCGGTGTTGTGCGACTAGCAAGAAAGCTCGAAGCTGCCGCGAGGTAAAATCAATCATTAAATGATCCTAAACAATTGTTAGTTTATTTTAGCTTGTATTATAAGGCCGCCGAGCAGTAAATCAACAAAAGCAACTGTCCGACCGGGCCGACTTTCTGGGACGTGTTTTCAGTCGCATGGAGTGGAAAATGGAAAATTGGCAAGGTACTGTTTCCTCCATTCACATCGCGCCAAAGGCGGCGGCCAAAATGCAGTGCGTTCGAGAAGTGCGGGCCATTCCGGGTCGTGGGCTAGAGGGTGATCGATATTTTTACGAAGTCGGATTTCACTCCTCGAAGCAGATCTACGGTGGGCACGAGATCACTCTAGTCGAGTTGGAGGCCGTGGAGGCCCTCAACATGGGCGTCAACGCCGAGGCAGATCCGCCGGCAATCAAGATATCAGCTGCAGACACGCGCCGAAACATTGCGACCTGCGGTGTTCCGCTGAATTCACTCGTGGATCGTGAGTTCTGGGTTGGGGAAGTTCTCCTACGCGGCACGCGTCTGTCCGAGCCTTGCAAGCACCTCGAAGAACTGACAAATCCCGGCATACTGACTGGCCTGATACATCGCGCCGGTTTACGAGCACGCATCTTGAACCAGGGCGTCATTCGCGTCGGCGACTCTATCTGCCCGCAAGATTCTTCTTTGCCGAGTAAAGGATTCTGAACCCATGAACGCTCTCGGTTCGGAGCACGAAAGAAAGGCTGGTGCGATTCCTCTGGATTCAACTCCAATCGCAGCCGCGACAACCGATTATTTAGGCGAAGTCGGCCGACGCGCGACACGCCGGATTGCATGCCGTCTGCTACCTTTCGTCTTTCTCGTTTATGTCGTCAACTACATCGACCGCGTTAACGTATCGTTCGCCAACCTTAGGATGAGCGCGGATCTGGGATTCAGCGACCGTGTTTATGGTTTAGGCGTGGGGATGTTCTACATCACCTATACGCTTTTCGAAATACCTGGAGCCATCATTGCCGAACGCTGGAGCGCCAGAAAATGGGTTGCGCGCATCATGCTCTCGTGGGGAATTGTTACGCTGCTGACAGGTTTTGTTCATACGCCAAGGGAGTTCTATGCCGCGCGCTTTCTTCTAGGCGTGGCGGAATCCAGTTTTTTCCCGGCGATGATCGTGTATTTGACGCATTGGTTCCGCTTGCGCGAGCGTGGCCGCGCCATCGCTTGCTTGTATTGCGCGGTACCTGCCGCCTCCTTGATCGGCTCTCCTCTCGCCGGCTGGCTGCTCGGAGTACATTGGCTCGATCTGGCGGGCTGGCGCTGGCTCTTTGTTTTGGAGGGGTTTCCTGCCATCGTCCTCGGCGTTATAACCATGTTCTATTTGACGGACTGGCCCGCGCAGGCGCGCTGGCTTCCTGAACAAGAGCGCAATTGGCTCGTTAACGAACTGCGGTTGGAGCGCGCGGCAAAAGAGAAGATTAGGACCTATACCGTTATGGAAGCTTTTAGAGAACGGCGGATTCTTGTCTTGGTTGTCGCTTACCTCCTGGCCATGACCGGATATCTCGGCAACGTCTACTGGCTTCCCACCTTCGTGAAACGCGTTTCCGGCCTTTCCAATCAAACCGTGACTACTTTGCTTTTGATCCCCGCGCTGATAGGCATTGCCGCGATGCTCCTTAATGGCTGGCACTCCGACAAGACGAACGAACGCTTTTGGCACACAGGGATTCCTCTGCTGGCTGCCGGTTTGATGTTCAGCTTCTCGACGTTTGCCCGGCTCGATGTGACTTTAGGCGTGGCGTTCTTACTTCTGGGAAGTGGCTTATTGTATGCCTATCTTCCGACGTTCTGGACCATACCCACGACCATGCTCAGCGAAGCCGCAGCCGCCGCCAGCTTCGGACTCATCAACTCCATCGGACAACTCGGCGGATTCACCGGAAACTACACGATCGGCGTTCTCAATGATCAAACGCACTCGCTTACGGCAAGTTTCGGCTTCATCGGCCTTGTCTACTTGGCGGCGGGCACCCTGATTCTTAGTCTGAGAAACCGCCCACCACTTTGTGCAGTAGAGGGTTCAGTCAGTTCGACAGGGTGATCTTCCTAGAGAGCTAAGCATGTCCACTCGACTGATTTTTGGTTTTGTTTTTTCACTAGCTGTGATACTGCAAAGCTTCCAAACTTATCCCACAAAGCCCATTCGCATGATCGAGCCCTTCGGGGCTGGCGGTGGACCTGACTTGATAGCGCGGGCAGTCAGCCCAAAGCTTTCTGAGTTGTGGGGTCAGCCCGTGACGGTAGAGAACCACCCTGGCGGCGGAGCTACGGCAGCACCCGCACTTGTCGCTACTTCGCCTGCCGACGGTTACACGTTGCTCGTGAACACCAGCGCTCAAGCGTATACGGCGGTGTTCGCGAAGAATCTGCCGTACGATCCGTTAAAAGATTTCATCCCCGTCGCCCCGCTCACCAGCCAACCTTATGTGTTGGTCTCGGGCGCGTCGTCTGGCATCACCACCGTGCGTGAGCTTACTGCGGCGGCGAAGGCAAAGCCCGGTGAACTGAAGTTCGGCACGACCGGCATCGGCACTGGGACGCACTTCGGGATCGAGAAGTTCAATTTAGAAGCTGGTGTTAAAGCGGTGCATGTGCCCCCGCGACCGGGCGACGCGATCGCTGACGTGATCGCCTATGCGGTCGCAGGCAAAACGACTTACATGATGGCGCCCATCTCACTCGCTCTGGCCGATATCCGTGCAGGCAAGCTCTGTGCGCTGGGCGTGACCACACAGAAGCGTTCGTCCTTACTGCCCGACGTTCCGACCATCGCGGAGGCTGGCGTCCCTGGCTTCGATTGGCCAATTTGGTATGGAGTATGGGCGCCGGTTGGCACTCCTGCCGAAGTAGTGGACAAACTGGCGAAGGACATTGCACGCGCGTTGGCAGCGGCTGATGTACGCGACCGACTTGCAAAACACGGGGCCGATCCGATGAGCATGACGCAGCCGGAGTTCGCGCGCTTTGTGGTGAGCGAGAGTGAAAACGCGGCGCACATCGCCAAAGCCGCTGGGATCAAACTTCAGTAAAGTGTGAGTTGCACATTATGAAGCTCTGCTAAGGAACGACCGCTCCCCAGCGGTCGAGAGTTGAAAAAGCCCTAGTTCCACTTGCCTTCAACTTTGGCTGGCACGGGCAACCTGGAAGTAAAATTCCTCGACCAAGGCCCAAGTTCCGATTTGCCGACAACTCGTCCATGTATCATTTCCGAGGAGTCGTGAACCGAGTTGTCGAATAGAATGCTCCTGCTAGTTACGACAAAACGGTCGGCGCTACTGACGACCAGCGTGGCTGTCAGATTGGCCGAGCCTCGACCGTAATGAGCCAGTCGGATCGCTTTACTCAAGAAACGGGTCGCGCAAGTCGGGGATTTGATCGAGCGGCTCAGTGGAGATTCTCTGGATTTGCTCTTGCAGAGCCCGGCGAAGCTCAGGATCGTCGGCGGGCGCATAACGCAACGCCTCGGAATAGTCCCTCAGAGCATCTTCGCGAGAGCCGAGCTGTCGGGAGATATTCCCCAATTCGATCCAGACGAAAAATGCGCTCGGGTCCATATTCACCGACTCCCGCAGCAGACGCTGGCCCGCTTGCAGGTCCGGTTTCTCTGCGTAAATCTTCGAAAGGGACAGCCCATAAAGGTTGCCAGCAAGGACCCCAGCGCAGGAGCAGGGCCCCTGATAAATCAACAAATTACCGAAGCGCGCGGTGGGGACACGAGCGCGCAGCGAAGCTGCATCCCACAACGGCATCGGCCCGACAAACGTGGCGCTGATCAAGATGGTGCCCGTGTAGTTCGGTGAACTGAGTCGAGCTTCATCGCGCTTGAGGTCGTGACCCAGCCAATCGACCTGCCGCGCGACCATGTCCGGAATGTTTAGCGGACTGTAAGCAACAACGGGAAGTTGGCCGGCTGGTTCCAGGACGCGGTGATAATAGTCGGCGAGTTCTTTGCCACGCTGGCCGCCGTCTACGCCCTCATCGCCAAAATATAGATACGCATTCTTTGTGCCGCCAAGGAACTCGTTGAAATACTCCCACGGGCGCATGACAGGGACGGCTGACGCTGCCGCCGCAAGCAAGACGACAATAACGCCAATGCGCAAGGCACGGCTGGACGACGCGAGAGCTTCGCTAACTGCAACTCCGCTGAGAATGTAGAGAAGCACAACGACCGGGAGCGCGTGGCGAATTCCAGCGTAGGTCTTTCCAAAAACGAGTACCAACAAGAACAGAAGAATGGCCGCCAAGATAATCGCAAATCCGCCACGATATTCCTCCGGGAGACGACGCGCGAAAAAAAGAAAAAAACCGATCAAAACAACGATCGCGGAACCAATCGGCATTTTCAGAAGGATCATCGCCGGGAAAAAATAGCGGGGCGCCCTTCCGATATACGGGTGGCCAAACGCGGTGATGAGATCGTAACGACCTTTAAGTCCGGCGCGGATCGTGTCTGCGAAGCCCCAGATGTAGGCGCGAGGCACGACATGCGTTTTTGCCATGGTCGTAAGCACAGCTCGATAGGAGCGCGAATGAACATCGTCAATCTTGCTCGCCAGCGGGCGATTGAATACCTCCTGCAAGGCACGGCTCTCCGTATAGCGGAAAAAATAACCACCCCATAAGATAGCTAGGGCGCCAGCTAAAAGCGCGGCCACCTTGCTGAGACGCAGCGCTCGCCACCCACCCGCATGCTGAGTTGGAGGGGCGAGTGCGGCGACAGTGCCCGTCACAACGACAAAGATAAGAAAGACTGGCGCGGAATGTTTCGCTGCGAGGGTGAGCCCGAGGGCGAGAGCGCACAGTAAGATGTCCGGCCACGCCCATGTGCGAAACGCCCGAACCGCGAGCACTACGGCGCTTGCGGCGAGGAGCGCCACTGGCAAGTCCATAAGGACAACGGGCAGATGAGCTGCCACTGTCGGATCGATCGCGAGGATGAGCAGAGTGCCGAGTGCGACGCCGGCACCGAAACTTCTACGCAGCGCGAACGCGAGAAGACACAGGAGAAGCCCATTCAACGTCCACATTGCGAAACGCGCACGCCGCTGGACCGCGTTGAAATCGTTACTGAAATAGACAGCATTCTCGGTGAAGCCGCGCTCGTCATCTTTGTCCGTGAACGGGCGGATGCTCTCGAGATGAAAGGCGGCAGGCATGAACGCGCCGACCCAGAGCTTCACGAGCGGCGGTTGTTCCGGATTGATGCGGAAGTCACCGTAGCGCACATAAGAGACGCCAGCTGCGATGTGATAGGGTTCATCGATCGTGAATCCATCGAGTCGAGTGACTATGGCAGACCGAACGATGACCGTGCAGATTAACAGCACCACCAGGATAGTGAATCGCCACAACTGCACTTCCGGAGACGTTCGGACTACTGGAGGCGTTCGATGGTCCTCTGACGGTGGCACGACGCGACTGGTCAAGGTTTCTCCTCGCTGAGGAGTCGGAGCCAATCAAAGGCAACGTGCGCACATCATAGCGAAGAGAGACGATGCGAGTCGAGCAGAGCGGCGCTCACAACCCAAGCCCTGATAACGGACTATGCGGAAGTAGGGCACTTGGACGGAAAACGCGCTTCCGCCGAAGTGCTACCCGCTTCGGGACCCGGGGTCGATGGTTCAAACCATTTTGACAACTGCCACTGCGGGGCGATTAGATCGGTGCAGAGCCAATTGGTGGTAGCCCAAGTAGCCCAACTGAGGGACTGAAAATCGGTCGTGTTTCCCGGTAAGCGACACACGATAAAGCATTTAGGATTTCAACCACATCGGCTGTTAACCGAAGGGTTGTTAGTTCGAATCTAGCCCGGGGAGCCAACCTCTTTATCATCAATCACCTGAAAAGGTCAGAGGGCACTCGTCAGAGTTGGGTATGCTGGCCGGTCCGCACGGTCACGGCGAGCGAAGTGGCCGATTGTCAATCATTTGGTGTGTGAGTAGAGCCTTCGGTTGCGGGCCGAAGGATTGTTTCGCGTGTCATTTCAGGATGGGGCACAGGGGTCTGGTAAAACCGCTAGGTCACGCAGTCCCGTCACGAAGTAAATTCGGTTTTTCTCTTCAGCTTTTCGCTGCCGTGTACTTCTGAACCTTCTAGGTCCCGGTGAGTCCGCGAACCAAAGTTACCGCGAAGCTTGTCAACCAAGCACAACCCTAAAATTCGATGTCACATCCCATCTCGTATCGATACCGGTTACCGCATGCAGATGAGGAGAACGCAAATGCCCCGTGCTCGATCAAGCAGGCTGTCTTGGAAAATGCTCGTAACCATGCTCGCCGCGAGTCTTGTCCCATCCGTCGCCGCTCAGAATGTGTCTGAACAGATGTTCCTTTTGACAGTGACAATCTCGGGAAACTTCGTCTTTATGAGCTCGCTCCATACTGGATTTGCGATTGGCGCGACCACGATTTGGCTTTTGGAAGACAGACATTCCAAGCTCAGAAGCCCGCTTGAAGGCAACCAGGCAGTCCCGGTCAAACATCTGAGAAGACAAAAGAGGGAACCGAATTTCATGGCGCGGTGTCCATGAAACGTGGGTAGGTTCCCGCACCCCCCGAAAGGTACGTGCAAGAAGGGAAATCGAAATCGTTCCAAGGCTAGGTGCTGCGCGTAGCCAAGAGTCGTGGTGTGGGATCACCTTGGCACTGCGGGGAGGAAACCGATGTGGCCTAATTTTCAAAAAACGTCCGGGCAGAGAATTCTTCTGAGCACCTTTTCTGCGTTCGCGGTACTGATGACGGCTGCATTTGTGAGGACCTTTTCGGGGGCGGAGAAGGCGGGAGAATGGGCAACTTATTCTCACGGGGTCCTTCGCGTGGTTATCCCTTACCGCGCGGCGCAGGCGGGCTCGGGGCGGCTGACTGTGGAGGTCCTAGACCCAGAAAATCACATTATCGGGCGCGCAGAGAAACTTGCCGATGTAACGAAGGGCGCGTCGCGGTTCAGAGCGGAAATGAAGCTGGATAAGGCGGTGCCGTTGGACGAGCTTGTTTGGCATCGAGCGCGATACGAGTTTCGCTATGACGACGCAAAAGTGGAGCCGCTGGAGGGCGTGGAGTCCATCTCCAACATTCTGAGGCTCCCCGTGCTGCGCGTTCTGGGGCAGCGGACTTATCTGGCGGGCAGCAAGGCGGCTGTGCGGGTGATTGTCAGCGATTCAAAAGGTCACGTGATTCCCGGGCGCGGCGCGGTGCGAATTGTGTTGGAGGCAGAAGGCAAGGAGCGCCGGACACTTTTTGCGGGGCGTTTGAATCGTCGCGGCACAACGGAAGCCCAGTTTCAGTTTCCGGAAGGCGTTACAGGGAATTGTAACTTACATTACGCCGTGGATACCTCACTGGGAGCGGCCGAATACAGCCAAGGAATCCGGTTGCAGGAGAAAGTAGGGATTCTGCTGACGACGGACAAGACGATCTATCAACCGGGACAAATGATCCACGTGCGTGCGCTCGCGCTGGACCGTGCGGACCACCGGGCGGCAGGGAAACGCAATTTAGTTTTTGAGATGGAGGATTCGCACGGGAACAAAGTCTTCAAAAAGACGACGGAAACGGATGAGTTTGGAATCGGTTCAGCGGACTTTGGACTGGCGAACGAAGTGAATCTGGGGACGTATCACGCGCGGGCGATCCTGGGAGAGGCCGGCACAGAGTCGGCGAATACTTCGGAGGTTGCGTTGGACGTGGAGAAATACGTCCTGCCGAAATTCAAGGTGGAACTGAATTTCGCGTCTCCCGCGGGAAAGAAGAAGCACGGGTATCGCCCCGGGGATCATGTCAGCGGTACGGTGCAGACAAACTATTTTTTTGGAAAAGCACTGGATGGCGCGGAAGTTTCCGTGAAAGCGGAAGGAATGGATGTCACGACGTTCAACGTTGCCTCGGTGGAAGGGAAGACCGACCACGACGGCGCCTATCACTTCGATTTGCAACTTCCGGATTATCTGGCAGGGAGGCCGCTCGACAAAGGCACGGCAAAGGTGCTGGTCGAAGCAACGGTAAAAGACACGGCAGGGCACTCGGAGAGCCGGGGCGAGCCCATCACGGTCAGCGAGTCTGCCTTTTTGCTGACGGCGATTCCGGAAGGTGGAACGCTAGTTCCGGGGCTAGAGAATCAGGTGTTCCTGGTGGCGTCGTATCCGGATGGAACGCCAGGGGAAGCGAGCCTCAAAATACGGTCAAAGTCGGGCGGCGAGCAAGCCGTCGCAACCGACGCCGCGGGTCTCGCCGTGGTCACCCTGAAGGCGCCGCAGAGAGACGAGGTGTTGCAGATTGATGGGACAGACAAAGAGGGCGAAAAGGTTTCCACGCAAGTGCCGCTGCAGGCTCGCGCAGGCGATGAGCAGGTGCTGGTGCGTGCAGAGAAGGCCGTCTACCGCGCGGGCGATTCGATTCGACTCAGGGTGTTGGCGACGAAGAAGAGCGGAACCGTCTACGTGGACGTGGTCAAAGAAGGGCAAACGATTGAGACGCGCGATTTGGATTTAACGGAAGGTGAAGCGGAGCTAACGATTGCAGGAGGCCCCGAGTTGGCCGGCACAGTGGATGTGAACGCCTACCTGTTCGGTGAAAACGCGCAACCCGTCGCGGATCACCGGCTCTTGTTTGTACAACCGGCGGATGAGCTGAGAGTCGAGACAGTGGCGGATCGTCCTGTATACAAACCTGGCGACGATTCCCACGTCCGCTTTCACGTGACGGACAAGAACGGCCAAGGAGTGCGCGCGGCGTTGGGGCTACAGATTGTGGATGAAGCGGTGTTCGCGCTGGCCGAAAAGAAACCTGGATTCGCGAAAGTGTTCTTTTACCTCGAGCAGGAAGTGATGAAGCCGCGGTATGAGATTCACTCCGTTGGGCTGCCAGAGATCGTAGAGCCGGTTTCTGACGACAAAGAGGCACAGCGAGATGTTGCCGCGCGCGCACTTTTCTCGGCTACGGAAGTCGTGAGGCAGAACCGATTCGACGGTGAGACCGGACGAGAGATTCCCCGAACGAAGTATTACGAATACTGGAACCGGTACCAGGCACAGTTCCAAGAGGAGGCAAAGAAGATCGCGACAGCCCTGGGGCATGCGATGGCAAGTGACCAGAAGGAGAACGATCTCGAGAAAGTTTTCAAGAATCTGGCCGATTCCGCCAAGCCGGAATTTCGCGATGCATGGGGAACCAAGCTGAGACTCGAGCACAGTCCCTGGGATAACAGCAAGACGATGTTTATGATTCACGGCGCGGGCCTGGACAAGAGCTTCGATACCGCGGACGACTTGCGGGTTGCGTTGTATTTCCGGCGAAGCCAAATCGTTACGACCGCGGCAGCGGGCGACACGAGGCTGAGTGTGAAGATTGAGCACGACAGCGGACCGAGGGGTAGCCGCGCGAAGATCTCAGGGTTGGTCATCGACCCGGCGGGCGCGGTGATTCCGGATGCGGTCATAACGGCCACAAATATGACAATTTCAAGCTCGCAGGTCGCGCATTCCAATCCGTCAGGCGAGTTTCATTTCTCGGCGCTGCGTCCTGGGATTTATAAAGTGACCGTAAGCAGCCGGGGTTTTCGCCAGGCGGAAGATACGTTTCAACTGAAAGAGCAGGACCTTGCAAAAGTCACGGCGCGATTGGACGTTGGAGCTGTGTCTGAAATGGTCGAAGTTTCCGCGAACTCAGTGGTGGTTGTTAGCACGGATTTGGCTACCATCAGCGAAAGCCGGGCATTTGGTGTCGGCGGAGTTCCGGGTGGAGTGGCCGGCGGAGTGTTGGGTGGGGTCATTGGCGGGCAAGGATGGGCTCCCCCGGCTGCGAAGCCGATCCACATGAGTTTCATGGCCCTGCCAGAGAACGGCCGGAAAGTTACGCGAATTGCAGCGACAAATGCTGATGAAAAGGAAGAAACGGCAGATATTCACGTTCGCTCTTACTTTCCGGAGACGCTGTACATCAATCCGGCGATCATCACGGATCGTAATGGGATGGCGGAAATTTCCGTTCCATTAGCGGACAACATCACGACGTGGCGGATGTCCATGATCGCTTCCACGCAGCGCGGGACCCTGGGTACGGCAACGTCGAGCCTGAAAGCGTTTCAAGATTTTTTTGTCGACTTGGATTTGCCGGTCGTACTGACGCAGGGAGATCAAGTGTCGTTGCCAGTAGCCATCTACAACTACACGGATGCGAAAGGCGAAGTGCGGCTAAAGCTGAAGGACGAGGACTGGTTTGCTTTGGTGGACGATTCCGGAGAGAAATCCGTCGATGTCGACGCACAACATGTGGGTGGATCGCAATTCACCTTGGGAGCAAAGCGAATCGGGAAGTTCAAGCTGACACTGACCGCTCAAATGACAGGGAACTCGAAACGCGCGGACGTGGTGGTGCGGGAAATCGAAGTCGTTCCCAATGGGCGAGAGCAGAACATCGTTTTCAACGGGCAACTGGAGTCGACGGCGAGTCACACGGTGGAATTCCCGCAAACGGCGATTGAAGGCGCGAGCAAGATCTTTGTGCGCTTGTACCCCGGGCCGCTGAGCCAGATTATTGAAGGGATGGATTCGATTTTGCGGATGCCGAACGGATGTTTTGAGCAAACCTCGTCAAGCACCTATCCGAACGTGCTGGCGCTGGACTATATGAAGCGGACAAAGAAGTTGACGCCCGAGGTGCATGCAAAGGCGGAGGGATATGTCGCCAACGGGTATCAGCGGCTGCTGACGTTTGAAGTGCAAAGCGGCGGATTCTCGTGGTTTGGGCAGGCGCCGGCGAACAAGATTTTGACGTCGTACGGGCTGATGGAGTTCTACGACATGTCGAGAGTGCATGACGTAGACCCGCGCGTGATTAATCGCACGCAACAATGGCTAGTATCGCAACAACAACCGGATGGCAGCTGGAAGCCGGACACGCAGTTCATCAATGAAGGGGCGACAAACCGATACAACAAGGATGCGCTGCGAATTACGGCGTACATCGCTTGGTCGTTAGGGAACACCGGTTACCAGGGCTCTGCGCTTCAGAAGGCCGGCGAGTACATTCAAAAACATCTTTCGGAGAAAGTCGATCCTTACACGTTGGCTGTGCTGGCTAATTTTGCTGCGGATTCCGGAAAGGATCTCGAGTTCACACGTCAAGTGATGCAGATGCTGCTGGACGCGCGCACGGAGAAGGATGAACAGGTGTGGTGGAGTTCGGAAGAAACGGGCGTCTACTCGACTGGAACGAGCGCGGGCGTGGAAACCACCGGGTTGGCTGTGCAGGCCCTGCTGAAATGGGGTCGAGCTGCGGCGACGACACGCAAAGCGTTTGCGTTCATCACGGCGAAAAAAGATGCAACGGGCGCTTGGGGCAGCACGCAAGCCACGATCATGGCGTTGCGTGCGCTGCTGCTTGCCAGCGACAAGGGGACAGCAGATTTGCGCGGAACGGTCGAGATCGCGGTAAACGGAAGAACTGCCGAGAAGCTGGTTTTGACTCCGGAAAACAATGACCTGCTGCATCAGTTTGTCTTCAAGGAGATTAACGGAAGCGGGTCGAACCTGGTGGAGATTCGCTACGAAGGCAAAGGAACGCTGGGGTATCAGGCCGCGGGGCAATACTTTATTCCCTGGGAACAGGAAAGCGGGAAGGAGCCCTTTTCGATTTCTGTAAATTACGACCGCACGAAGCTGGCGCAGGATGACATTGTGACCGCGACGGCCATTATGCAAAACAACCTGTCTAAGATTGCGAACATGGTAATGGTGGATCTGGGAATTCCGCCGGGCTTTGACCTCCTGAGCGAGGATTTTCAGGAATACCAGGGCAAATCGTCGAAGCTGAATAGTGGGCGATTGGAAAAATTCAGCCAGACGGCAACGCAGGCAATTCTATACTTCAACGCGTTCGCGCCAGGGCAGACGGTGCAGGTCAAGTTTCGGCTTCGCGCCAAGTACCCGATTCGGACGCGAACATTCCAGTCGCGGGTGTATGAATATTACGACCCCGACGTTAGGTCGGTAGCGCGTCCGGTGGCGCTTGAAGTGAGAAAGCAATAGCGTGATTCACCGCACCGCAGCACAGATACATGGTACTCGCACCTTTCGGTTGCGAAAGCAAGAAATCCCATATGGATCTTTTGCCCGTGATCGGGTGGGCGGGAAATCATTCGCTAACGAAGCATTTTAGTGTTTCACGGACCCTAATTCGGGACCAGGAGGTCGATGGTTCAAATCAATTCACCCCGAGCATTTCCAGTTTGTCACAGAGCCCTTGCGTCGAAAATCGTTAGGCAGGAGTGAGTAGCCCAAGTAGCCCAACTGAGGGACTAAAAATCGGTCGTGTTTCCCGGTAAGCGACACACGATAAAGCATTTAAGATTTCAACCACTTTGGCTGTTAACCGAAGGGTTGCTAGTTCGAATCTAGCCCGGGGAGCCAAAATCCCACATTTGCTACTGATTACGCCGCTTTCGCGGATTGAGTTTTGGCCTCAGAAAGTCGGCCAAGTTGGCCAATTCCCAGCGGCAGGCTCGCAGCTTAAGTTCAAGCCCAACCTTTTCAGCCCATTCTTTACGAGCGAACCGAGCAGAGGCCGCTCTTCCTTGCTCAAGAGATCCTTGCGCTAACGAAGATGAACTGGAACAATACGCAATTCTACAACTTCGAACCGATCACGCTCAAAGCGGCACGCAAGGTCGGCAGCATCTTCAAATACATGAAGCCAACAGATCCGTTTCAGTCGCGGTATAGCTTTTACATGTAAGGAGGACAAGCCCAATTCCACTTTCGCAGTCGTCACGATCAAAACTCCAACGTCAACCAAGCTAGTCGTGATAAAAAGCCATTTCACCGCGGTGAGCAAAGCGAGCATCGTCTTCTGGCACCCGAGGCATCCATTGCAATCGAACCCCGGCGCGAACCGGGGAAGGCGCGGCACTTCGTGAGCGAGGATGGGTTAGCGTTCGAGGTTTGGTCCGACGGACCCGTGGCAAACCAAAATCTGTGAACCCTAGTTGGCGAGCAGCTTTACCTGCCAGAGACTTCGCAGGAGCTCGGGGCCCCTCGACCTACCCGACATGACGCCAACGTCGAGCCCGATCTTGTTTCGATATCTGAAACACTGAGTGATACCCTTTATTGTATAACATGCTCACCTTGAGATAATTTAGGGTATCGCTTGTGTTTCGCTCTGATGTATTATATGGTGTCAATCATGAAGAATGATGTAAAAAAAGGTGTCAAGCCCCTCCGGCAGAAAGCGCTGCCCGCCGAGCTGCGCCGGGCCCTCAGGGAGGCTCGGGAGAAGCGCGGCTGGAGCCAAAGAGACCTAGCGGGCCGTCTCAGCATCGGCCAGAGGCATATCTCCGGCATCGAATCCGGCAAGATCGTGCCGCGCTATGACACACTCCTTGAGCTGGTCCGCGCCCTCGACCGCGACCTCCTCATGGTGCCCCGCGCTCTTGTGCCCGTCATGCAGTCCCTTGTCCGCGACCACCTGAAAGACCAGCCAGGTGAAGGCGAGGAACGCCCCCTTTACGTCGCCGACGGAGACGAGGACACGGCGGCGGAGCTGCGCGATGAAGTTTGATCCGAAAACAATCAGCGCGCTCTCCGTGCGCCTACACAAAAGGCACATAGGCGTCATCACCCGCCTCGCGGGCGACCGCCAGCTTTTTGCATTTGAGCAGGAGTATATAGATGACCCGAAGCGTCCGACTCTGAGCCTCTCCTTCAAGGGCAGCACTGGTGGGCTCGTGACACAAACGCGTCCCACGGCGCGCCGCGTGCCACCGTTCTTCTCTAACCTTCTCCCGGAAGGTCACCTGCGCGACTATCTCGCCAAGCGCGCGGACGTCAATCCCGAGCGCGAATTCTTCCTCCTCACCGTGCTTGGAGCCGACCTTCCCGGCGCGCTTGTCATTGCGCCACTTGAGGGTCAGGCGCAGGGGCCAAAGGCTCATCATGATCATGACGATGAGCACGACCATGCGCACGACAGCGAACAACCGTTGCGTTTTTCTCTCGCCGGAGTGCAGTTGAAATTCTCGGCCGTCATGGAGGCCTCTGGCGGCCTGACCATTCCTGTGGACGGCATGGGCGGATCGTGGATCGTCAAGCTGCCTTCAACCCGCTATAAGTCGGTTCCCGAGAATGAATTCGCCATGATGGAACTGGCCCGACGCGTCGGCATCTCCGTCCCTGAAAACAAGCTCGTAGATATAGCAAGCATCAAAGGACTGCCCGAACAAGCGCATACAGTGGAAGGCCGAGCGCTCGCCGCGAAGCGTTTCGACCGAAAGCCGGGTGGGGAGCCCGTTCATATGGAGGATTTCGCACAAGTCTTCGGGGAATTTCCCGACGACAAGTATAAACGTCACAGCTACGCGAACATTGCCGCTGTCCTCTGGGCGGAAATCGGCGAGGACGCCATACTCGAATTCGTCCGCCGCCTCGTATTCTCCGTGCTGATCGGCAACGCCGATATGCATCTCAAGAACTGGTCCCTCCTTTATCCCAACCGCCGCACGCCCGTCCTGTCGCCGGGCTACGATTTTGTCGCCACGCTGCCCTATATTCCCAACGACAAGCTCGGCCTGAGCTTCGGCGACAGCCGCAGCCTTTCTGAGATCACCCCAGACCAGATGCGCCGCTTCGCCGACAAGGCAAGAATTCCAGCAAGCCCGCTCTGGAAGATCGCCGTCGAGACTGCGCAGAAGACCGCCGCAGGCTGGAAATCGCTCGAACAAGCGGACCTCCTCCCAAAGGACTTGCGCGCTTCCATCCAAAAACAGATTCTTCGCGTCGCTGCCACGGTGAAGTGAGAGGATCCGGGATGCTCAACATCTGGTTCACTGCCGATTTTCACCTCGGGCACAAGAACATCATTCGGTATTACTCTTTATGTGCTGAAGCGTTGTTTTACTTAAATCGTTGTCTTCGGCAATTGCCTTCAACATCTTGCTTGCATCCGTCTGAACTCATGCATGCAAATATGCCCGACACGATCGCGGATGTGGTTGTTCTAGATTTCCCGACATCCCTTTTTCGTGGACTCGCGCAACTCCTCGATATAAGAGAGATAGATTTTCTCGACGAACTCCGTGAGAACCATGCCGCTTTCCGACGTAAAGTTCCTGCGTTTAGCGGTGCATGGATTCTGTTTTCAGAGACATGATTTGGGATTCGAGCGGGTAATCTGCAACGCTTCCCAGCACGGACCAACGTAAAAGGCAAAAGCGATCCGATTCCGCATTTCCGTCCTGGACGCTACGTACGGTTTGCTTGGGGGAGCAACGAACTCCATGAGTGGCTAGGTTGTCAGCCCAAGATGGGCGTTTGTACATTCACCATCGAATTGAATGCGCTAGATTGATCTGTGAGAGCCATCAATCGGCTTGGTCGGAGTTGCCTTTTCCGTCGCAAGGTGCTGCTGCGCTTTGCTGACGGTTAGCCGCGCGTAGTATAGCGGGTCGCTTTTCTCACTACTGCGAAAATTCGCGATCCTGCGGATGATTTCTTCGGGGTCGTCGCCGCGGGCGAGGGCCCGCTTCGCATAGATCCAATCGTGCTCGGACTGGCTCAAGGGTCGCGTTTCAGAAGACCGTTGCGTTAACAGCCTGTAGTGCGCGCGGAAGTTGTTGTCGATCGGCTCAGTGTGTAGGCGAAAATCTTGTAGGTGATGAATGCGGTCGGTGTGCTTCTCGGCTTGCACTCGAAAGTCGGTTTTATACTTTCGGTTGATGAATCCCGGGAGACGCAGAACGCGAGTGGAATCGGTGGCCGCAGGATCGCCTCCGAGTTTGCGTGCCATGGCACGCAGCAGGGCTTCGCCGTGTTCCCGGTCAATACCCTCGACCCGCCACACGATCTGGAATTTGTCAGGCGATGTATTTACGGTGTAATTCGGCGGCGGCACCAGGTTGGATTGCCGAATCTTCGCCAAGGCCGATGGGCCATCGTGATCGATGTCCAGGTAAAGATGACGGATGGTCTGAATGTCCCCCTTAGTTCGCGTGCGTGCCTCGGGTTTCAGAGTGTTCATTCCGATGTAGATGTCGCATGCCTCTTTTTCATTCTTGTGCTGGAGCCATTCCTGAGCGGAAGTTCCCGCGATCCGTTCAGCAGTCGCGATCCGCTGGATCGTTTCGCCCGTACCGCCGTTGCGGACCAGGACGGCAATCCGATCAGACGGATGAAAGTTTGTAAGGATGTATTCGCTTGCTGAGATGTCCTTCACGTTTCGACTTTTGTCCGTCGTCATTGGGATGGCTCCTGTGTCTGGCAGATCGCACAGTAATCGAAGGGGGCGCGTCGGGGTCGTAGCTGTTGATTTCGAGCACTTCCGAGACGTAGCGGCGTCCTGGTCTGCGCTTGATCTGAATCACGACATGGAGCGAGTCAGCGATGTTGCTCTTGATAGCTCGGTAGAGTAGTTCGACGCCGCTTTGC
>Ga0187778_10001065_pt1 | contig 19553 bp, 13 predicted proteins | sample 1015_Q2_SP5_20_M_FD_132418 | JGI IMG/M metagenome (GOLD analysis project Ga0187778, IMG submission 132418) | Tropical peat soil microbial communities from peatlands in Department of Meta, Colombia - 1015_Q2_SP5_20_MG | ecosystem: Environmental > Terrestrial > Soil > Wetlands > Peat | place...
AGGAAATCGACGATATGCCGGCGTTCGAGCCGGTGACGAAGTTCAACGCCACCGTCGACGACGTTGCGCGCTTTCCAGATATGCTCCGCCAGGCGTTCCGCACCGCGGTGACCGGCTGTCCGGGGCCGGTCCATCTACAATTTCGCGGCAATGAAGGACAAATTGATGCCGAGGAAGCCGAGCTTGAGCCGCTTTGCGAGCCGCAATTCGCCCGCGTTCCGGCTTTTCGTCCGGAGCCGGACGCGGCGAGCCTGGGCGCCGCGCTGAACATTCTGCAAATGGCGGAACGTCCGGTGATCGTTGCCGGCGGCGGCGTGCGCGCCTCCGGCGCGGCGGCCGAGCTTGTCGCGCTCGCCGAGGCGCTGCAGATACCGGTCGCCACCTCGCTCAACGGCAAAGATTCGATCCCCGGCAATCATCCGCTGTCGGTCGGCGTAGTCGGCACCTATTCGCGCGAGAGCGCAAACCGCGTCGTGAACGCCGCCGATCTCGTTTGTTTCATCGGCACCGAGACCGGCGGCATGACGACCCATTTTTGGGCCGTGCCGAAAATCGGCACGCCGGCGATTCAGATCGACATCGAGCCGGAAGCACTCGGCCGCAACTATCCGCTGGCGGCGGCCGTCAACGGCGATGCCAAAGTCGCGCTGGCCCGGATACTCGCGCAGGCGGACCGGGCAAGCGTCGCCAAACGCAAGGCCTGGATCGGGCAAGTGCAGGCGATCTGCCGCGCGTGGCGGGAGAAATATCAGCCGGCATTGTCTTCCAATGCAGTGCCGATGCGTCCCGAGCGGCTGTGTCACGAACTCACGCGGCTCATGCCGGACGACGCCATCGTCGTGGTCGATACCGGCCATGCTGGAATGTGGATGGGCGGCATGTTCGATCTGTCCTCGCCGCGGCAGAGCTATATGCGCAGCGCCGGCCATCTCGGCTGGGCCTTCCCGGCCGGGCTGGGCGCAAAGTGCGCATGCCCGGACTGGCCGGTCGTCACGTTCACGGGGGATGCCGGGTTTTGGTATCACCTCGCCGAGGTCGAGACGGCGGTGCGCTGGAAGATCAATGCGGTCACCGTGGTCAACAATAATGGCGGCGGCAATCAATCTAAACGCGGCTTCGACCGCGTCTATGGCGGCCAGCAGACCGCACAGGCGCGCGAATTATGGACTTTCAACAAGGTCGATTTTGCCCGCATTGCGGAGGACATGGGCGCGCTCGGCATCCGGGTGGAAGAGGCCTCGGCCCTGCCGGCGGCCCTGGCTCGGGCGCTTGCCGCGGAACGGCCCGTCGTGATCGACGTCGTCACCGATATCGAGGCCTTGGCTCCCACCGCCGTCGTTTAGGCGATTTAGGGCATGATCCGGAAAAGCGGAAGCCGGTTTTCCGAAAAGATCATGCCCCGTCAAACATCTAGGGCCGCGATCGGTTTAGTTTGAAACGATTGCGCTCTAGGCCGGCGATTGACGGCGAATTAGGGCGAATTGGTGCCGTCAAGAGCATTGCGTTCACGCCGCTGTCACGAAATTGAAATCTAGCGTCGCTTCGCCGCCTCGCTCGCGCCTTGAGATTATGCGATAGTTCGACTGTGGTCTGCGGCTGCTCGGCATGGGCCAGCCTTGGCGAGGTAAGACCGCGACATTTGGACATCGATGCGCACAGAACGGGAATCGGCAATCCGTCTGCTGCGGATTCTCATGGTTGCGTCGCTGGTGGTTCCGGCGGCGCTGTTCGCCTACGTTTCTTACAACGACTATGACGACGTTTATTCCGTCGCCGACGAACGCATCGACCGTTCGCTGGACGCCCTGCAGGAACAAGCGCTGAAAGTTTTCGGCACCGTCGATCGGATCTTCCCCGAAGTCCACGAAGTCGTGCGCGGCATGTCCGATCGGCAAATTATCGCCGAGCAATCGGCTCTCGCCGTGCGCTTGCGGCGCATCGCCGACGTCATGCCGCCGGTGCAATCGATTGACTTGATCGATCGCGACGGCGAGGTTCTCGCGTCGAGCGCGCCGGAACCCGACTGGAAAAACAAAAACGTCGCGGAACGCAATTATTTCAAGGCCCAGGCGGAAGACGACGGCGGAACTTACATCGGCGGACTGCGGCGCACCGCCGACGGGGCGACCGAAATTTTCGAAGTGTCCCGGCGGCTCGCGTCGGCCGACGGCGCGTTCCGGGGCGTGATCGCGGTCGCCGTGCGGCCGCGCTACTTCGACGAGTTCTACGCGATGATCGAACAGGCGCCCGGCAATTCCTATGGCCTGGTGCGCAGCGATGGCCTGTTGCTGGCGCGCTATCCCGCCGGCGCGCTTTACTCCCAGCAACTCAGTCCGAAGAGCCCGCTACGCATGGCCATCGACAATGGCGTCACGCACGGCTTGTTCTCGGTCGATTTCGGAGAGGTCGATCACGTCGATCGGCGTGTAGGCTTCCGCAAATTGCCGGACTATCCGGTCTTTGCGATCGCGAGCATCGAAAGGAGCGCGCTTCGCGGCCAGTGGCTGTCGTTGATGGCGTCGCATCTGATCTTCGGATTGCCGGCGACGCTTCTGCTCTTTGTGACGCTTTGGGTGGCGCTGCGGCGCACGCGCCGGCTGCACGAAGAGGCAGAGCGTCGCGAACTGGCCGAAGACGCGCTGCGGCAGGCGCAGCGCCTGGAAGCAATCGGCCAATTGACGGGCGGCGTCGCCCACGATTTCAACAATCTCTTGATGATCGTGAGCGGCACGGTGCAGCGCTTGCGCCGTTACGTAACCGGCAGTACCGAAACTCATCTGCTCGACACGATCGTCAATGCGACGCGGCGCGGCGAAAGCTTAACGCGCCAACTCCTTGCATTCTCGCGCCGCCAAATGCTGCAGCCGAGCGTGATCGATCTCGCCGAATGGCTGCCCGAGCTCAAGGACATGCTCAGTCGCTCACTGCGCGGCGACATCGAAATACGCGTCAGCATTTCGCAGCAGCCTTGCGCCGTGAAAGTCGACCCGAACGAATTCGAACTCGCGCTGCTCAATCTTGCCTTCAATGCCCGCGATGCGATGCCGTCCGGCGGGACGCTGACGATCGCCGCCAAGCCCGTTTCAATGCATGGCCGTCGCTTGGAGGAGGGACTGAGCGGTGAATTTGTCGCCATCCGGGTCGCCGATACGGGCAGCGGAATTCCACCCGAGGTCCTGCCGCGGGTCTTCGAGCCGTTCTTCACGACCAAGGAAGTCGGAAAGGGAACCGGCCTCGGCTTGAGTCAAGTCTACGGCTTTGCGCGGCAGTCGGGCGGCGCCGCTTCGATCACAACGTCCGCTCGCCGAGGAACCGCCGTCACGCTATTTTTGCCGCAGAGCACGGAGCAGCCGGCGCAGCCGCATAAGGACAGCAAGACCGCCCGCGCGGCGCCGCCGGCCGGCACGGTGCTTCTCGTCGAAGACAATGCCGAGGTTGCCGAGGTCGGCCGCATCTATTTCGAACAGCTTGGTTACAAGGTATGCCTCGCTTCGAGCGCGCAGGCGGGCCTGGACGCGCTCGCCAAGGACTCCCATATCGACATCGTCTTTTCGGACATATTGATGCCGGGCGGCATGAACGGGCTTGAGCTTGCGGACCGCGTGCGTCGGCAATTTCCGGACATCCCGATGCTGTTGACGACGGGCTATAGTTCGAGCGGGCAGGATGCGGTGCGGCGCGGTTTCCAGGTGCTACAGAAGCCCTACGATCTTGCCGCGCTAGAGCGCGCCTTAGCCGGCGCGCGCCGGGCCGAGCAGGCGCCGCCGCGCCAGCAAGCCGCCGGCTGATCAAGCGCGACGCGGCGCAACGCGCCCTGGATGTTTGATGGGGCACGATCTTTTCGGAAAACCGGTTTCCACCCCGGATCGCGTCCGCGGCAGGCTTTTTCGGGATCATGCCCTAGGCGCGAGAGTGACGCTCACCCCTCGCCGATTTCGCGTAAAACTTCGGCGGTATGTTCGCCCAATCGGGGCGAGGGCCGCTCGGAAGCCATCGGCTCGCCGTCGAGAACGATCGGCGTTCGCACGCCGGGGATGACGCCGCCTTTGGCCATCGCGCTTTTGAGTTCGAGCCGCATGCCGCGATGAACGACCTGGGGATCGGTAAAGACCTGTTGCAGGTCGTTGATCGGTCCCGCCGGTATTCCGGCGGCTTCGAGCTTCTCCAGAAGCTCTTCGCGCTTCATGCGCGCGGTCAGGACGCACAGCTTGCCGACGAGTTCGGCGCGGTGGGTGACCCGTCCCTTGTTGTCTTTATAGGTCTCCGCTTCGGCGAGTTCGGGCGCACCGAGAATGCCGCAAAGCTTGACGTATTGGGCGTCGTTGCCGGTCGCGATGATGATGCGGCCGTCGGCAACCGGAAATTCCTGGTACGGCACCAGGTTCGGATGCGAATTGCCGATACGCTTGGGGATTTCGCCGGACACGAGATAGTTCAGCGCCTGGAAGGCGAGCGTGCCGACGATGGAATCGACCAGCGCGGCGTCGACATAGCCGCCGCGGCCGGTCTTCTCCCGCCGCGCCAGCGCCGCAAGGATGCCGATTGTCGCATAGACGCCCGAGAAGATGTCGCCAACCGGCACACCGACCCGCATCGGCGGACCGTCGGGCGCGCCGGTCATGCCCATGATGCCGCCGATTCCTTGGGCCATGAGATCGTAACCCGCACGCCCGGCCGAAGGCCCGGTCTGGCCGAAGCCGGTGACCGAGCAATAGATCAGGCGCGGATTGTCCGGCGCCAGGCTTTTATAGTCGAGACCAAACTTAACGAGGCCGCCGACTTTGAAATTTTCGATGAGCACATCGGAGCGCGCGGCGAGCTTCTTGACGATGCGCTGGCCGTCGGCGCTGTTGAAATCCACCTCGATGGAGCGCTTGCCGCGATTGGCGCAGTGAAAATAGGCCGCGTCGAGATGGCCGCCGGCTGCGGCGGGCACGAATGGCGGGCCCCAGGCGCGCGTATCGTCGCCGGTGCCCTCGCGTTCCACTTTAATGACGTCGGCGCCCAGGTCGGCAAGGATTTGTCCCGCCCATGGCCCAGCCAAGATGCGGGCAAGTTCCAGTACGCGCAATCCAGCCAATGGCCCCGGCATAAGCCACTCCCACTTCGCGCGGCCGGATGCCGCGCGGGCGCCTAAATGGCCCAACGGGAGGCCGTTTGTCTATATCTCTTTAACCTTACGCGCGCTTGTTATCGGCCCGATGGGTTATTAGTTAAGTGTTGCCGGATGGGATGAAGCAGTGAACACCGCCTTCTTCAGCGAGATGCTGCAAAGCATCGCAGACCGCAGCCGCGCATTGATCAAGCGCGAACGCCGCGAGCCCGCGCACGAGCGCTCCGCCGAGCTCGTCGAACAATGCGAGGAATTGCTCTCCGGCCGCGGCGAGGCATCCGGCGTCGCGCTGGCGCAGGAAATTCTGGCCGGCTACGCCGAATTGACCACTGGTCCTCGCATCGCCTTCTTCGAAGCGCTCGCCACCACTTTCGGACACGATCGGCCGGCGATCGACCGCGCCATCGCGGCGTGGCGCCAAGCGCCGTCCGACGAGACGGCCGGCGAGCTCCACGCCGCCAGCGAGCCGCGGCGGCTTGAATTGTTTCGTCGGCTCAATCTCGCGCCGGGCGGCACCGCGGCTTTGGTACGCATGCGCGAACAACTTCTCGACGCCATGGATCATCGCGACGATCTCGGCGTCGTCGATAACGACTTCGTTCACTTGTTCTCATCCTGGTTCAATCGCGGATTTCTCGTGCTGCGCCGCATCGACTGGTCGACATCGGCGGCGATCCTGGAAAAGATCATCCGCTATGAGGCCGTTCACGAGATCCGGGACTGGGCCGATTTGCGCCGGCGCATCGATCCGCCGGATCGCCGCTGCTACGCGTTTTTTCATCCGGCCTTGGTCGATGAGCCCTTGATCTTCGTCGAAGTGGCGTTGACCCGCGCCATCCCCGGCGCGATTGCCCCGATCCTGTCCGACAAGCGCGATCCGGTCGAGCCGCAGCGCGCGACGACCGCCGTGTTCTACTCGATCACGAACTGCCAGCGCGGCCTCGCCGGCGTGACGTTCGGACATTTTCTCATCAAGCAGGTGGTCGAGGAGGTTTCACGCGAAGTTCCGAGGATCGCCAGCTTCGTGACGCTGTCGCCGGCGCCGAACTTCGCCGATTGGCTCAATCGCGAACGCGCCAATCGCGGCTCCGCCGCGCTCGACGACCACGATCGTCAAGCGCTGTTGGCGCTCGACCGGGAAGGCTGGTGGCGTTCGCCCGAGATCGCGGAGAACTTAAGAGAGCCGTTCCTGCGCGCCGCCGCCTGGTACTATTTGCGCGCCCGCAACGGCCGCGGCTTGCCGGCGGACTCGGTCGCGCGGTTCCATCTCGGCAATGGCGCGCGGCTCGAACGCCTCGATTGGCTGGCCGACACGTCGAATCGGGCGCTGCGGCAGTCCTACGGGCTGATGGTGAACTATCTCTACGATCTCGACTACATCGAGCGTAATCACGAAGCCTATGCGCAACAGCGCGCCGTGGTCGCCGCGAGCGCGGTGACCAGGCTCGTGATGGCGCCGGAGCGGGAAATCGTTCCGATTACGGGATAGCCGTCAGGCGCCTGCCTTGGTTCGATGCCGCCGGCTCCGCACCGCCGCAGGAGGCCAACATCAAAATGCCCTCTCTCCTCGGCGTCCTGGAAACCGCGCTCTACGTGGAGGCTTTCGAGCGCGCGTGTCCGTTTTACGAACAGGTGCTGGGACTGAACAGCATTTACCGCGACCAGCGGCTTTGCGCTTACGACGTCGGCCATCGCGGCGTACTGCTCTTGTTTCTGCGCGGCCATTCGCTGGAAACGGTTCATCTGCCCGGCGGCACCATTCCGCCGCATGACGGAAGCGGGCCGGTGCACGTCGCTTTCTCGATTGGCGCGCACGATCGCGAGCGCTGGGAGGAGCGCTTGAAGGATGCAGGCGTGGCGATCGAAGGCCGCACGAAATGGCCGCGCGGCGGCGAGAGCATCTATTTCCGCGATCCCGACGGACATCTGCTCGAATTGGCCACGCCCGGCCTGTGGCCGGGATATTAGGGCGTGAACTCATAAACGAGCGGCGACGGGAATTCATCACACTTGTTGGCGGCGCCGCCACCGCGTGGCCGGTCGCCGCGCGCAGCGGGTTGGACCGATGCCGCGCGTTGGAGTGCTGATGGTTCTGACGGAGAACGATCCAGACGCACGAGCCTTAGCCGCAGCGCTCGCACAAGGGCTTCAAGTGCTCGGATGCGGAAGGTCGGAAGTGCGAATAGACTATAGGTTTAGCGGTGGTGATGCCGAGCGGATGCAATCCTTAGCGAAGGAGTTGGTTGAGCTTCGCCCCGACGCTGCGGCGGCACCTGACGAACCAACCGCAGCGGCACCGGCAAGCCGTCAACTGAAGAAACCATGTCGCAGCAACTGGGCGCCTGCGGCAATGACCGCGATCAACACCAGCTTCTTGAATGTCTCAGGTGCAATTTTATCGCGCATATGTTGTCCGACGTACATGCCGAGCACGACTGGCAACATCGCAGCCGCCGAGACTGAAACGTCAAGCCAACTGAACTGGCGGCTGGCCGTCAGGAGAAGTGCCAGCAAGCCGGCGGAAACGACGAGATACAGCGATGCTTCCTTTGTGAATGCCTTTCCGCGCAGCCCCTTTGCAAGCAGAAATATGAAAACGAGCGGTCCCGGCATCGCAGCGATGCCTCCCAGAATTCCGCCGAAAAATCCGAACGTAATCCCGGTTGGTAAAACCAAGCGAGACTGAAGCCGCAGCTTCGGCGCGAGCAGCGTGACGCCGCCGACACCCATAAGCACCAGGCCTGCGATAATCTTTGCAACGTTCGCATCGAGCGCCAACAGGACTCGAACTCCAAGGAAGAGGCCGGGAATCATGCCGAGAATAACCGGCATCAATTGCATGAGACACCGTCCAGTCTTTCCGCCCTCCAGCGCCTGCGGCAAGTTGCTGAAGATTAAAGGCATGCTCAGTAGCATGGCCGCTGATTTGATGTCGATAAACATCGACAGCAGCGGCAGCGCGACGACTGGCATGCCGATCCCGATTATCCCCTTCAGGAGGCCGGCGACGATCAGACCGCAAACCACGGCAGCAATGATACTTGCTTGCTCGAAATAAAAGGTGCGGATCAACATTACGTTTAACTCCTGGAAGATCATATTCCCTGCTCAGGCTTTCGCGCTGGTCTCGGGATCGAGCGGAGGCAATCCCGATGCACAAACGGTTTCGCCAGCCACAATCACTGGATAGATCGGACCCTCGCGGCGTCGTTCGAGATAAGTCGCGATCGCTCGACACGTATAGCGGTGCGCTTCGTTCTAGCCTCCAAGTCGCAGCGCATTCTTGCTGCAGAGTTCGTACTTGTCTCGCGGGAACAGTTCGGCCCATGTCGAACTGTCTTCGATTGATAAGCTTCCTGTATCGGCGATAGGATTAAGGATGGTCGCGGCTGCAAATCTGGTGGAAGTAGCCGCTCTAGTGGGCGACACCGCGCGAGCGACGATGCTTGCCGCCCTTATGGGCGGCCAGTCGCTGACGGCCACCGAGCTTGCTTACTGCGCCAATGTCTCTCGTTCGACGGCGAGCGGCCACCTGAGCAAGCTGGTTGCCGCGCGGCTTTTAACTGTCACCCGCAAGCGCCGATTCAGCTATTACCGGATCGCGTCACCACTGGTCGCGACAATGCTGGAGAGCATCAAGGTCGTTGCTGCCATCGAGGTGCCGCCCCGCCATCAGCCGCGCTCAGCACAGGAGGATGCACTCCGCTTTGCCCGAAGTTGCTACGATCACCTGGCTGGCCAGTTAGGCGTCGCCGTTACCGATGCACTTGTGGCCATGGGGCACATCGTACTCACCGATGAAGGCGGTGAGGTCACGTCTTCGGGCGGGCGTTTCCTTTCCGCCTTCGGCGCTGACCTGAGGCCGCGGACTCGGCGGATTTTCTGCCAGCCTTGTCTCGACTGGACCGAACGTCGTTATCACCTCAAGGGACTCGTCGGCGCTGGGATTCTGCATCGTCTATTGGAGCTCGGATGGCTCAAACGCGTGTCAGGCAGCCGTGCACTCCGACTGACGTCGTCTGGAAGGGCGGGGTTGTCCGAAGTCTTCCATATCGAGATCAACGAAGAGAGTGTGCCAAACGGTCGCCTATACGACGCACAACGGCTAACAGTTTAAGCCTAGCGAAGCGTCATCTCGCGCAAATGCTGCAGTCACCGTTTCCACTTTTCGACGATTCTGGGTCGGCCGTCGTGTCTGTGATTCGCCCAAAGCAGCGCGGTGGCTTGCGGCGGCTGACGGTCGGCTTTCGGGAAAAGCCGACATGGAGCGACCGTCGCAATTGGTTGCGCATGGCCGTCGCCCGGCCTGTGCAGCCCTCGCAGCGGGGTTTGCCTCACGAGGCTGAAATTGAAATATGAAATTGTCGCTGCTGGCACAAAGGGACATATCATTCGCACTGCCGAATGTCTGCATTCAGGAGTTAAGCGGACATAGGTAGTCCGAATTTTATGAGTACAAGCCTTAGCTGCCGACAATGCGCAGCCGATTACGACTTGCCATAGACCGGCACGACCGCGCCACGGGTGACGCGGTTCTCCGGCGAGGCGAGAAAGACGACCGTCGCCGCCACTTCTTCGACTTTCGGCCACAGCGCGTAATCGGCTTTCGGCATGGCGTCCCGATTGGCGGGCGTATCCATGATGGAAGGGGCGATGGCATTGACCAGAATGCCGTCTTTGACGACTTCTTCCGCGAGCGCGACCGTGAGCGCCGCGACGGCAGCTTTACTGACCGTGTAAGCCGTCATGCCGGCGCCGGAACGCCATTCGAGCCCGGCGCGCGCGGCGACATTGACGATTCGGCCGCCATCCCTCATGCCGCGGATGGCTGCGCGGCAGCACAGCATGCAGCTCAACAGGTTCATGTCGAGCTGCTGGCGGATGGCGGCTTCGGTGGTCTCGCGCAGTGGCGCGGCGGCAAAACCGCCGGCGATGTGGATCGACGCCCATAGCGGCGTGACCGTCTGGTAAAAGCGGTCGATTGCCGCCTCGCCGGCCAAAGATCCGGTGACGGTCACCACAACCTGCTTGTGGCCGCGAAATCGGAAGCGCGCGGCATCGGCCTCGTTGAGGCAGGGCACGTGACAAATGGCGCCCGCCTCGATCAGCGCGGCGACGACCGCGGTTCCAAACGCGCCGGCGCCGCCGGTCACGATGACATGACGCTCGCGAAAGTCCATGCCTGCTATCCTCTCCCCGTATCATCGCCGATCCCGGCCTCGACGCAAGGCCGCGGTGCAGATTTGATGTCCTGTTGAAGGGGAGATTCGGTGGCTGATTTCGATCTTGCCGTGATCGGCGGCGGCATCAATGGCGCCGGCATCGGCCGCGACGCCGCCGGCCGCGGACTGCGCGTCGTTCTGATCGAGCAGAACGACCTTGCATCCGGCGCCTCGTCGGCTTCCTCCAAGCTCATCCACGGCGGCTTGCGTTATCTCGAACATGGCGAATTTCGGCTCGTGCGCGAGGCGCTGCGCGAGCGCGAGGTGCTGCTGCGCACGGCGCCGCACCTGATCGCGCCGATCCGCTTCGTCCTGCCGATCAACGAGGTACGGCGCTCGGCCAGCCTGCTGCGGCTCGGGCTTTTGCTCTACGATTGGATCGGCTGGCGTAAAATATTGCCGGCGACCCGCGAACTCGATCTGGTGACCGACCAAGCAGGGCTGCCGCTCAAGGCGCGCTTTCATCATGCGTTCGAATATTCCGATTGCTTTGTCGACGACGCGCGGCTTGTCGTGCTCAACGCAGTGGACGCCGCCGAACGCGGAGCGGTGATCCGCACGCGCACCCGTTGCGTGCGAGCCGACCGAGGCGACGAGTGGCGGCTCGTGCTCAATGCCCGCGGCCAGCGCGATGTCGTTACCGCCCGGATTCTGATCAACGCGACAGGAGCATGGAACGAATTATTCGCCGAGGCCGCGCTGCGGCAACAGCCGCAAGGCCGGCTGCGGCTCGACAAGGGCAGCCACATCGTCGTGCGCCGCCTGTACGAGCATGATCGCGCCTACATCTTGCAGGTTGCCGACGGGCGGGTCGTCTTTGCCATTCCATTCGAAGGCGATTTCACGCTGATCGGCACGACCGACCAAGCCTTCACCGGCGATCCATCGACCGCGTTCCCGACCGGCGAAGAAATCGACTACCTCTGCCAGGCGGTCAACGACTATTTTCGAACCGAGATCGGCGCCGCCGACATGGTATGGGCGTTCGCGGGCGTGCGTTCGCTTTACGACGACGGGGCGCGCAAGGCGCAGGATCTCGGCCGCGACTATGCGCTGGTCGTCGACGAGCGTCATGGCGAGGCGCCGCTTCTGACCGTCTATGGCGGAAAGATCACCACATACCGGCGCCTTGCCGAAGAGGTGCTGGGGCGGTTGCGGCATTTTTTCCCGCGATTGCGGCCGTGGACGGCGCAAAGCCATTTGCCGGGCGGCGATTTTGTTTTTGACGGCCTCGAAACGCTGATCGAGCGCACCCAGCGTACTTGGCCGTTTCTGACGGGGGAGCATACGCGGCGTCTGGTGCGCGCCTATGGAACCCGTGTGGAGCGCGTGCTCGACAAAGCGGCCGGAATCGACGATCTCGGTACGCGCTTTGGCGCCGATCTCACCGCGGCGGAAGTTCACTACCTAATGCGGAAGGAATGGGCGCGGACCGCGGAGGACGTGCTGTGGCGTCGCTCGAAATTGGGTTTGCGGTTTTCTCCGGCGCAGACGGCGTTGCTCGACCGGTTCATGACGTCGGCGGCGTCGAGCGGTCCGCACCTGTGATCGGCCGCCGCACTGCCGCACCGTCTTCTGTATTCTGTGTCACGGGCGGAGGTCGCGTTTCCGAAAATCGTCAAAATGCATTAGCGTGCCGGCGCGCCGGACCGGGCCTATCGGGGTGTCGATGCAGAACGTGGAATCCAATCGAGGATTTGCGAAACGGGGCTTTGCGCCTTGGACCGATCGCAGGCTGGCGCCGCTGCTGCGGATCGAAAGCGTCAGCAAGCGTTTCAGAACGTTCGTCGCGGTCGATCAGCTTTCGCTTGACGTCTATCAGGGCGAATTTTTCGCGCTGCTTGGTCCTTCGGGTTGCGGCAAGACCACGCTTCTTCGCTTGATCGCGGGCTTCGAGCAGCCCAGCGTCGGCCGCATCCTGCTCGACGGCGTCGATCTTGCGCCGGTGCCGCCGCATCGGCGGCCGGTCAACATGATGTTCCAAAGCTATGCGCTGTTTCCCCACCTCACCGTCGAAGCCAACGTCGCCTTCGGTCTAAAGCAAGAGGGCCTGCCGAGGGCCGAGATCGCCGCCCGCGTCGCGGACATGCTGGCGCTGGTGAAACTCGAGACCTTCGGACGCCGCAAGCCGCATGAGCTTTCCGGCGGTCAGCGGCAGCGCGTCGCGCTGGCGCGCTCGCTGGTCAAGCGTCCGCGCGTGCTCCTGCTCGACGAGCCGATGGCTGCGCTCGACAAGAAACTGCGCGGCGAGACTCAATTCGAGCTGATGGATTTGCAGCGAAAGCTCGGATTGACGTTCGTCATCGTCACCCACGATCAGAGTGAAGCAATGACGGTGGCGGACCGGATCGCGGTGATGGATCGGGGCCGGCTGATGCAAGTGGCGCCGCCTGCCGAGATTTACGAGCAGCCGAACTCGCGCTGGGTGGCGGATTTCATCGGCACGGCCAATCTTTTCGAGGGTCGCATCGGCGATCGCGAAGGCACGGTCGAGGGCACCGTTTTGGGCCGGCTACGCGTCGGCGCGAAGATCGACGCCGCGCCGCAAGCGGCCGTTTGGGTGGCGGTGCGGCCGGAGAAAATTCGCCTCTTACCACGCGAGGCGGGTCTCGACCGCGAGCCTGGGCTGGACAACACCCTCGCCGCGACGGTGGTCGATATCGGCTATCTGGGGGATCTTTCGGTCTACAAGCTGCACACCGAGACTGGCGTGGCGCTGCAGGCGGCTGTCGCCAATACCGGACCGCTCGGCGGGGGCGGTATCGGCCGGGGCGACAAAGTCTGGCTCAGTTTTGCGCCGGAAGCGGCAATCGTGCTGACGCGATGATCGGTGGGCGACGCGGATGAAGCAACAGCCACAACAATCTCGTCTGGCCGGACTCGTCGTCTGGATTCCCTATGCCTGGCTCGTCGCCTTCTTTCTGATGCCGTTTTTCATCGTGCTCAAAATGAGCTTGTCGCAAAGCGCGATCGCGCAGCCGCCCTACACGCCGGTGTTCGACCTCTCCGCCGGCTGGCAAGGCGTGCGATCGTTCTTAGCCGGCCTTTCGTTCGACAATTTCGTCTTCCTCGGTTCCGACCCGCTCTATGTGCTGTCCTATATGAAGAGCCTGCAGATCGCCGCGTTCTCCACGCTGTTGCTGCTCGTCATCGGCTATCCCATCGCCTATGCCATGACCCGCACGCCGCGGCGATTGCAGAGCATTCTGGTGGTCCTGGTCATCTTGCCGTTTTGGACATCGCTGCTCATCCGGATTTACGCCTGGATGAATATCCTGCAGCACGACGGACCGCTCAATCAGCTGTTATTGGCGCTCCACATCGTCCGCGAGCCGCCGGCCTGGCTTTCCACCAACACGGCCGTCTATATCGGCATCGTCTATTCCTACCTGCCGTTTATGGTTTTGCCGCTCTACGCGGCGCTAGAGAAGTTGGACGAATCGCTTCTTGAAGCCGCGGCCGATCTCGGCTGCCCGCGATGGAAAACGTTCTGGCTCGTCACCTTGCCCTTGTCGGCGCCGGGCGTAGTCGCCGGCGCGCTGTTGTGTTTCATCCCCATCGTCGGCGAATTCGTCATTCCCGATCTGCTCGGCGGTTCGCAGACGGCGATGATCGGCCAGGCTATCTGGACCGAATTTTTCGCCAACAAGGATTGGCCCACGGCGTCGGCGGTCGCCGTCGTTCTGGTGTGCCTCTTGGTCACTCCGATCGTCGTCTTCCAGCATCAGACAATGCGCGGCGTGGAACGGGACTGACATGCGAAAATTGTCCGCGTTCAATTTCGTAACACTGATTGTCGGCATCGCCTTTCTTTATTTGCCGATCGCCGTTCTGATCGTTTATTCATTCAATGCATCGCGGCTGGTCGCGGTGTGGGGCGGCTGGTCGATGCGCTGGTATGCGGCGCTCGCGCACGACGCGGCGCTCCTGCAGGCGGCCTCGATCAGCTTTCGCATCGCGCTTGTTTCGGCGGCGATCGCGACGCTTTTGGGAACGCTCGCGGCGGTGGCGCTGGTTCGTTTCGGCCGTTTTCGCGGGCGGCTGCTATTTGCCGCCATGATCTATGCGCCGCTGGTGATGCCCGAGGTCATTACCGGCTTGTCCATGCTTCTTTTGTTCGTCGCGGTTTCGGTCGATCGCGGCTTTTGGACCGTCGTCATCGCGCATACCACCATGGCGACCTGTTTCGTCGCGGTGATCGTGCAGTCCCGGCTGGTCGATTTCGACATCGGCCTAGAGGAGGCGGCGATGGATCTCGGTGCGTCACCGGCGAAAACATTTGTCTTGGTGACGCTGCCGCTGATTTTTCCCGCGATCGTGGCAAGCTGGATGCTGGCCTTCGCGCTTTCTCTCGACGATCTAGTGATTGCGAGCTTTACGACCGGACCCGGCGCGACGACATTGCCGATCCGCATCTATTCGGAGGTTCGGCTTGGCGTCAGCCCGGAAATGAACGCCGTTTGCACGATCATCGTCGCCGTGGTCGGCATCGCCGTCATCGCGGCTTCGATCCTCACCAAGCTCAATGCGGCGCGCGGCGCGCCGGCGCCCCGCGAGGCGTAGCGGACGCTCGCAAGGCCGCAACAAATGCGACGATGGCGCTATCGCGAAGATTGCGGCGGATTGGGCGCCGCTGCCGGCGCCGCGGGCGGCGGCGCCAGCAACTGGTCGATCACGGAACGCACGGCATCGCTGGCATTATAGGTTTTCGCCGCATCAAGGAGCGGCGCGGCCGCGCCAGAGCGGCGGATCAGGCTCTGCGCATCGGGCAGCATGATCGGATCGTCCCAAGGCCCCTGAACGACAAACGGCAAATCGAACTCATCGGCACTTGCGCTGGAGACGAGCGTCGCCACGCCTTTAAGATCGAGATCGCGCGTCGGCACCGAGGCTTGGCCGCCGACGGTTAGCCGCACCGACGGGCCGACAATACGCATATCGTCCACGGACACGACGCCTCGGTTTACTCTGAGGTTGACCGCAAGTTGATCGAACGGCGTCCGGCCGCTGCGGAAGTCGCCGTTGCCGGAGAGCGGACGGCGTTCGAGCCGGCGCAGCAATTGCTCGATATTGATGCCGGTAAACGCGCCGTTGCTCGCGTTCAGCGTCGCCGTGCCGTTGAGCGCGCGGGTTACCGCCAGGACGGAATCGCCGGTGCCGTCGAGATTGACGGTCAAGGTGCCGCGGCCCTCGATTTTGTGCAGGCCGAAAACTTGGCCGAGGCAGTTGTCCAGATCGACATCGGTGAATTGCATGTGCGAAGTGACGGCGACGCCGCCGTCGGCACCGGCAAGCCCGAGCGTTCCTTTGGCGACCCCGCCGAAGGCTTGCGATTCCCCGATCGTGAGACCGAGTTTGTTGTCGTGCATCGTCGCAGCGACGGCGGTCCGCCCCAATTGGGCGGTCGATATCTTGATGGAGGCGGCCGATAGCCGAAGATCGAGATTGAAGTCGCTGAAACCACCCAGCGCGATGGGAAGCTGATTCCAATTGCGCTCGTTCCGCGCCAGCAATTGTATGCCGGAAACATAAGGCGTCAGATCGAGCGCATCGGCTGCCAGCGTGCCTTGCACCAGGCGACGGCTATCCGTCGAAAGCGCAAGTGCGCCCTCAGCGCTATTGCCGTCGAGCTCGACATTGACGTTGGATAACGACGCCATTCCGCCGCCGATGTCGCTTTGTGCCCGCAAAGCAAACCGGCCAAAGCCGCCGAACGGCAGCTTGTCGTTGCCGGCCCAGCGCATGGCTTCGCGCAACGATGGCGACTCCACGCCAAGCAAGCCTTGGATTTTGATCGTCGGATCATCGCTCGTCGTCCCGTCGAACGCGAGCGTCAGCGGCGCGCTCGATAACCTCACCTTGAGGCCCGAACTGTCGCCGGTGAGCGCTGCGAGGAAATCGGAAAGCGTAAGGCTCGCCTCCACCGGCTCGCCGTGCCAGGTGAAATGGCCACTGGCGCCGAAAGTGCGTGAAATCGACGGCCACGCGACCTGAAATTCGGCGTCTTCGAGCCGCTCGGTCACGTCTTTACCGGCGTCGTGGACGATGACTGTGCCGTCCACAATGCCGATTTCCGAAAATGACGCGGTCCGGTCGGCAGGCTCAAGCGCGTGGGCGAGCGTCGAAATCAGTCCGGACCAATTGGAGCCGCCCGTCGCCAATAAGGTCACCTTGATGGTCGGGCGAATAAGGGTGACGTCGGCGATCTCGATATGGCCGGCCAGCAACGGAAAGTATCGCAGCCGTGCGGTCAATTCTGCCGCTGTGAGGGCGGGTTCGCCGTTGAGGTCGTCGCCCAGGAGCACGTTGCGGAAGCGCACGGTGCCAGATGGAAACAGCGACAGCGAAATGTCGTCGCCCAGCACCGGGTCGAGGCCGGTCACGGCCTTGATTTCCGACCTCACCGCATCGCGGACCGAAGCGGCCGGTATGAGAAATGACAGGGCGATCAGCGTGACGAACACCACCGCGATCAGGGTGGCAACGGCTATCGCAAGGCGTTTCAAGCCGGGGGCCGCGGTCACGGGACGCGTTTCCAATTGGCGTGAGGTCGGTCGAATATACCGGTCAACAGACGGCCTGCAACCATGCTGGGCATCTGTGTCGCTTTCGTGGCTTCCGGCCGCGCCCGTCCGTTTCAGCCTTTGCGACCAACAACAAAATTCGGCCTCATTGCGGCGCGGCTATGCCTACCGTGCGGCTGCCCGAGTTTTCGGTTCGGCAGTCTTCGGTTCGCGGACCTGCGCCACCTCGGCAATGATCTTGCTGATGATCGCCTGACCAAAAGAGTTAAAGTCTTTGGCAACCATAACGAAGGCATTGGGACCGCCAATGACATTGTCCCGATAATAGTTATCTAGGCCGCCGGGTGGATTGGTGTGCTCCGGATTCCAGGCCAAGGGACTTTCGCTGAGGATTGCGAGTCCGTTTACGGTTATTCCCTTCGCCACGGCTTCGTCGCGCATTGACGGCACATCCGGGCCGGCATTGTTGGTGCCGTCCCCGGAAATATCGATAGCGCGCCGCGGCGCGCCGAATGGCGCCCGCGCAAGCTGCGCCATCGCGAATGCGATAGCGCCGCTGATCGACGTGCGATCGGCGAACGATCGCGGCGCTTCGGCCAAGCGATCGCCGAAATCCTTCGCCGAAGCGGCATCGCCGATCTCCGTCCAATCGATGACGATGCGTTGCGCACCGACGCCCGACCATTCGACGAAGCTCAATCCGATACGGCCGAGGCGTCCGGCGCGGATACTTTCAAGCACGCGGGGATCGGACATGGCGGCGGCATAGCCGTCGCGTTGCAACTGAAATTTCGCGGCGTCGATGCTGCGCGAAACGTCGGCGGCCAAAACCAAAAGTAAATCCACGTCGGCGGCAAGAGCCGCCGCTGGAAAAATTGCGAGGCTCGCAGAAACGAGCCACGCGACAATTTCGATCATTCGCCTCGCGCTCATCGCATCGAGAATCGTCGTCAATCTCGGCAAAAACTCGACGGCGCTGGACCGGCAGCGCGGTTCGATCACCTGCGGCCTGCCGCGATACGGCCCGGCGGAAACGCGATTTCGATCAGCGTTCCGGCGTCGGGCGCGCTCTTGATGTTGAAATTGGCGTGATTGGCTTGGGCGAGTGCCTTGGCCAAGGGCAGTCCGAAACCGGCTCCGCCGGATCCTGCGCTTGTCGATGTCGCGATATCGCCGAACCGCCCGGCCGCCGCCTCGATGTCCTTTTCGCTCATCCCGACGCCGGTGTCGCCCACGCGCAAAATCACCTCGCCGTCATCGGAGAATGCGGTCGATACGATGATCTGACCGCCGGGGCCGGTAAGCCTGATCGAATTCGAGAGCAGGTTGAACAAGATTTGCCGCAGCGATCGTTCGTCGGCGAGGACGTGCGGCAGTCCGGCCGTGAGCGCGGTGCGGATGATGATCCGCGCGCTATTGGCCTGCGGCTGCATGATGCCGGCGCATTGCTGCGTGAGATCGTTGAGACTGACATCGGCGAATGTCAGCTCGGTCTGGCCGGTCTCGAGTTTCGACAGATCGAGCAGGTCGTTGATCGTCGCAGCCAGATGCGAGCCGGCGGCGTGGATGTCCTTGATGTATTCGCGATAGCATTCGTTGCCGATCGGGCCGAAACGCTCCGCCATTATCGCTTCGGCGAGGCCCATCATGGCGTTGAGCGGCGTGCGGATTTCGTGGCTGATCTTGGCGAGAAATTCTCCCGTGGCCGATGCCGCGCGCGGCGACTCGCGCTTGGCGTTGCGCAATTCTTCCTCGGCGTCCTTGCGCGCGGTGGCGTCGCGGAGCAAGGCGCAGGCGCGATGATCATCGGTGCGCGTCAATGTCAGCGTCAGCGGGACGATGCGGTCTTCGCCGAGCCGGGCCGCAACCTCGATCTCGCCGCCGGGCGGCTGGCTGCCTGCAAGGACGTGTTCAAAACATTCGAGAATGGCCGGTTCGTTGTCCGGCGCGAACAAAGTGACGAAACTGCCGCCGGCAAGCTGGTCCACCGGTTTGGCGAGCAGGGAAGCCGCGCGCGCGTTGGCGGTGACGACCTTGCCTTCCGAATCGAGCGTCATGACTCCGTCGCCTGTCGCGTCCAGGATCGACCTGAGCTCGCCGATTTCGGTCTCGGCCGCGCGCAGCGCGTGCGCGGCGGTGCGATTGGCGGCCTCGATTTGATCGTTGGCCAGGATAAGGGCGATCGCGGACGAGCCGTTCCAGGACACGGTGAACATGCGGCCTTCGACCGGCACGCTATCGCCGCGGCCGGTTTTGATCGCGAGCGACTGCGCGCCGCCCGCTTCGGCAACGGCGCCGCCGGCGCCCGGCTCCGCGAAGAGCATGTGTAGCCCGCCAGCCGCCTCGATTGCCGCGACACCGGTATAGCCGCTCCATTCCAGGAAATGCCGATTGACGTAGATCAGCGTGGCGTCGCGATAGACGAGAACGCCGAGCGGAATGCGGTCGAGCAGAGCCAGTTCGAGGTTCGTATCGGCGGCTGCGGTCGCCTCGCTCGCGACGGGCAATTCTTCAGCGGCCTCTTGCGCCGCCCCTTGCAGCGCGCTGTCGCCGGGCGCCTGTAAACGCGAGCCGCGCAACCGCGACGTCAATTCTTGCGCGAGTTCGCGAAACGCCTTGCGCTCGACCGGACTGAGGCTTGGCTGGCTCTTTGGCTCGGCCGGCGATGCCGGGCGAAACGGCACGACATTGGCC
>Ga0187778_10001067_pt1 | contig 19514 bp, 15 predicted proteins | sample 1015_Q2_SP5_20_M_FD_132418 | JGI IMG/M metagenome (GOLD analysis project Ga0187778, IMG submission 132418) | Tropical peat soil microbial communities from peatlands in Department of Meta, Colombia - 1015_Q2_SP5_20_MG | ecosystem: Environmental > Terrestrial > Soil > Wetlands > Peat | place...
CACAGAATGCGGAACAGAGCAGTCGAAAGCGTCACGTCGCCGACGGTCACCTCTTCGGGCTCGGCCGGCGGAGCCTCGACGACGACTTCGGCGACCGGCCGTACCGCTGGCCGCGGTGCTTCGCTCGCTGGAGTGAATTCCAGCACTTCCGCCACCCCCGCCTGGCCTTCGTTATCGGCAGCGCTCTCCTCTTGCGCCGTCTCGTCGAGCTCGAGGATCTCGATATCGAGTGCCGTCGCTGCCCCGGAAATCTGCGTCGCGGCCAGAGAAGGAATGGCGGAGGTCGGCGGCGCCGCGTCCAGCTCCGGCAGTTCCGCTTTGACCTTGGCGATCGCCGCATGCAAGGCAGTGGCGTCGGGGGTCACGCGGCCGCTTTGCTTAAGCGTTTCGACCCAGCCGCGGAAGCTCGATTCGGCGACGTCGATCATTGCGAGCACCGCCGGCGTCACCTGGCGCTCCTCCTCGAGCAGGCGGTTGTGTATTTTTTCGACGTCGTATGCAAGCTCGCCCAGGTCGGTCAACCCGACCATGCGCCCGCTGCCCTTGAGCGTGTGGAATCCGCGACGCACGGTCACCAGTGCGGCGTGGTCATGCGGATGCGCATGCAGTTGCGCGGCACTGGTGGCGACGGTATCCAGGACCTCGCCTGCTTCGGCGAGGTAGATGTCAAGCAGCTCCGCGTCGAGTTCGGACGCCGCCGTTCCGAGCAGCCGCATCGTCTCTTCGGAGGGCGCGGGTGCCGGCGCGGCTTCGCTCTCCTCCGCGATGGCGCCTATCGCTTCCTGCAGAGCTGCCGTATCGCCCGCGCGGGACCGCTGCAACTCTTCGAGCGCCGCATCCGCGTCCGCCTGCAACCGCTCATCCGCGATCAGCGCGGCATCGTCCTTCAGGGCTGTAAGATCGGCGGCGAGCCGATCGCGCGCCGCGGCGTCACCCGGGGCGCGCTGGAACGCGGCGAGCGTTTCCGGCAGCGCCGCCTTGAGGTCTGCCACCGCGTCTTCGACGGTATCGCTTTCCGGCTGCCGTTCCGGAAGGGCGGCGCCGAGCCGGCGTGAGAGCATCGGCTCGATCAGCCGCTCCCGATCCGGCCGGCGCTGCTCGACCGCCTCGATGTAGAACCCCAAGGCAGAGAGTGATTCGGCAAGCAGTTCCAGATCTTCGTCGACGACTTCCGTTTCGGGCTTGGCGTATTCGTCGATCTGCTGCTGACACAGAGCAAGCAGCCGCTCAGCCCGCTCGAGGCCCAGCATCTTCAAGGCGCCAGCGATCTGCACACTGTCGCGCGAAAGGCCGGCAAGGTCGCCGCGCTTGGAGTGATCGCGGAAAAAGGCATCGAGCGCCTGCTCCATGTGGCGCAGATTGGCCTGGATCTCCCGCGCGACTTGCGCCAGCACCAGCCGTTCCTGGGCGCGCCGCGCCATTTCGTCGAGCAGCGGCGCGGCCGCGGCTGCGGCAACGGGCTTGTTCTGAGCCGCCGCATCGAGCCGAGCAAGCATGGCGTCGACTTGCTTGGGAAATTCGGGGGAGAGCGCGGCAAAGTTGTCGACGGCAGACTCGGCCAGGAGCAGCCCCGTCGCGTATTCCATGGCCAGCGGCTCGGGGATCGACCCGCTGCCAAGCCGATCGAGGCGTCCCGCAAGTGCCGAAATAAGCCTCTGCAGCGATGCTTCGCCGATGCCCGCGGCCTTGTCGCGCAGCTGTGACAGGGTCTGCCGGAGCTTGGGGAGGTTCTCGCTGCGGCCGGACGTGAGCTTGAGCCAGAGGTCCTTGGCGTTCGCCAACAGCTCATGCGCGTCGCGCAGCAGCGGCTGCACGCGCACGACGTCGGCAGACAGCACGTCGGCCGTCGGGATCAGTCCGTGCAGCCTGAACGCTCGCTGGACCGCCTGCACCTGCGGCCCCACGGGCGCGCTGATCGCGACGTAGTACAGGACCTCCCGGCGCATCCGATCGGCAACCTTGGTCGAACCCTCGACAAAGCGCCGGATCTGCAGGTCGACGCGTGCGCAGAGCTGCTTCACGCCCGGGCTCGCCTCGACTCCGTTCTCGACGATGCTCTCCAACAGTGCGCCCACGGTCCACCAGAAAGCTCGCTGTGCGGAGCGAGTCTGTACGTCCTCGATTCCCTGGATCGCCTCGCGCATGGGCGTGGCGGCCTGCTGGTCGCCGCGCAGCCAGGCGAGCAAGCCGCGCTGGAACAGGCGTCGCTGCTTGACCAGGAATGACGGAAGCTTGGTCACCGTCGTCACCGTTGCGATCTTCGGTGCGCGCGGTGAAAGGTCGGGGAAGAACAGGTCGGTCGGCGAGCTCGCCTTCACGCCCCGCGCCTTCTGCATCGCTTCGTATTCGGGAAACAGCTTGAGCGGAACGGGGCTGCTGCCGACCACGAGCTCGTCCAGGAAGATGCGCAGCTTGCGGCAGGCCCGGTCGACCAGGTCGCAGGCGTCCGGGACCTCGGCCTCGGGCAGCTCTTCGAGCCGGTTGAGGTGGCGCTCCAGTTCGTCGGTGTAGGCGCTGACCGCGTCCAGCCCGACCATCTGGATCGCCCCCGCCGCCTGGTGTACATGCGCGCGAGCGTGCTTGAGCGTCGTCGCGTCCTTCGGTGCCGCCTTGAATGCGGCGAGCGCTTCCAGCGCGCGAACGAGCGCCTGATCGATCTCGCCCTGCACCCAGGTCAGGGGGCCAAGGTCGAAGTCCGGCGCGGTTTCGATGGCCACGGTTGTGGTTTGGCGGCTAAGACGAGATCACTGCCCGCGGGGCGTATGCAAGAACCGCGCCCGTATTCGTCGCTGTCGAGGGCTCGAGGTCGCGAAGCATCTCGATCGCCCTTCGGATTGTCCGTGGGTTGCTGTGCCTTACACCTTGAAGCCCGCAACCGAACTGCGGAGCTCCGCGGCAAGCCTGGTGAGTTGGCCGATCGACACGTTGGTCTGCTTGGTTCCCTCGGTTGTCTCCTCGGTGATCCTGAGAATGCCCTGCATCCCGCGGGTCACATCCGAGACCGAGGCCGACTGTTTCTGGGTTTGCGCCGAGATCCCGCCGATCAACTCGGCCAGCTCACGCGAGACTTTCCGTATTTCATCCAGAGCCTGCCCGGCGGCGTCAGACAGTTTGGTTCCCTCGACCACGCCGACCGTGCTCTTCTCCATGGCCGCCACCGCATCCTGGGTGTCGGCCTGAATGGTCTTGACGATCGCCTCGATCTGCTTGGTCGCCTCCGCCGATCGCTCGGCCAGCCTCTGCACTTCCTCGGCAACCACGGTGAAGCCTCGGCCCGCCTCGCCGGCCGATGCGGCCTGGATCGCCGCGTTGAGCGCCAACACGTTGGTTTGCTCGGTTATGTCGGAGATCAGCTCGACGATCTCGCCGATTTCCAGCGACGACTCTCCGAGGCGCTTGATGCGCTTCGCCGTGTCCTGGATCTGAGTGCGGATTTCGTTCATGCCAGCGATTTGGTTGTGCACCGCCTGGCCGCCTTTCTCCGCGGCCGCCAACGATTGCTGCGCCACGCGCGCCGACTGCGCCGCGGTCTGCGACACCTCATTGATCGACTGGGCCATCTGCAGGACGGACGCGGAGGCCTGCTGGATCTCCTTGTTCTGGCGCTGCGACGCTTCGTACAAACGATTGGAGATGGCCTGCGCATCGGTCGTCGCTCTAGCCACCTGGTCGGTCGCGCTGTTGATCCCCTTGACCAGCGTGCGCAGCTCTTCGATGGTGAAGTTGATCGAGTCGGCGATGGCGCCGGTCACGTCCTCGGTCACCGACGCCTGAACGGTGAGGTCGCCGTCGGCGAGGTTGCCCATTTCGTTGAGCAGCCGAAGAATAGCCTCCTGGTTGCGCTTGTTCTCCCGCTCGCTTTCGTTGGCGCGCACTCGAGCATCGTCGAGGAACACCTTGCCGAGTGCGATCAGGCACAGCAGCGCTAGGGCCGCGAACACCAGCCCGGCTCCCGCGGTAAAAGTCCGCGCGCCGGTCTGGTTGTCATATTCGCCGGTGAGCCGCGTGGTATCGGCCAGCAGCGGCTCGGACTCCTGGGCGATGCCACGCGCGCCCTGCTTGGCGACGACCAGCCGCTGCATGTTTTGCAGAATGGCGTTGACTCCGCCCTCGTAGGCGATAAAGCGCTTCTGCAGCTCGGTGAGCGTGGCGCGGGCGTCTTCGGCATGTACGGCGGGCAGTCGCAGGGCGTCGCTACCCTTGAGCAAACCGTTCAGGATGTCGCGGAAGGTGCCGGTGTCCTTCCCGAGCAGGAAGGCGATCTCCGGATCGATCTCTTCGGCGGACACCAGCGAGTTTGCGTTCTTGGCGATCCGCTGCGACAGCACCGCCAGCTGATTGGTGAAGTCGACCTCGCGCAGGCTGCCTCCCCCCTGCGCCACCTGCGCGGCGGCCTGTTGAGCCAACTCCAGCAGCGCTGCGTTACTCTGGTTGATTCCCTCCACGCCCTTGGCCAGAGCCACCAGCGACGCCTGGTTGTCGGCGACCGCATTGGCGTTCTTTTCGACGCGCTCCCAGCGCGCCGCGACCTCGTTGAGCGCCGCTTGCGCGGCGTCGCTGCTGGCGACGTCAACGGTGGCGCCCTTGACACTGCCGCCCTTCATCAGTGCGTCGAGGTCCGCACGGAAGCGGTCGCGCGAATCCCTGACGCCTTCAAATGCCGGCACGCTCCCCTGGACCGCGAGCGCCGTGCCTCGGGCGAGGCGCTGCGAGAGCATCTGCATCTCGGTCGCGGTCGTCGCGCTGGCCGTCGCCTGCGACGAGACACGCGCATTCAAGAACAACATCAGCAGCGCGAGAACGATGAACGCGACCAGCAACGCGCCGAGGATCTGGAACTGTCTGACGATGGGCAGATGGCCGATGAAGGGCAGCCGTGTGGGTTGCCGAGCCTCGGCGGGTCCGCTCCGCAGCTGTTCCATGATCGACACACCGGCCAGAGGGTCGTAGCCTTTCGGCGCAGCGCTCATCTTCACCTGGGTCGTCGGCTCGTCAAGATCGGCCTCGTTCAGGGCCTGCGCGGCAGCCCCACCACCAAAGAAGCTTCTCAAGCTAAGCGCCATGTGTCCTCCCAGACTTCACCCCGCGCATCGCCTCTACAGCCCCACCTGGACAAAGGCGGGGTCCTGCGCCAGCATGGCGAGATCGATCTCCTGCCAGCTGCCACCTTCGCGATCGGTCCATCGCGGTCCGTACCAGGCCGGAGCGCCGGCCGGCGCATCGGCCTTCCCGAGCTCGGCGAGGTTGCGAAGACCGAGAACGCGATGGACCACCAGCCCGGCTCGCAACTCGCCCACCCGCGGCCCGAACAGAACCAGTCTTGGCGCCGCCCCGCTCGGAGGCGGGCTCCCGCTCGAATCTCCCAGAAAAGCCCCGAAGTCGACGACCCCGTAGAGATTGCCGCGGATGTTGGCGATGCCGAGGTACCAAGGCTTGGTCAGCGGCACCGTCGCTACCGCCGGAATGGCGATCACTTCGCCGGCATCGGCCAAACGGATCAGCCACTGAGCGCCCGCGCACGCTACGCCGAGCCGCGACTGCTCGACCTGGGCAGCGGTCTTGGCGGCGAGCCGGCTCGCCAGCTCTTGCTGGAAAGCGCGGAGATCGAGCCTGGCGGCGCGGGGCATCGGCGGGAGGTCAACCGAGGGCGGCGATCTTGGCGATGAGTTCGTCGCGCCGGATCGGCTTGACAATGTAATCGCGGGCCCCCTGCCGCATGCCCCAGATCTTGTCCGTCTCTTGGCTCTTCGAGGTGCAAATGATGATCGGCACCGAACGGGTCTGCGGATCGCGGCTGATGGCGCGCGTCGCTTGAAAGCCGTTCAGTCCCGGCATCACGATGTCCATGAGGATCACGTCCGGCTTGGCGGTCTTCGCCTTGAGAATGGCGTCCTCGCCGCTGTCGCTGGCGACCACCTCGTAGCCGGCCTTGGTCAGCATGTCGTTGAGCACATGCCGCTCGGTCGGAGAGTCGTCGACGATCAGCACTCGCTTGATTGCCATCTGCCTCCCACCCTTCCCTGCGCCCCCCGGCCTGTCGGTGACCGCGCCCTTAATGCGCCGGCACCTTGACGTGCGTGCCGACGGCCTTGAGCAGACTCTCCTTGGTGAACGGCTTCGTCAGATACTGATCCGAGCCCACCATGCGGCCCCGCGCGCGATCGAACAGTCCGTCCTTGGACGACAACATCACCACCGGAGTCTGATGGAACCTGGCATTTTTCTTGATCAGCGCACACGTTTGGTAGCCGTCGAGGCGCGGCATCATGATATCGACAAAGATCAGGTCCGGCTGGTGGTCGGCGATCTTCGCAAGCGCGTCAAAGCCGTCCTCCGCAAGGATGACCGTGCATCCGGCCTGGAGCAGGAAAATCTCGGCGCTTCGACGAATAGTGTTGCTATCGTCGATCACCATGACCTTCACGCCAGACAAGGTGGTCGAATCCGGCACTTGGTTGCTCCGAGCGTCGCCGACTAGAACCGTGTTTCCTGCGCTCAATTCCATATCCGCCTCTCCAGAGTTTGCCACGGATGCAAGCAAATGACTAGAGCATAATCCTTGCCAGAACCCTGAAAGCCGCGTTTTTTGAGCGATTTGCAACAGTTGCGCGGCGGAATCGACGGGCATAAAGCTGCCGCCCAAGGGCACTGCCGACCCTACCTCCCCAAAAACATCCGGTAGGCCGGGTTAGCGCTCTCCTCAATGCAGTGGTAGCCCAGGCGGTCCAGGAACGCTGCGAACTCGCGCTTGTCAGAGGGCGGAACCTGCATGCCCACCAGCACCCGCCCGTAATCGGCCCCGTGGTTGCGGTAGTGGAACAGGCTGATGTTCCAGCCGCGGCTCATGCTGTCGAGGAAGCGCATGAGGGCGCCCGGTCGCTCCGGAAACTCGAACCGGTACAGAATCTCATTCTCCGCCTCGGGCGCGTGTCCGCCGACCAGGTGCCGCACGTGAAGCTTCGCCATTTCGTTGTCGCTGAGGTCATAGGCCTCGATGCGCCGCTTGTGCATCTCGCGCAGTAGTTCGGCGGTCTCGTGGCGGTTGGTCACCTCGATTCCGACGAAAATATGCGCGATGCGCGGGTCGCCGTAGCGGTAGTTGAATTCCGTGATGCTGCGCTTGCCCAGCAGCGCGCAGAACTCCCGGAAACTCCCTGGACGCTCGGGGATCGTCACCGCAAGGATCGCCTCGCGCTCCTCTCCCAGTTCCGCGCGCTCGGCGACGAAGCGCAAGCGGTCGAAGTTCATGTTGGCGCCGCCGGCGATCGCCACGTAAGTCCGGTCCCGTGTGCGGTGACGCTCGCACCAGGCCTTGACTCCGGCGACGGACAGCGCGCCGGCGGGCTCGAGCACCGAGCGGGTGTCTTCAAACACGTCTTTGAGCGCGGCGCAGGTCGCGTCCGTGTCGACCAACAGGATGTCGTCGACGAGCTCGCGGCAGATGCGGAAGGTTTCCTTGCCGACCTGCTTGACCGCCACTCCGTCCGCGAACAGGCCGACGTGTTCGAGCCTGATGCGACGCCCTGCGGCGAGCGATCGGGCCATCGCATCGGAGTCGACCGGCTGAACCCCGATCACCTTGATCTCGGGCCGGACGCGCTTGACGTAGGAAGCGACGCCGGCGATGAGACCACCTCCGCCGATGGCGACGAAGATGGCGTCGATCGGGCCTTGTTGCTGGCGGAGGATCTCCACGGCGATGGTGCCCTGGCCGGCGATGACGTCGGGATCGTCGTAAGGATGGACGAAGATAGTCCCCTCGCTGTGCTGCAGCTTAAGCGCCCGCGCGTAGGCATCGCTGTAGGAATCGCCGTGCAATACCACCGTCGCTCCCCGCGCCTGAACCGCGGCGATCTTGATCGACGGCGTGGTCACCGGCATGACGATGGTCGCGCGGCATGACAGTCGCTGCGCGGCCAGCGCCACACCCTGGGCGTGGTTGCCCGCCGATGCCGCGACCACGCCGCGTGCGCGCTCCGCCGCGGAGAGGTGTGCCATCTTGTTGTAGGCGCCGCGCAGCTTGAAGGAGAACACCGGCTGCTGGTCCTCGCGCTTGAGCAGGATCCGGTTGCCGATCCGCTGCGACAGCGTGGGCGCAGCGTCGAGCGAAGACTCGACGGCGACGTCGTAGACCTTGGCGGTGAGAATCTTCTGCAGGTAATCGATCGGCATGGTGCGGCGGCTTCGGCGTGGAGGCTTCGAGCGTAGCAGAAAAGCGAAACGAGGCGGTGCGGACGCCTCGCCTCGCGCGTTTTCTGCTAGCCTTCGCCCCAATTCGCGTCGCGATAGACCCCGTGGCCCCTGCTACGCTCGCCGTCGTCGACCTCGGATCGAACAGCTTCAGGCTGGAGATCGGCCGAGTCGAGGGCGATCAAATCTACCGCCAGGACACCTGGCGAGAGACCTTGCGCTTCGGTGCGGGCCTCGACAGCGATGGCTATATCACCGCGCCGGCGATGAAGGTGGCGCTGCAGTGCCTGGCGCGCTTTCGCGAGCGGCTCTCGGGGTTGCACCCCTCGGCCGTGCGTGCGGTGGGAACGAACACTTTTCGCATCGCCAAGAATGCCCGCGAGTTCCTGCGCCAGGCCGAGCGCGCGCTGGGCTTTCCCATCGACGTCATCAGCGGCCACGAAGAGGCGCGGCTCATCTATCTGGGGGTGGCCCACTCGCTGCCGCCGTCGTCGGCATCGCGCCTGGTCATCGACATCGGCGGCGGCTCGACCGAGTTCATCATCGGGCGCGGCCTCGAGCCGGAGCGGCTCGAATCGCTGAAGATCGGGTGCGTCGGCATCACGCAGCGGTTCTTTCCCAAGGGCGAGGTAACCGAGGCCGCGCTCGATGCCGCTGAGACCGCGGCCCGCGTCGAGATCGAGGCGATCGCCCGCGAATTCGGACCCGAGCACTGGCGCGACGCTTACGCGTCCTCCGGCACTGCAGCGGCGCTGGCGGAGATTCTCGAGAACAACGGGTTCTCCAGCGGCGGCATCACTCTCGAGGGCCTCGCCCGCCTTAGGAGGCGCATGGTTCTCGCCAAGGATCCGCGGAGGCTCAAGCTCAATGCGCTCAAGCCCGAGCGCGCGCCGGTCCTGGCCGGCGGGCTGGCCATCATGACCGCAGCGGTCGCCGGGCTCGGCGTCGAACGCATCGATCCTGTCGGCGGGGCGCTCCGCCTGGGCGTGCTCTACGACCTGCTGGGCCGGACCATCGACGAGGACGTGCGCAAGGTCACGGTGGATCGCTTCGTGGAGCGCTACCGCATCGAGCGCACGCATGCCTCTCGCGTCGCGACGCTTGCAACCTCACTGTATCGCCGCGCCGCCCAAGAACCGAGTCGCGACCAGACACAGCTGCTCGAGTGGGCGGCGCTGCTGCACGAGACCGGGATGTCGGTGTCGCATATCGGCTTTCACAAGCACGGCGCTTACATCCTGCAAAATGCCGACATGCCGGGGTTCTCGGCAGGCGAACAGGCGCGACTCGCACTGCTTGTCTACGGCAGCCGCGGCGGCCTGGCCAAGGTCGAAACCGCGCTGGCCGATCCGCAAGTCCGCGTTCAGTTGCTGTCGCTGCGGCTCGCCGTCATCTTCCATCATGCGCGCACGACGATCACAGTGCCTCGCCTGCGGCTGAAGCTCCGCAGCCGGATCCGCTTCGAGATCTCCAAGCGGTGGCTCCGAGGGCACCCGTTGACCGCGCACCTGCTGGGGAAGGAGCGCGCGCAATGGGCCGAACTCGGTTACGCGTGGAAAGGCGGGTAGCGGCTCGAGCAGCGAAGCAGGGGCCTCCACCACTGTCGCGCGCAAATACGGCGACTCGTCGTCGACCCTTGCGCCCGGCTCAGGTCGCATCCGCTCGCTTTGCTCGCGGAATCCTGCTCCGCCTCGCCGGTCGCCCCGCTTAAGCGCAGGATGCGAGCGACCGCGAGTGGCCCCGCGAGCCCGCAGCGTCGCCAGTCCCCCGCGCGAAGAGCGGGATCGCGCGCGGCGAGTCGGGGCAGGGAGACCGACACTATTCGTGCGCCATCTCGATGACCGCACAGGGAGGTCGACACCGCGGCGGCCGACGCGCGGCGCCGCGTTTTTCGTCGAGCGAGCTCAAGGAGGCCGCGGCTGGCCAGCAGCGAAAGGCAGCGCGAAACCCTACTGCCCGTTGCTCGCTCGATCAAACGAAATCCGGCCCGATGACCAGCTTCACGATAACCGAGGAGCTGCCATCGCGTTCGCGCTGGCTCAGCCACCAGACTCCGCCCTTGCGGATGCTCCATGGCGTCGCCTTCCCGGACACCAGGAACGCCGCCACCTCTCCTAGGGTCGGCTGGTGGCCGACGACGAGGACCGGCGCAGCGGCATCGGGCCAGCCCGCGGCGTCGAGAATGGAGTCGACCCCAACCCCGGGCGCCAACTCGGCCACGACCTTGAACTTGCGCTTAAGAGCCGCCGCCGTCTGCTTCGCGCGCTCCGCCGGGCTCACCAGAATGCGGCAATGGTCGGGCAAATGTTTGTCGAGCCAGGCCGCCATTCGCTCGGCCTGCTTGACTCCCTTGCCGGTGAGCCGGCGGGCCAGATCCGGCGCGCCGGCTTCGGCATCGGCGTGACGCCACAGGATCAGGTCCATTTGCGATCCTGAGAACCGGGCTTGGACAGGGCCAGCCGGTGCAAAAGCTGCTGCTGCGCGGCCTGCCCTTGCCCACGGGACTTGGGCTTGAGGCGGCGGTAACTGCCGTCGGAGCCGAGCTCCCAGGCGTCGGACTCGTCGGCGAGATATGGCTTGAGACCTTCGTCGATCACACGGCCTTTGAGCTCCCGGTCGAGCACCGGGAAAGCGATCTCGATTCGACGGAAAAGATTGCGGCCCATCCAATCGGCGCTGGCGAGGTACACCTCCTGCGCTCCGTCGTTCTCGAAGTACCAGATTCGATGATGCTCGAGGAAGCGCCCGACGACCGACCTTACGCGGATGTTCTCCGAGATGCCCTCGACCTGCGGGCGCAGGCTGCAGGCCCCGCGCACGATCAAGTCGATCTGCACGCCTGACTGCGACGCCGCATAGAGTGCACGGATCACCGCGTCCTCGATCAGTGCGTTCATCTTGGCGATGATGCGCGCAGGTTTCCCCTCCCTCGCGTGGCGCGCTTCCCGCCGAATCGCGTCGAGCAAGTGCCGGTGCATGGTGAACGGCGCGAGCCAAAGGTGCTTGAGCCGGTTGGCCTTGGCGAGGCTGGTGACGTGCAGGAACACCTCGTTGACGTCGGCGCAGATCTCGGGGTTCGCGGTCAGAAGGCCGAAGTCGGTGTACAGCCTCGCGGTGCGCGGGTGGTAATTGCCGGTGCCCAAATGCGCATAGGGCTGCAGGCGACTGACGCCCGCAGCATCCTTCTCGCGTCGTAAGAGCAAAGCGAGCTTCGCGTGCGTCTTCAGGCCGAAGACGCCGTAGACCACCTGCGCGCCGACCTGCTCCAGGCGTTCGGCCCAGTTGATGTTGGCCTCCTCGTCGAAGCGTGCCAGCAACTCGACCACGACCGTGACCTCCTTGCCGCGCTGTGCCGCTTCGACAAGCGCCTCCATCAGCACCGAGTTGACGCCGGTGCGGTACACCGTCTGCTTGATCGCCACGACATCGGGATCGTCGACCGCCTTGCGGATGAACTCGACGACCGGCTCGAACGTCTGATAGGGATGGTGAAGCAGAATGTCGCGCGAGCGGATCGCCGCGAGGATGTCGGTCTGCTCCTTCAGGCGATCGGGCAGTCCCGGCACGAACGCGGGATACTTGTGCTCGTCCAGATCGATTTCGTCGATGAGCACCGCCATGCGAGCGAGATTCACCGGTCCATCGCAGCGATAGAGGTCGAACTCCTGCAACTCGAACTGGGAGAGGAGCAGCTGCGCGAGGTGCGGCGGGCAGCCGGCGGCGACCTCGAGCCGCACCGCCAGGCCGAACTGACGCTGCGGCAACTCACCCTCGAGCGCCTGGCGCAGGTTCTTCACTTCCTCTTCGTCGAACCACAGGTCGGCGTCTCGAGTGACACGGAACTGCGAATAGCCGACGACGTCTCTCCCGGCGAACATCTCGCCCACGTGGGCATGCATGACCGATGAGAGAAGAACGAAGCTGTTTTCCTGCGCCACCTCTTTCGGCAGCGCGATCACGCGTGGCAGCAGGCGCGGCGCCTTGACGATGGCGATCGAGGTGTCGCGGCCGAAGGCGTCGCGACCGGTGAGCTCGACGATGAAGTTGAGGCTCTTGTTGACGACCTGCGGGAAAGGGTGCGCGGGGTCGAGGCCGATCGGGGTCAGGAGCGGCTTGACCTCCCGCCGGAAGTAATCGGCGACCCAGGCGCGCTGCTCGGCGTTGCGCTCGGATCCTCGGAGCAATCGGATCCCGGCAGTTGCGAGTTGCGGCAGCACCTGTTCATTCAAGGTCCGGTACTTCTCGGCCACCAGGACATGCGTCTCGTCGCTGATCAAGGCGAACGCCGCCTTGAAATCATGCAGCGTCATGCCGGAGGGCGGCGTCTTCAGCCGCAGCTGCTCGTGCAGGCCCGCGATGCGGATCTCGAAGAACTCGTCGAGGTTGCTGCTGACGATGCACAGGAATCGCAGCCGCTCGAGCAGCGGCACGGAAGGATCCTGAGCGAGCGCGAGCACGCGCCGGTTGAACGCGAGTTGCGAAAGCTCGCGATTGATCAACGGCGCATCGCGCGTCTTCGGGGAGTCCTCCGGCGTGATCGGCGGCGTGGTCGCGCCGACGCGTGGGCGCTCGGGAGCAGCCGGTAGCGCATCGCCGATCTTGGTTACCGTTGTGCTACCGGTCTGGTCCATCAAGTCGACTCCACTTCGGGCACGAGCGCGAGCCACAGGCAGGCGCCCTTGCAGGCGCGATCGAGCTCGCGCAAATAGGCGCGGTGCGCGGCGAGCTCGACCGGCGACGCTTCCAAGACCCGAATCGCGACGGCGAGGCTCTCCCCCGCGACAAGCGCTGCGCCGGCGGGCAGTGTTGGCGCGGCGATGTCGATGGTCAGCGACTCCTGACCGCGCGTCATCGCCAGGTAGATTTCGGATAATAGCTGAGCGTCGAGCAGCGCGCCATGCAGGGTGCGGTGGGCGTTGGCGATCCCGAAGCGCTCGCACAGCGCGTCAAGGCCGTTTTTCTTGCCGGGGAATTGGTCGCGGGCCAGCGCGAGCGTGTCGATCACCTCGTCGGCGAGCGCGGCGGTGGATGGCAGGTCGAGGCGCTTCAACTCCTGGTCGAGGAAGGCGAGGTCGAACGGAGCGTTGTGGATGATCCACTGCGCGCCGCGAGCGAATTCGACGAATTCGGGCGCGATGTCCGCGAATCGCGGCTTGTCGCGCAGCATCTCCCACGTGAGTCCGTGCACGTCCGTTGCACCCGGGTCGATGTCGCGCTCCGGGTTGACGTAGAAATGCACGCTGCGCCCCGTGGGACGCCGGTTGACCAGCTCGACCGCCGCAAGCTCGATGATACGGTGACCCAGCTCGGGCTCCAGCCCCGTGGTCTCGGTGTCTAGGATGAGTTGACGCATGCGCAGGCGCGGCTATTTCCGGTAGCGCTTGATCGTCGCCTGGATCTCTTCGATCGCCCGTTCGATCTCGTCGTCGGTCAGGTCGCGCTGCACGCCCTTGCGGTCGGTCAGCGTGAGCGTACGGTCGATTTCGGTCTGGAACTCGCCGAGGCCCAGCGTTTCGGTGATCGTCGTCGTCGGCTCGTCGGTCAGCGTCTCCGGGCCCCAGCGCACCACGATGAGAGACAAGTTGTCGCCGTCGGGTCCGCCCCGCACCTCGGCTTCCCGCATCAGCGCCGGACAGGCCTTGAGTATCGGCGTGCCGGTCAGCGCGCGGGCGATCTCCTCCTGCGGGTAAACCGCCCACAGCCCGTCGGTGCATAGCGCGATGATGTCGCCGTTCCGGAGCGGCGTTCTCCGCGACAGATCGATCACGGGGTCCACGAGTCCGCCGAGACAGCTGAAGATCTTGTTGCGGTCCGGGTGATCGGGCACCTCGTGCGAGCCGATGATCCCCTGGTCGAGCAGGTACTGGACTTTGGAATGGTCTTTGGTCTGGCCGATCAGCCCGCCCTGGCGGAACAAATACAGGCGCGAGTCGCCAGCGTGCGCCCAGTAGGCGTGGTTCGACTGCACGATGCAGGCCACGCAGGTCGTCCGCGGCGTTTCCAGCATCGAGAACTGGTTCGCGTAGGATGCAAGCGCCGAATGCGCGCGCAGCATGGTGTCCTGCAGGAACTTGAGCGGGTTCTTGAGCGTGGGTTTCGCCTCCTGCTGGAAGCGCTCGATGAACAGCCGCACGGCGATCTGCGCAGCGATTTCGCCTCCGGCGTGCCCGCCCATGCCATCGGCCATTACCAGCAGGAGCGTGTCGCGGCTGTAGGTATAGGCGAGTCGATCCTGATTGACCTTGCGCTGGCTCTTGCGGCTTTCCTGGAAGATGGTGAAGCGCACGAGGTATTTACATCACTTCGGTAAACAGGCGCTTCTTGAACTTACCGAGGAAGGTGAGCTTGCGTTTCTTGGGCGGGATGTCCCGGATCGCCTTCTGGAGCGCAAACACGCTCTGCGGACGCTCGAGCGGATCGAGCCTCAGGCACCAGTCGATGACCTCCAGCAGGTTGTCGGAATACGCCCCGGCCCAGATCTTCTTGGCGGACACCAGGTGGTCCTCTGTCTGGCGAGCGTCCGCGGCCTGCGGCGCAAATGCGGCGAGGCAGGCGAAGATGCTGGCGCCGATGCCGTAGACGTCGGTCCAGGGACCGAGGCGATCCGGCTCGCGATACTGCTCCGGCGCGGCGAATCCGGGCGTGTACATCGGGGCGAGCTTCGGGCGGGCCGAAGTCAGCGTCTGCCTCGCGGCGCCGAAGTCGAGCAGCACCGGCGAGCCGTCGGTGCGAAGGTAGACATTCGCCGGCTTGATGTCGAGGTGCAGCAGCTTGTGGGTATGCACCTCGCGCAGGCCGTTGAGGAGATGCATGAAGACATGGCGCACCAGGCGCTCCGACATCTGATCCTGCCGCAACTGGATCTGCTGCTGGAGCGTGCGCCCGCGCTCGTAGCGCATGACCATGTAGACGGTCTCGTTGGCGCGGAAAAAATTCAACACGCGGACGACGTTCGGATGATTGATCTTGGCGAGCGCCCGGCCCTCCTCGAAAAAGCACTTCATGCCGTAGCGGAACGACGTGAGGTTCTCCGCGGAGCTGGCGCGGACGATGTCGCCGTCGGTCCGCAGCACCAGCGACGAAGGCAGATATTCCTTGATCGCGACTGGGGCGCCGCTGTCGTCGAAAGCCCGGTAAACGATCGAGAAGCCGCCCCGGCTGATCTGGCGGTCGATCCTGTAATTCAGGAGCTGGTAGCTGGAGGGAAGGGCCTGATTGGTGACGCCCATGGGGGCTGACTGTGGCGCGATGCCGACCTTCTGTGTACTTGCGCGCGGAATTGATAACCTCTACATTCTCGGCAACCCTGCGCATAATGTAAAGATTTCATTGGCTTTCCCGCTCAATCTCCCGCGCTCGCGACCCGACGACGGCGGCGCCCGATGATCCTGAGCATGACCGGTTTCGCGGCGGTCGGAGCCGATCTCCCCGGCTGCGCCCTAGCCGTAGAGCTGCGTTCCGTCAACCATCGCTACCTCGACGTGCAGCTGCGGCTTCCCGACGAGCTACGCACGCTCGAGTCGGCCGTGCGCGAAGCGCTTACCACCGAACTCAAGCGCGGCAAGGTCGACTGCCGGATTGCAGTAAATCGCGCCCTGCCGGGGACAGCTTCGCTCGCGGTCAACGCCGAGCGTGTCGCCCAGCTCCGTGACGCGGCGGCCGAAGTGCTACGCCACGCGCCCGAAAGCACGCCGCTATCGGTCGCGGAAGTCCTGCGCTGGCCAGGGGTGCTGACCGAACCCTCGCTCGAACCGTCGGTGCTCGCGGACAAGACGCTCGATCTGGTTCGGGAGGCGCTCTCCGAGCTTGCCGCGTCTCGCGCGAGGGAAGGCAAGAAGCTCCAGACCATGCTCGAGGAGCGCTGTCAGGGCATCGACGTTCAGCTCGAGCGCATCGCGCCTCGCGTCACGGCGATCCACGATGCCTACGTGGAGAAGCTCGGTGCCAGATTGCGCGAGGCCGGCCTAGACCCGGACACGGAGCGCTTGAGGCAGGAGCTTGCGCTGTTCGCGACCAAGGTCGACGTCGCCGAGGAAGTGTCGCGGCTCAAGGCGCACGTCGCCGAGGTGCGCCGCGTGCTGTCGGCGGGCGGATCGAGTGGCAAGCGTCTCGATTTTCTGATGCAGGAGCTCAACCGCGAAGCGAATACGCTCGGCTCGAAATCGGTCGATGCGGAGCTGTCGCAGGCAGCACTCGAGATCAAGGTGCTGATCGAGCAGATGCGCGAGCAGGTGCAGAACATAGAATAGTTTCCATGAGCGCCGCGACTGGCAACCTCTTCGTCATCGCCGCGCCCTCAGGCGGCGGGAAGACGAGCCTCATTCGCGCCCTGCTGGAGCGTGAGCCCGCGCTGCGCCTTTCGGTTTCCTACACCACCCGACCGCCGCGTCCGGGGGAGCGCGAGGGCGACGACTACCGGTTCGTGACCACCGAACGATTCATGGCGTTAAAGGCTGCCGGAGAGTTTCTCGAGCACGCACACGTGCACGGCAACTGGTACGCCACATCTGCAAGTTGGCTCAAGGCGGAGGTCGCGGCCGGCCACGATGTTCTTCTCGAGATCGACTGGCAAGGCGCGGCGCAGGTGCGCCGGCTCATCCCCGAGTCGGTGCAGGTATTCATTCTTCCGCCTTCGCTCGCTTCGCTCGAGCGGCGGCTTACCCACCGCGGGCAAGACGATCGGGCAACCATTGCTCGCCGCCTGGATGCCGCGCGCGAAGAGATGCGGCACTGTGGGCAATTTGATTATGTTATTATTAATCAGGACTTTGCTAAGGCGATCGACGATCTAGCGGCGATCGTGCGCAGCGCGCGGCTGCGGGGCGCGCAGCAGTGCGTACGCTACAGGGAACTGGTCGCCCAACTGACTTAAGGAAGGCGTATGGCCCGAATCACCATTGAAGATGCCCTGACCAAGATTCCGAACCGCTTCGAGCTCACGCTCGCGGCGACTAACCGCGCACGGCAGATCAGCGCCGGCTCGCCGCCTCTGGTCGATGGCGATCGCGACAAGCCGACGGTGATCGCACTGCGCGAAGTCGCCGCCGGCAAGGTCGGCATCGAGATGCTGCTCAAGTCGCAGAGTTGACCTGGCTCTTCGGCCCCCAACGTGATCATGTATGTCGGAAATCGCCGAATTCACCCGACATCTTGGTCACTACCTGCCGCCTCCTGACGTCGCGCTGGTCGAGCGCGCCTTCGCTTTCTCCGAGGAGGCGCACCAGGGACAGTTTCGCAAGTCGGGGGAGCCCTACATCACGCATCCGCTGGCGGTAGCCAGCATTCTGTCGCAGTGGCGGCTAGACGCGCAGGGCCTCGCCGCCGCCCTCCTCCATGACGTGATGGAGGACACCAGCGTCACCAAGACCCAGATCGAAAGCTCGTTCGGCAAGCCAGTCGCCGACATGGTCGACGGCGTATCCAAGCTCGACCAGATCGAGTTCCAGTCGCGCGAGGATCAGCAGGCCGAGAGCTTTCGCAAGATGCTGCTGGCGATGGCGCAGGACGTGCGCGTCATCCTGATCAAGCTTGCCGACCGATTGCACAATATGCGCACGCTCGACGCGATGGCGATGCCGCATCGGGAGCGCATCGCCCGCGAGACGCTCGACATCTACGCTCCCATCGCCAACCGGTTGGGGCTCAACGCGCTGTTTCTCGAGCTGCAGGAGCTCTCGTTCAAGCATCTCTACCCGATGCGCTACCGGATCCTGGCCAAGGCGATCAAGGCGGCGCGCGGCAACCGGCGGGAAGTGATGAACCGCATTCTGCAGAGCATCCGGGAGGGGCTCAAGCGCGCCGACATCGCCGCGCAGGTCACCGGGCGCGAAAAAAGCGTCTACAGCGTGTACAAGAAGATGCGCGAGAAGCACTACACCTTCTCGCAGGTGTTCGACATCTACGGCGTGCGGGTGCTGGTGAAGGACGCCACGGCGTGCTACGCGGCGCTCGGCGTGCTTCACAGCCAGTACAAGCCCATTCCCGGCAAGTTCAAGGACTACATCGCCATCCCCAAGGCGAACGGCTATCAGTCTCTGAACACGACGCTGTTCGGCCCGTTCGGCACGCCTCTCGAGGCTCAGATCCGCACCCAGGACATGCACCGGGTCGCCGAGGCCGGGGTCGCCGCACACTGGCTGTACAAGACCGGAGGCGAACTCGACTTGAGCGAAGCGCAGCAGCAGACGCACCGCTGGCTGCAAAGTCTGCTCGAGATCGGTTCCGAGTCGCGCGACTCGAAGGAATTCCTCGAGCACGTCAAGGGAGACCTCTTCCCCGACGCGATCTACGTGTTCACGCCAAAGGGGAAGATCATGGCGCTGCCTCGCGGGGCAACCGCTGTGGACTTCGCGTACGCCGTGCACACCGACATCGGCCACCACTGCACTGCCGCGCGGATCAACTACGAGCTGATGCCGTTGCGCACCGAGCTCAAGAACGGCGACCAGGTCGAGGTCATCACTTCGCCCACGGCCCGGCCCAATCCGTCGTGGCTCAACTTCGTCGCCACCGGCAAGGCGCGCTCGCGGATCCGGCATTTTCTCAAGTCGTTGCAGACGCGGGAGTCGGCGGCGCTGGGCGAGCGCATGCTCGAGCAGGCGCTCTCTTCGCTCAAGGTGCCGGCGGAGGCGATCACGCAAGAGCGCTGGGAGGCGCTCGCCGCCGACTACGGCGCGAAGAGCCGGCTCGAGGTTCTCGCAGACATCGGTCAGGGCAAGCGGCTTTCGTTCGTGGTCGCGCAAGCGCTCACCCGGGCGGCGAGCCGCCTGGGTGAGGAATCGACCGCCCAGTCGACCAAGCCGGGCGCACTGCAGCTCCGGGGCGTGGAAGGCGTGGCGATCCAGTATGGGAAGTGCTGCCGTCCGATCCCCGGTGACGCGATCGTTGGCCAGTTCCGGCGTGGCCAGGGCCTGCTCGTGCACACACGCGACTGTCAGACTTTGCGCAAGAGCCGCGTCGACACCGACCAGGCGGTCGACGTCGAGTGGTCGCCCGACATCCAGGGCGTTTTCGAGGCCGGCATCCGGCTGCTTGTTTCCGACAAGCGCGGGCTGCTCGCCCGGCTTGCCACGGCGATCGCCGACGCCGACGCCAACATCGCCTACGTGTCGATGGAGCGCCCCGACGAAGGCCTGGTCGTGAACATGTTTTTCAGCGTCCAGGTCCGCGATCGCAAGCACCTGGCCGACGTCATCCGCGGGTTGTACCGCATTCCCGAAGTCAAGCGCGTGCAGCGGGCGCGCACCTGAAGCTCGCGCATGCTTACCGCGGCGCGGGCACGCAAACGACCGTACCGACGTCAGTCATGGTTTCGGCGGGATCAG
>Ga0187778_10001069_pt1 | contig 19503 bp, 18 predicted proteins | sample 1015_Q2_SP5_20_M_FD_132418 | JGI IMG/M metagenome (GOLD analysis project Ga0187778, IMG submission 132418) | Tropical peat soil microbial communities from peatlands in Department of Meta, Colombia - 1015_Q2_SP5_20_MG | ecosystem: Environmental > Terrestrial > Soil > Wetlands > Peat | place...
CCCCATGTCAAGAAGTGCCCGCAATGCGGTGGCCCGGTGGAACAAGTGCTGTCTCCGCCCGCCGTGCAGTTTAAAGGGTCGGGATGGTATGTGACCGATTACGCCAAAAAGTCAACTGCGCCATCCAGCGAAAGCTCTGCTGCCAAACCGGAGTCTGGTTCAAAAAAGGAAGAAAAGCACAAGGCGGAGCATCCCAAAAAAGCAGAAAAGAAGTAACGCTCACCGCCAGCTCACATCGTAACCCAGCGCGAACAGGATCTGGTTCTCGAACTCATATTCAAGGATGTCACGAAAGTTGACTTCGGAGGATTCCCACGAAGCAGCATATTTTACGGCAGTGGGATCGTAACGCGAATAGGCGGTTGTGTAGCGCACGTCGCACGGCGGAGGACAAGGAATTAAGCCAGTGGGATTGGCACGAACGATACCGGTAGCCGCAGCTAGAACGCTGGAAGGAACATCGGGTTGCGGGGCGACCCTGAGCTGGTGGGGCATGACGCTTAATGCTCTCGCATCGCCGGGAAGAATGTCCGGCGGCGTCGCCGCCGATTGCAGCGGGTTCAGATCGATCTTGGCAGCCAAACTATTCTGGGCTGCGGACCAAATGCTCCATAAATCAGCATCGGAATGCCGGGTCTGATTCAAGAAACCGACTGATGGTGTCGCAGTTCTAGTGCTGGCACAGCCCAGGACAAAAAGCGTCAAAATTAAAACACGGAAACCCCGACCCATCTCTCCCCTCTGCATAAGTTATCGGCACACCGTGAAGGTTCTTTAATGATTCGTCTCAGATGTCAGGGGGAGCTGCAGGCACGACTTATGAGCTGCCCGGCCGGTGTTGCAACACTTCCGGCCAAGGCTCGTTCCAGAGCGCAGCGTATACTAGCACCGTTATGAAATTAGGGAAATGGCTCGGATTGGCGGTAGCTGCCGTGGTTCTGGCGGAAGGCATCTGGGCAATGCTGGTCTCCCTGGTCCGAAGCCTGCTGATGCCGCTGCTAGCGAGGGTTCTGGGAGGAGATCCTCATTCACCTTTGTACTTGGGAACTGGCGACATCAATATACCTGACCTGTTCGGCTCGATTCTGTTGCTGTGTTTGGCGGGCATCGTTTTTCTGGCGATCAGGTCATGGGCAGCGACAGAAGAGGTCGCAAGAAGTTTACCGGTGAAGAAGGTTGCCAAGCGGCCATCGGAATGGGCAATTCCCATCCCAACTCCTAATGCGGCCGCAGCCGTGCAGACGGCGAAAGTCGCCCCGGTACAAGCCACGGAGAGCGCTAGCGATCAAGTCGCGCCGCCGGCGCCGGCGAGTTTTCCCGCTCAAGTGGCAGCGCCTGCTGCGGCAATACAAACGAAGCCGAGTGCTCCAGAGCCTGAGAAACCGGCAAAGCCTCAAAAGCCCGCAAAACCAGAAAAGCCACGCGAGGTTTACTACAACATCGTTGGCGAGCCGATCAGTCCGACCGAAGAGGATTAGCGCAAGGACACAGTGCCTGCGAGATCTGCCGAAAAGAAGCCTCTATTTGTGGGTTGCGGATATTACTTCTTAACGGTTTCGGCTTTCGCGTATTTGCGACGGAATCGCTCCACACGTCCAGCGGTGTCCACCAGTTTCTGTTTGCCAGTGAAAAAGGGATGGCAATTCGAACAAATTTCTACGTGGATGTCGCCCTTGTGAGTGGAGCGCGTGGTGAAGCTGTTGCCGCACGCGCACATAACGCGAACTTCGTGATAAGCGGGATGAATGGCTGCCTTCATGGTCTCCTGAACCTCAATGCGAGCTATTTGATTCTAAAGGATGGCCTTCGGATTCAGCAATGCGCTGCGAAATCGGGGAGTTGTGCAGGTTGAATTTCGCAGGCATTCTTGGGTGTCACGGCGTCATCCCGAGCGAAGCTGTTCTTCAGGCGCAGCGAGGGATCTCGCGTGCAGCACCACAGGATTTTTGCCTCCACGCGAGATTCCTCGCCCCGCTGGTGAAAGCGCGGGGCTTCGGAATGACCCCTCCATGGCAAGCGTGAGAAATTCAAACTGGGCCACTACTCGAAATCCGGCGTCGTCAGGGCAGCGAGCGCTCAACCTGTTTGACTGAATCCGCAAATATTGCCAAACCCTTCTGCGCCAGTTCATCGGTAAGCACCAAAGGCGGCAGAAATCGAGCGACATTGTTGTAGTGTCCGCCGATTTCAATCAGCAGACCCCGCCGGTGACATTCGGAGCGAACCTTGCGGGCAGCCTCAGGTGCAGGCTCTTTGCTGGCTTTGTCCTTCACCAATTCGACTCCGAGCATCAGACCCTTGCCGCGCACATCTCCGACGATGCTCGAATCATTTTCAAACGTTTTCAAGGACGAGAGCATGCGCTCACCCAGATGCAATGCATGATCGGCCAAATCTGTGGTGACCATGAACTCCAGGGCCGCAGCGCCGCCGGCATAGGCGGCCACGTTACCGCGAAATGTGCCGATGTGTTGGGCCGCGGGCCAGGTGTTTAATTTCTCGCGATAGGCGATGCCAGAAATCGGCAACCCAATGCCGCCCAGAGCCTTGCTCATTGTCACAATGTCGGGAACCGTATTAGTGTGCTCGAAGGCAAACATTTTTCCGGTGCGGCAGAAGCCAGACTGCACCTCGTCCGCAATCATCAGGACTTCGTGTTTGTCACAAATTTCGCGCACCTTGGGGATGAACTGCTCTGGCGGAACGATTGACCCACCTTCACCCTGAATCGGCTCGACAATGACGGCAGCCGGTTTACCGACGCCGGAGTGAGGGTCTTCCAGTACATGATCAAGATATTGCGCACAATCCAGGCTGCACTTGTCGGGCGTCTGGTTAAAGGGACAACGATAACAATAGGCGTAGGGAACGAAGTGGACTTCCGGTGCGAGAGGCAGAAACGGTTCCCGGAAATGGCGGCCGCTGGTGAGGGAAAGTGCGCCCGTCGTCATGCCATGATAAGAACCTTCAAAGGCGATAACGGGCTGTCGCTTGGTATTGAACTTTGCGAGCTTTACGGCAGATTCAACCGCATCTGAACCGGTAGGTCCTCCAAATGAAACCCGGCTCAACTGCCTGGGGAGAAGCTGGGACAGCTTTTCAATTAGTAGCTTCCGGCTAGGAGTGGGAAAGTCCAGGGCGTGGGTCAGTTCAGCAATCTGCTGGGTCACGGCCTGCACAACTGGGGGATTCGAATGTCCCACATTCATGACTCCGGCCCCGCCGAAAAAGTCGATGTACAAGTTTCCGTCGACATCCTCAACCGTGGCTCCTTTGGCGCGCTGAATTGCCATGGGCATGCCTTTGGAGTAGGAGACAGCTGATCCTTCGTGCGTGGATTGATAGTCAAGGTAGCCCTGTGATTTTGGGCCGGGTGGCGGAGTTTTTATAGAAGGAGCGCCCGGAAAAGAAAGATCTTTGAAATTCAATGGAGTTCTCCCGTGGACGAGTGCCAATCTCTGTGCGGCAAGGTGTCCCTGCCTGGGGTACACCACTAATTTTGGGGGTAGCGCTGAACTAAGGTCAATTGAGACCTGACGTAACGCGCCAAGGCTTGAACCACAGAGGGCACAGAGATCACAGGGCGCAAAGAGGCTCGTTCAAAGGTCAATTGAGAGCCGAAGAAATGCGCCAAAGTCTTGAACCATAGAGGACACAGAGAGCACAGAGGTCTCACAGGGGCGAAAAGGAGGCTTGTTCGGGATGACAATCAAGCTGACCCACTACGACGGACGTATTGGTCATAGAGCCACAGCAAACCGGCTGTGGCCACTCCAACTCCAGTGACGGCGCACCAGATCAGCGCCGGCTGATGATGTACCTCGCCAAATTGGTGCAAGAGCCAGCCCCCGAGTAATCCTCCGCCCAACGACCCTAATCCAATCGGTAAGAAAGCAAATCCCATGTAGGTACCCTGCTGGCCGGGCGGCGCGAGCCGGGAAATGTATTCGTAATAACGCGGTTGCTGCGTGATCTCCCCGATCGCGACGACTACCAGCGTGATGTAGGCCATCGGAACTGTAGGGTGTACGACCAAAAGAATCCATGCTGCTCCTGAAATCAACGTACCCAGCGTGATAGCTCGAAACGCCAGCATTTTTCGGATCAGAAAACTCACGATCATCTGCAAGGCAACCACTGTGAGCGGATCTGCCGTCAGCAGCAATTCGGTGTTGGCCTTGGCGTTGATGTAATCATGAACGTAGATGGGCAGAATGATGAATTCCTGCCAGAAGGCGACGTAGTAGCCGGAGAAAATCACCAGAAACAGCATGAATCGCGGATTCGAGACTACTGTCCAGAAATTTGCGGCCACCTCGCTTAGGCTTGGTGGCTGTTCTTGTTCGGAACGCCGTGGTTCACGAAAGAGCAGCAGCACCGCGAAGAACATCAGGAACACGCTACCGGCGGCCATGCGGAAGACATTCTCAACCTTAAAGTGCTGGTGCACCCATCCGGCCAGAAAAGGCCCAGCCGCGCCGCCGATGTTGACTAATGTGTAGTAAATCGAATAACCGGTGGAGCGAACATTTTCGGATGAAGCCCGGGCGGTCGTGCCCACCACGCTGGGCTTGACGAGGGCAACTCCGAGTGCCGGCAACATCAAGACGATAGTTACCAGGACCACTAGCGGCACAGCATTGCGCACAGGCGAAAGCCAGGGCGCGGCAATCGATCCCAGTAGGAAATAGGAGACGCTTAAAATGAGGTAGGCTAGCGAAAGTGCGCGTCGGAAACCGATCCTGTCCGCCAGAGCTCCGCCAAATGCCGCCAGAAACCACACCAGGCCGCCGAACAGGCCCGCCAGACTGCTGGCCCGCTCCACACCAAAATTCAGATTCTCATGCAGATATCGCGGTAGGGATGCGAAGGCAGCGTAATAAGAGAGCCGCTCAAATAGTTCGCTGATGTTGGCGACCCAGAATGGCCTCTGAAAGCCAGTACGTATCTCGTGCAATCGCTGGGAAAAGGTCAAGAATTGCTCCTGCCTGATTTCCGGCGGTCACTCCAGTCGGCGGCTAAGATATTCCTTCTCACGTGCGTTTTGCAGGGTAGGGGCCCTGAATTCGCGCCAGGTTCATACTGTTTTTCCCTCCAACCAGAGAACGAAGACTAATCGCAATGTCCGGTCCCATGGCATTTGCGCCGCGACGATGAGCAATTCCCGGGTTCAGCGACTTTGCCATCAGGGCCGATGCAGGTCTGGGTATGAACACACCAAAACAAACCATCGCTCATGCTGGGCACGGTGGGGTCAGGCTCGGCCTGAATGAATTGTCCCTTCCAACGCAATGCAGAACATAAATTGGGATGCGCAGTGTTGAAGCGCTCGGCTTCGGAGATCATACTGTACCTCCTTCGTTCGCCTTGAGAATCGCGCGTTTCACGGCGACTCGCGCGAGCTGCACTTTATACGCATTTTGGCTAAGCGGCTTGGCGGCCTTCACTGCTGCGTCGGCTGCGGCTTTGGCAGTTTCCGCGGAGATGGTTTTTCCGAGAAGGGCTTGTTCTGCTTCGAGGGAAATCCAGGGCACGGGTGCCACGTGCCCCATTACAATTCGAGCCGATCGCACCGTTGTTTTGTCCATGCGAAGAGCGACAGCCGCGAGAGCTAAAGGCCAATCGAACGCGGCTCTTTGCCTGATTTCGTAGTGGGCTACTGCCAGGTCGCTGCCTGGCCGAGGGACAAGAATTTCAGAGATGATCTCATTGGCTTTGAGATCGTGCTCCCGCTCATCTTCACTCTTCGGAATGACGTAATACTTTTCCAGCGGAAGTTCGCGCGTTCCTTTCGGGCCGACGATCCGGATCGTAGCGCTGTAAGCAATCAGTGCGGGCACCACTGTCGAGGGGCTGACAAACTTTGCCGGTCCATCGTTACCTAGAATCGCATGATAACGATTGCTGCCTTCGCTGACCAAATCTTTGCTGGACTCATTTTTCGGAAGCAGGCCGAAACCGCCGCGGAAATACCAGCAGCGCGGGCGTTGCGACAGGTTTCCGCCGATGGTCGCCATGTTGCGAATCTGCGGGCTGGCGGACTCATTCAGAGCCTCAGCCAGAGCAGGATAATCGTGAGTTACCGCGGTGTTATCGGCGAGGTCGCCCAACCTAGTCAGCGCTCCGATACGAAGTCCATCAGATCCGGTCGTAATGCTGCTCATTTCCTTAATGTTCTTGATGTTCACCAGACGTTTGGGATGGACGATGTCATCTTTCATCAGCGACAAAAGGTCCGTTCCGCCGGCTATAAGTTCGGCTTGCCCCCAGCTGGTGCCCAATAGGCCGATGGCTTGTTCTTTAGTTGTGGGGCTCGCGTACTCAAAGGCTCTCATCAAGCACCTGCTTTCTGGCCTAGCGCTGCGAGCACACGGTCAGGAGTGAGTGGCAGGAATGGTACTCGCACCCCAATCGCATTGGCCACTGCATTGGCAATAGCCGCGCCGGGCGAAATCACCGGAGGCTCACCCAAGCCGATCACTCCGCGGTCATCGTAACCCTTACCAGTCATCATGTGAACCACAAGTTCGGGAATGTCCTCGATGCCGGCCAAGCGATAAAACTCCATATTCGGATTCAACATTCGCCCGCCGATGTTATCGAAAATTTTCTCTTCGTAAAGGCTGTAGCTGATGCCCATGATGAGCGCGCCGTATACTTGGCCTTCGGCCGTTTTCATATCGATGATTAAGCCGCAATCTTGCACGGCAACCATCTTCTTCACCTTCACCACACCGGTTTCCATGTCGACTTCGACTTCAGCCATTTGCACGCCGCCTACGCCGCTGTTGGTCAGATCGGGCGGCTTGCTCTTATCAGGATTCTTGCCGCGTACTGTCACGGTCACTGCACCCAATTTGGAGCAGGCCTGCTTCCAGCTTAATGAGCGATTGGGGTCGTTCTTCACACGGACAGTGCCGTTGACGGATTCCAGTTCCGCCGGCTGGGCGTTTAGAGAAGGGGCGACTTTGGCGAAGAGGGCGTCCCGAGCATCCACGGCGGCGCGGCGGGTAGAGGAACTTACGCCGCCCACGGTGGTTGAACCTCCAGAGCCGCCGGAAGGCGGGTAAAGCGTGTCTCCGATGTGCAGCTGGATTGCATCGATCGGGATGCCGAGCGTCTCGGCCGCGACCGCCAGGATCACGGTGCGCGTTCCTGTGCCCAAGTCCTGAGTGCCTAATTTGATTTCAACCGATCCATCGGGATGAACAGTGAAATCACAGTCACTTTCATGGCCGCGTCCACCCCAGGTGTGGATCGATAAGCCAAGGCCATGAGCGGTGACGCCGCTGACATCCTGGCCGCGGCCGCGCCATTTTTCTTTCCAGTTCATCAATTCAGCGGCGATCCCGAGTTCTTCGCGATAGACGTCACGCCGCGGGCCGGTGATTTCCAGGTTTTTGAGCCACAGTTCAAGCGGATCCATGTTGAGCCTGGCAGCCAGGTCATCGAGAGCTCCCATGGTGATGGCTGCCGCCTGGGGATGATTCGGCGCGCGCCAGGCGCGCGCCGGTCCGATGTTGGTGCGAATGGCGGTGTGTTCTTTGCGCTGGTTCGGAATGTTAAATACGTAAGGGATGGGCGGCATGCTGCCACCCGCTGGCCCTCCCGTCCCCCACGATCGCGACTGCCATGCTGTGATCGTGCCATCTTTCTTCGCGCCAACTTTCACGCGCGCATAGGCGGAAGGCCGCGCTCCCGCGACTTCCAGCTCACTGTTGCGCTCGAGCATCATTCGCACCGGCAGTCCGCCGGCCTTTCTGGAAAGCCTGGCCGCGGCAATGTCCCATCGATCAGCCGCGAACTTGCTGCCGAACCCGCCTCCAATGTTGTCCTGATGCACGCGAACATTAGCTGCCTGGACGCCCAGGGGATCAGCCATCTGTCCGGGAATGCCGGAAACATTCTGGGTGGAGATATGGGTGAACAGATGGTCTTTGTCGGGCCATTCCGAAGTCGACCCGTGGGGCTCCAGGCAGCAGTGGGCGATGAGCGGAATGCCGTACACTCCTTCTGAGATCACCTCGGCTTCAGAGAACGCCTTGTCAGGATCGCCCGCGGTTTGTGCTGCTGCCTTCTGATAGGCGGAGTGACCAGCACCGGCCACGGGCTCGTGATACTGAGCTTTTCGAAGGGCATCGAGCACAGCATCCGAGGCACCGTCTCCCTTTAGTCCGTTCAGCGTGTCTTCATCAACCCGAAAGCTGACGCCATGGTCGGCGAGATACTGTATGAACTGCCGATCCGGCATCTGGTTGTCGACCGCATCCCAAACGTCGTCTTCGCCCATCGGGCCAGCTTCTTCGCCAACCCCTGCCGGTGGTTCCGCGTCACTGACCAGATGCGGCATCGGTTGATAATCGATTCTTATGAGCCTGGCGGCGTCCTCCGCGGTGGCTTCATCCACTGCTGCCAGCGCGACGATGTCATCTCCGGCCCATTGCACAACCGTTCCGGGCTTTTGCATGATTTCGACGGCCTTTACACCCGGGAGTTTTTCGGCGGCACTTATATCAATGCTGACGATTTTGGCTCTGGCGTACGGCGATCGAACCATCTTGCCAAACAGCAAGTTCTTGCCGTGATAGTCGTAGGTGTACTTCGCTCGCCCGGAAACTTTATAAGGCGCGTCCACACGCGTGATGCGCTTGCCTATGAGGGTGCGGTGTTCGCCATCAGGCCAACCGTAGTCAGGCATCGCTCACGCCCCCTTCTGCGCCAACTCGGCAGCCGCGAGCTGAAGTCCGTGGTAGGTACCGCAGCGACAGAGGTTACCGCTCAAACCGCGGCGTATTTGTTCGGGAGTGGCATTGGGATGCTTGTCGAGAAAAGCTTTCAAGGCGACAACAAATCCAGGGGTGCAGAAGCCGCATTGCGAAGCATCATTGTTTACGAGAGCTTGCTGGATAGGGTGCAGCTTGTCGCCGTCCATGAAAGATTCCACGGTTGTGATTGACTTGCCTTGCGCCTCGATGGCCAGCAGCGAACAAGCGTATACGGCTTTGCCGTCGATGATCACCGTGCAGGAGCCGCACTCGGCGCGGTCGCATACGCGCTTGGCGCCAGTTATATCGAGTTGGTCGCGCAAGGCATCGAGCAGGGTTACCCGTGGCTCAAGCTGCAAAGCGTACTTTCTGCTATTGACCGTGAGTTCAATGGGCACCTTGCCCGGTCCGTACACCTTTACCGGTGTGCCGGCTGCGTGAACGACTTTGGTTCCGAGCACCGGCATAGCCGCGGCGGAAATGCTGGAGATCTTGAGAAAATCGCGTCTTGAAACTCCTGAATTGGCTTCCGCTTTCTTCCTGGGCTTTTTCTTGGGCAAATGATCGTCGCGCATTCTAGGCTCCGAGGGATCTCTGATCTTTCTTCATTTTGGCGGCGTTAAGAGAATGGACAGCACGAGACTATTTCGGTTAGCAGACATGTCGACTGGCCTTTAGCTGCTGGCTGGGGCAGAAATGTAATTCGGGCACGTTGCAACCGAATCCATGGGGAAGAGAACAGGAAGGTCGAGGTATGCCCTTCGGCCTTCCTGGTGGTTAATGTTTTAGAGTGCGAATATATTTCACTACGTCACTGATCTGGTCTTTGGTCAGTTTGCCATCGTATTTCGGCATTTTGTTTTTCCCGTTGGTGATGATGTTGGTCAAGTCGGCATCAGACTGACCCTGGACTTCCGCTGAACCGAGGTCGCGAAGATTCAAGTTCTTGCCGATGGTGGTTTGGCCTTTGCCATCCGGCCCATGGCAGGCGGCGCACTTTGCCTTGAAGGTATCAGCGCCGCCGTCCGCAAATGACCACGTTGTGAACATAACTGTAAGACTCAAAATCGCAATTATTACCTTTATTAGATTTTTCATCGCTATTCTCCGAGAAGGCAGCTTTCTTTTTTGCACGAAACAGACTCCGTGAGAAGTGCCAGATGCTCTGGGCAGCTATCTCCCCAACCTGGCACTTTTCGGGTGCAGCCACATTAGTCCTTTTTGTCTGTTGAAGCAAGCGACTGGAAGCGGCTTCAAATGCCCAAACCGGGTACCTTAATGCTTTCTTGGTAGCGTCTGGGACCTCTATGCAGTTCTTTTTTCTGTCAATTGCAGCGAACCTAACCCCACTTGCACTGCTAGTGTAGTCAACGATTGTGACTGGCGGTGCCGAAAGCGGGCGGCAGGTAGTGGGCGACTTTCAAAGTCGCCCACGACCGGGCGGCAACGGAGTTGGAGGTTGTGGCACAAAAGCGTTACAGTAGGCGGTCGCTCCAACTGCGATCATCAATGGCCAACGAACAAGAAAAAGAGGCGGCTGCTCGGGCCAGCCTGCGCTTTGTTCACGAGGGCAATATTGTCGGACTGGGCACTGGTTCCACCGCGGCCTACGCTGTGCGCTTTCTGGCTGAGCGTGTCCATGCCGGCCTAAAGATTCGTGGCATTCCGAGCTCGGAGAAGACCAGGGAGCTCGCCACGGCGGCTGGAATCCCGCTCACCAGTTTCGATCAAGTGCAGCAAATTGATGTCACGATCGATGGCGCCGATGAGTTCGATCGGCAACTTAACCTCACCAAAGGCGGAGGCGGCGCGCTCTTGCACGAAAAAATTGTGGCTTCGGCCTCGCGTTTGTTCGTGGTTATTACTGATTCCAGCAAGCAGGTTCCAGTGTTGGGAAAATTTCCCTTACCGGTCGAAGTTATTCCGTTTGCGGAGGGGCTCATTTCTCGGAGAATCCAAGATCTGGGAGCCAAGGTGCAGTTGCGCCGGCGTCCCGATGGAAAAGCGTACGTCACCGACGAACACAATCACATCCTCGATTGCCACTTCGGCCAAATTCCTGATCCTGCGACCCTGGCGCGTCAGCTCGAAGCTATGCCAGGAGTGGTTGAGCATGGACTTTTTGTAGGGATGGCCAATATAGTTCTCCTGGCGAAAGGCAGCGAAGTGCAGGAATTGCGCCGCGCCAGCCGCGAGAGCCTGCCCTGAGCGAAGCCGAAGGGGCTGTCAAGCTGACCGCAGCTCAGCAGCCCCATGCTATAATTTTTCATCTCGCTCGCCCTGTAAGTGGCAGGAGGACTGTATCGACAAGCGTTTTGTCCGCATTAACGAACGTATTCGCGCGCGCGAAGTCCGCGTGATCGGCGATGAAGGCCAGCAGATCGGCATCCTGCCTCCCTACGAAGCCCTCAAATTAGCTCGGGAAAAAAACCTGGACCTGGTGGAGGTTTCGCCGAGCGCTCAGCCTCCCGTATGCCGCATTATGGATTACGGGAAATACTTGTACCAGCAGGAGAAAAAGGAACGGGAGGCCAAGAAGCACCAGAAGACGATCACGGTCAAGGAAGTAAAGTTCCGGATCAATGTGGATGACCACGATTACGAGACGAAGAAGAATCACGTGATTCGGTTTCTGGAAGACGGGGATAAGGTCAAGGCAACCATTTTCTTTCGTGGTCGAGAGATGACGCGGACCGGACTGGGGCGAGAAATCCTGGAGCGGCTGATTAAAGATGTTGAGCAAAAGGGAATGGTGGAGTTTAGGCCGCGTCAGGAAGGGAACACGCTGCATGCGATTTTGGCGCCCAAGAAAGAAGGCAGCCACAAGCCACAAGCTGCGCCGGCGCCGCAAGATCGAGTAAAGCAAGCGTAGGTATTTTGAGCACTCAGCCATCAGCACTCAGCCATCAGCCAGGCTGAAATTGCGGCACGCCCCAAAGCTGACTGAATGCCGAGTGCTGAATGCTAACTGCTGATTTGAGGATTTATGCCCAAACTCAAAACTCATAAAGGCGCCGCCAAGCGCTTTAAGAAGACTGCAACCGGAAAAGTGAAACGCCAGCATTCCTTCCTGCGCCACATACTCACGTCGAAACCTCACAAGCGCAAAAAGAAGCTGAGTGGTTCGGTTCTGGTGAGCGATGCCGACTTGGCAAAAGTCAAGCGGATGATTCCGTACTAGATTTGTGTAGCGCGGGCATTTTTGCCCGCGAGGCTCGCTCAGGAATGAGCGCGCCACACAAATCCGGCGTGTGAAGAGGTCATAAAGACTGAGAAGTCTCCTACCTCCAGCCGCCGTTAAATTGAAAGCAAAAAGGAGCAATTCATGCCTCGTGTAAAACGTGGAACCAAGCGCCACGCCAAGCGCAAGAAAATTCTTGATCGGGCCAGCGGGTACTTCCTAACCAAATCGAAGTTGTATCGCTCCGCCAAAGAAGCGGTAGAACGCGGGCTGAAATTTGCCTACTCCGGACGCAAGCAACGCAAGCGCCAGTTCCGCTCGCTATGGATCGTGCGCATCGGAGCGGCCGCCAGGCTGAATGGTCTCAGCTACAATCAGTTCATTTACGGACTGAAGAAGAGCGGCGTGGAACTGGATCGCAAAATTCTGGCGGATCTGGCGGTGAATGACGCGGCGGCGTTTAAGAGCCTCGCCGAGCAGGCCAGAGGCGCTCTCGGCGGGGCCGCGTAGTAACTTTCAGCACTCAGCAATCAGCATTCAGTGCTTCCGGTGCCTGATGTGTATGCCGGGACCGTGAGGGGCACGACTTGAGTCGTGCCGAGATGTGATTTCATGAATCTGTCATTCCGTGGGGGCGTGACCTTGCGTATAGCGCAAGATCCAGCGAAGTCGAGGAATCTGCTGTTGTTAGCAAAAGCAGATCCCTCGACTACACGTGAACTCCGCTTCGCGAAGTTCATGTTTCGCTCGGGATGACAATAAAGCTTAAGAAGAAATGGCCTACACCGTTCCCAAACTAAAGGATTACTCGCCAGCAACGCTGAAAAAGGCCGTGGGCGAAATTCTCACAGCTCTGGGTGAAGAATCGTCGGCTGTTAAGAACGAGACAGAATGGAAGACTTTTCGCGACCGCTGGATGGCTCGCAAGAACGGCATTGTCACTCAGGTCAACGATCGATGGCTGAAGTTGTGTCCGAAGGACGCAAAGCGCGACGTAGGACAGCAGGTCAACATGCTCAAGTCGCAGGTGGAATCGAAAGTGGAAGGTGCACGAAACTGGCTCCATACGGCCATCGTTGAGACCGAGCATCCAGGCATCGACGTTCCAGCGCGAGAATTCGCTAGGTGTGCGCACGCGGACCGCCTCGACATCACCCTGCCAGGCATCGAGCGTCCCATTGGTGCAGAGCACCCCGTCATCAAGACGAGCAATGAAATGGTTCAGGTCTTTCGCAATCTGGGCTACTCGGTGCAGGAAGGGCCGGAGATTGAGACCGACTACTACAATTTTGAGTCGCTGAATTTTCCTCCCAATCATCCGGCGCGCGACACGCAGGATACCTTGTTCATTGCAAACCAGCGCAGCAAGCCCCTGCGCGAACAGCTGTTGCTGCGCACGCATACATCCCCCGTCCAGATTCGAACCATGGAGAAGATGAAGCCGCCGATCCGGATTGTGATTCCGGGGAAGGTTTATCGCAACGATCCGCCGGACGCCAGCCACTCGCCCATGTTCCATCAGATCGAAGGCCTGGCCGTAGACACCAACATCACTCTCGGTGACCTGAAAGGCACGCTTGATCATGCCATGAAAGCGTTTTTTGGATCGAGTGTGAAGACCAGTTTTCGTCCGTCATTTTTTCCGTTCACCGAACCCAGCGCCGAGGTGCTGGTGAGTTGCTTTGTGTGTGGCGGCAGCGGAAAGCGCGGCAGCGAACCGTGCCGTCCCTGCAAGCAGACGGGATGGATCGAAATTCTCGGTTGCGGCATGGTCGACCCCAACGTTTTCGAATTCGTAAAAGACAACGGCTATGACCCCGGCAAGGTTTCCGGATTTGCCTTCGGCATGGGCGCTGATCGGATTGCACTGTTGAAATATGGCGTGGACGACCTGCAGCTTTTTTTTCAGAACGACGTAAGATTTTTGCGGCAGTTTGCGTAGTTAATAGGGATGCGCGCCGAACGCGCGTTTATGCGCCCTTCGGGCGTTCGCGCGGCGCGCCCAGATCCTTCGGTGCCACCAGATGGCACCTCAGGATGACAGCTGAATATGAAATTTTCTGCTCAATGGATTCGTGATTTTGTCGATGTGCCAGTGGACAATCGCCGACTCGCCGAAGACCTGACTTCGGTCGGCATGGGAGTCGAAAGCATTATCGGCGAGGGCGAAAATACCGTGTTCGACATGGAGATCGGGACTAACCGTCCTGACGCCATGAATCATTACGGCATTGCCCGCGAAGCTTCGGCCATCTACGACGTTCGTCTGAAGCCACTGGGACCAAAGCTGCCGGTGCCAACCGGGCAAGCCAACTTCCCTATAAAGATCGAAGATGACCACGGTTGTGCGCGATTCACGGCGCTGATACTGCGCTACGTGAAGATCAAACCCTCCGCCGCGAAGGTCGCGCAGCGGCTAGCTGTTATCGATCAGCGGCCTATCAACAACGCGGTCGACGCCACGAATTACACGCTTTGGGAAATGGGGAAGCCTACCCATGTCTTCGATCTTGATCTCCTCGAAGGCGGTGAAATCATCGTGCGCCGAGCCCGCGAGGGTGAGACGCTTAAGACCCTCGATGGCGTAGACCGCAAGCTTACCCCAGAAGACCTCGTGGTCGCGGACGCCAAGAAACCCGTTGGCCTCGCCGGCACCATGGGCGGGTTCGACACCATGATTACGGAGAAGACCCGCAACATCCTGATTGAATCGGCATGGTGGGACCCGATCGCGGTGCGCAAAATGTCTCGCCGTCATGGGCTGCACACGGATGCCTCGCACCGTTTTGAGCGGGGAGCCGATTTTGAGTCAACTGTCCTTTCCTGCAATCGGGTCGCTGAACTAATTCTGCAATCAGGCGGCGGGGAGTTGATTGGTCATCCTATCGATGTGATTGCACGCCGGCTGGATCAAGCTCCGGTGGAGCTGCGCGTTTCCGAAGTGCACCGGATTCTCGGCAGTGGTCTAAATGCTGGTCAGATCGTCCGCATTCTCAAACGCCTGGGATTTGAGATCGTGCCCGAGACCGAGAACGGCAACGAATTCACTGTGCAGATCCCCAGCTGGCGCCTGGATGTCGAGCGGGAAATCGATCTCATTGAGGAAATTGCGCGTCTGCACGGGTACGACAAGTTCCCCAACACGCTTCCATCTTTTTCCGGTTCGGTTAACGAGCTGCCGGATGCGGCGAAAGATCGAAAACTTCGGAGTTCGCTGCTGGCCCTGGGATACAACGAAGGTGTGTCGCTGTCGTTCATTTCGCATGAGGACGCTGAACAGTTCTCGTCAGTTCCCGTGATCGAAGTGGAGAACCCTCTGAGCGAAGAAGCTTCCGTGATGCGTCCTTCGCTGGTGCCCGGCATGTTGAACATGCTGGTTTACAACTTGAACCGGGGCAATGAGAACCTCCGCTTATTTGAAGCAGCCAACGTGTTCCAGGCTGCCGGCCAACGCGCGACGGAGCTGAAGCGGATTTGCCTGGGCGCCACCGGTCTGGCGATGCCTCCTAATGTGCATCAGCCGCCGCGACCGCTCTCGTTCTTCGATTTGAAGGGCGATGTAGAGACCCTGTTACGGCTGTTTGAGCACAATGCCCTCTGCTATGACGCGCAGACCGCTGACTATTATCATCCCGGCCGCTCGGCTCGTGCCGTAATGGACGGGGAAATGGTTGCGCGATTCGGCCAGCTGCATCCCGAAAGCGCGGCAGGGCGCAAGCTGCGGCAGGACGTTTTCATCGCAGAAGTGTATCTAGATGTTCTGTACAAGCGTGATCTGCGCCGATACCATTACGAGCCGCTGCCGCGATATCCGTCCGTGCAGCGCGATTTTTCCGTTATCTTCGCGGATTCAGTGAGCTTCGAGCAGATTCAGCGAGCTGCAGCTTCTTTAGGTGTAACTGATCTAAGAAACTTTGTGCCCGTCGAGATCTTCCGCGGCGGTTCAGTTCCGGCCGGCAGGTATTCGATGCTGCTTCGTGCCACCTTTCAATCGAACGATCGCACACTCCGCGAGGAAGAAGTTGCGGACCGGTCATCGCAGATCATTAAAGTACTCGAAGAATTGGGTGGCACACTTAGATCCCAATAACCCGTGCCAGCTCCCACGAGCGAAGCTCGACAGCCAATTGTGCTAGCCTAACCCCCTATGGCGGACGTTGGCATCCAAACCAAGCATTTCCTCAGCGACAAAGTCGAGCGTTTCACCGAATCGGTCATTCGCGAGATGACGCGCCAGGCAATGCTTTATGGGGCGGTCAACCTGGCGCAGGGCTTCCCGGATTTTCCCGCTCCCGCGGAGATCAAGCGCGCCGCGCAAGAAGCCATCGCAGCGGATGTAAATCAGTACGCGATTACCTGGGGCGCCAAAAGCCTGCGCAACGCCATCGCCCAGCAGATGAAGAAATGGCAGGGAATCGACGTCGATCCGGAAAGGCAAATCACGGTTTCCTGCGGTTCGACGGAGGCGATGATTTCCACTCTGCTTGCAGTCTGCAACAAGGGTGATGAAGTGATTATCTTCGAGCCGTTCTATGAAAATTACGGGCCAGATTCGGTTCTCTCAGGCGCACAACCTGTATTTGTGAAATTACGTCCGCCTACTTCTGACGACGGCGAGTGGAAGTTCGATGAAGGCGAACTACGTGCCGCTTTTCGTAATCACACCAAGGCAATCATTCTGAACACGCCGAACAATCCCACTGGAAAAGTCTTTACGCGGACCGAACTCGAATTCATTCGTGATCTGTGTGTCGAATTCAACGTGCTCGCCATCACGGATGAAATTTACGAGCACATTATCTACGACGGCACACAGCACATTTCAATCGCCAGTCTTGACGGCATGGCCGAACGCACGGTGACGATCAACGGGCTTTCGAAGACTTACAGTGTCACGGGATGGCGGGTAGGTTGGGCGGTGGCGCCACCAAACATTACGGACGCTATTAGGAAGGTTCACGACTTCTTGACCGTGGGCGCTCCGGCGCCGCTGCAGGAGGCGGGAGCAGCCGCCTTAGGACTATCGCCCAGCTACTATCACAGCCTAGCCACCAGCTATTGCGCACGCCGGGATCGGCTCATGCCGGCCCTGGCCGAGGCCGGCTTTCGTTGCTTCAGGCCTCGCGGCGCTTACTACATCATGACCGACATTAGCGCATTCGGCTATGCGGATGATGTCACCTTCACTAAACATCTTGTCAAGGAAATTGGCGTTGCCGCAGTTCCGGGCTCGAGCTTCTACAATGATCCACGCGACGGCGCAAAACAGGTGCGATTCGCGTTCTGCAAAAGAGCGGGAACGCTCGATGAAGCCGGGAAACGGCTGCAGAAATTGCGCAAGGCTAAAGGCAATTGGTGAAACTTAGGGCCTCGGGGTGACAATCGCCACTTTATTTACGCCGCTGCAGGCCAGGTAAATTCGACCGTCCTTTGCCACGGCCATATTCCGCACTACGCCGCCACCCGACGGAATGTTCTGAGAAGCAAAACTCTTCGTCTTTGGATCAAAGCGTACCAGCGTATTTGGCGTGACCCCACTTTCGCTGTACCAGACCATGCCATCCGCGGTAATTGCGATTCCGTAGGGTTCCGAGTCTGCCCCGCCGGGCGAAGGCCATTCCTCCACCTTGCCAGTTGCGGGGTCGAAGTGGCCGAGCTTTCCCTGAGCGTAATCGGAGAAGTAAAGGGTACCGTCTGGCGCGAGCGCAAGTCGGCGGGGCCGAGCGCCGGTCTCAGGTAGAGGATATTCGCGAATGGTCATCGACTGCGGATCGATGCTTGCCAGCTTGTTGGTGTGAAACTCGCAGAAGAAAGGAATTCCTTGCGAGGTGACAACGATCCCATAGGGCACCGCTTTTGGCGTAGGCGTTGCCACCAGTTTCATGTCGCCGGTTTTGGGATCGAGCCGTCCGATGAAGCTTGATTCTTCATTGGTGAACCACAGAATTCCATTCTGATCGAAGACCGGCGTGTGCGGATCGATTTCCTGATTGCCCGAAGGACGGTACTCGGCGATATTGCCGGTCTTCGGATCCAGCTTGCCCACGTACCCTTTGAAAATTGCTGTGAACCAAATGTTTCCCTCGCGATCGGCGACCAAGCCGTGCGGACCGGAATCCGACGTCTTCAAAGGGTACTCGCGCAACTTTCCGGTCTGCGGATCGAGCTGGCCCAGTTTGTTTGCCTTTTGTTCCGTAACCCATAGCGAACCATCAATGCCGACGGCAGGATCGTGCGGGCGTGCATTGGCTGTCGGGATGTCATACTCCTTGATTTCTACCGACAAGGTGCCGACCGCCGCTAATCCCAGGACGCCAACCAGTATTGTGAGCAGAGTACCGAGATATCGATTGCGCATAATTCCACTCCGTTCATATTGCGTCATTTCAGCACCCCGCAGTGAACCAACGCTCCACGTCAGTGATGTCAGTCGTCCTCCGGTAGCTCGGGAGGCTTTCGACAAAGATGCGACCATACTGCTTCCTCAGAATCCGATTGTCCAACAAAACCAGTAGTCCGCGATCGTGAAGTGAGCGGATCAGCCGTCCAAAGCCCTGCTTGAGGGCGATCACCGCGGCCGGGACTTGATATTGAAAAAATGCATTGCCACCTTCGGCGTCAATAGCCTTCACCCGCGCTGCTACCACCGGATCGGTTGGGACCGCAAAAGGCAGGCGATCAATAATCACGCAACTGAGCTGCTCGCCCTGAACATCGACTCCTTGCCAGAACGACGAAGTTGCGAACAGCACGGCATTCGGGGTCAAGCGGAATTCCTCGAGCAGAGCGCTTTTGGGCGCATCTCCTTGCAGCAGCATGGGGAATTCGATTTCGCCCAGTAATCGCTGATAAATGTCTTTCATCTGTGCATAGCTGGTAAACAACACGAATGCTCGGCCGCGAGTGATCTCCAGCACGCGTCGGATGCGCTCGGTGGCTTTTGCCGTGAACTGCGGCGTACGTGGATCAGGCAGGTCGGGAGGGACATAGAACAGAGCCTGATTTTCGTAATCGAAATGCGAGGCCAAGACCAGTTCGCGGGCGTGTTCCAAGCCAAGACGCGTTCGCACATAGTCGAATCCACCCCCGACGGCTAGCGTAGCCGAGGTCAGTATCGCGCAGTCCAGCTTGCTGAATAAGCAGCTATTGAGAATTGGGGCGACATCAATGGGCGTCGCCTGCAGAAACACTCGCGACTTCTCACGGGCGAGGGCGCCCGCGCCACGCGAGCCTCGCCGCTCGATCCAGAACACGGTGTTGCGGTCCTCCGATTCCATCAAAAAGCCGAGTTGGACCTGCAATTCCTGGCTGCGCCGCACAAAACTGAAGATTTCCTCCGGTTTGGACGGCAGGTTCTCAAGCTCGGAGCTGAGCCGCTGAAGCGACTGCTGCAATGCCAGAAATTCATCTCCGTTCTCTTCGAGAAACTCGCGCCGATTCTCAAACGCGAACCGGCCTTCGCCGGAAGGCAGCAAAGAGAAGAAGAGCTGAGAACGATCCCGGAGGGATTTGATCGCTCCTGACATTCTCTCGTTATAAAGCCGGTTCCGCTGCAGC
>Ga0187778_10001070_pt1 | contig 19498 bp, 19 predicted proteins | sample 1015_Q2_SP5_20_M_FD_132418 | JGI IMG/M metagenome (GOLD analysis project Ga0187778, IMG submission 132418) | Tropical peat soil microbial communities from peatlands in Department of Meta, Colombia - 1015_Q2_SP5_20_MG | ecosystem: Environmental > Terrestrial > Soil > Wetlands > Peat | place...
CGTGCTTAACCAGCGCGTGAGGATCGCGGCACTTGCACTGAAGGTCGCGGGGCTGGGGGTGGGAGTCTTGGCCCTGATTGTCGCTCTCGGTTTTGTGTATGACGAACTCAACTTCCTCTCGATTGAAGGAAGTACCAACCTGGGCGATGTACTTGTTGTGCTCGCCGCGATTTCTCTGGCGCTATCAGGGGTTGCCCTCGTGGCGCAACTCCCTGAATCCTTCTGGGCAAGGTTTCGTCGCATTCCGGAAACAATCGGGAGTAAGAGACCAGTCTACGGCCTCGGGACGATGCTCGCAGTAGGAATAGGAGCAACTCTAGGGTCGCCACTTTTCATCCTCATTCCTGAGAATATCGTCCAGTACGAGGTCGTCTCCGTTGCGTCCCTGATTCTGGCCACCATCCTTTCGGTTGCCATGGCGAAGGTCTACTCGGATATGTACCGGACATCGAGGGAATTGGGGCTGGCAGGTGTCGGAGGACCCTCATTCACAAAGGTCGCGGTGGGCACGCGGAGCGTCAGATACTTCGTTTCGAGGCTCTCCATGTGGGTGTCCAATACGGCGCTTGCGGCATACACGAAAATTGTCTTCCTCATCTTTGTGCTGGACCCGCACTATCTGCCCGCGATTTTGAGCGCCTACGGGATGAGCCCCCTCATGAGCGATGTCACCGTGTACGTGGTGGCGGGTGCATTCATCGGTTGGACTGTTTTGAACATCCTCTTCGAACAGAGGTACCTCCGGCTTCTCGGCCTGATTCAGATAGTCATGACGGCGACACTCCTTCTGATTCTGCTCTACCACAGTGTCCTGCTAGGGGGCACCGGTTCGTGGAACCTGTCTGGCATTTTCAGCACGACCCTCGGGTCAGGGTGGGTGTCCGCTCTTGTGATTAACACCGGATATCTGTATCTGCTTTTCTTCGGATTTCAGGAGATCCAGTCTCTGGAAAGAGACGCGGTCGAGGAGTCGAGCGTCCCCGTGATTTCGTGGGTGAAGAAGGGATTCAAGGTTGGCAGGACCACGTACTTCGGCGTGGCCATGGTGCTAAGCGTTGTTGTCGCATCGGCGCTGAATATTTTCTACGGACTGGCTGTCTATTCCACCCACACCTTACCAGGAGCCGCTGGTCTGCAGACATCGGCTATCCCCGCCCTGTATCTGGCTGGGAATCTATTGGGGCCGGGCCAAGAGCTACTGGTTGCTGTTGCATTTCTGATTGCGACGGTGACTACCTTTGTGCCCGCCTTCCTGGCGGCCGCGAGGCACCTGACGGCCCTGGGGGAGGACGGGTACATGCCCAGGTCCCTCGCAAACCTTTCATGGGCCTTCACGCTTGTAGCGATCCTGCTCCTTGCAATTGGGAACCAGGATTTCCTCGTAAATATCACTGACTTCATGGTGCTGATTAGTCTCGGCATCATCAGCCTATCCGCTCTGTGGCTCAGAGGGCGCTCTTCAGGGGCAAACAAGGGGGGGAAGGCACTCCCCCTGGTGGTTGGGCTCAGCTGCTTCCTGTTTGGCGGGGCGGTATACTTCCTCAATCCGTCGGTGGTAGTGTTCGGCACCGTGGCAGTGATTTTCGCCTATCTGATCTTCGATGTAATCGAACTTGGAACGCTGGGCGCTCAGCTGTTCCTTTCGGTTTTCGGGTTCGTTTCCCTGCTTGCACTTACCGCCTTCGGACACACCCTGTACACGGGCGGGGTTCTGCGCCTCATGACCACCCCCCTGGGGACCGACCCCAATACCATCCTCGCGTGGAGTCTCTTGGTCTCATCATTACTGCTGGCTTCGAACGTAGTGATCGATGTCAGGGTGCTCCGCAGAACGTTGTACTCCTGATCCTCCCTGAAAAAGTTCGCCGGGCGGCGCACCCGTCTTCCTGATTCATTTGTGGGAGTAGCTCGTCAGCAACGCTTAGTAGGACAAGCGTCTAGATGCATTCTGAGCGTGCAACAGGGCCGAGCAGAAGGTGATGGGCGAGATGAAGACCGCTCGAAGAACCTCACCCTAAGACCCCAGCTGGGAATGTTTGACGCTGTCGCCACCGGCCTCGCGGCCATACTTGGCGCCGGAATCTTTGCTGTCATATCGCCTGCGGCCTCGGTTGCGGGCCCCGCCCTCCTCCTGTCCCTCGTTATCGCGGCCTTCGTCGCCTTCTGTAACGCCCTCTCATCAGCCCAGCTGGCGGCCGTTTTCCCTAGGACCGGGGGGACCTACGAGTTCGGCGGTCGGGTACTTGGACCCTGGTGGGGGTTCGGCGCAGGATGGATGTTCCTCACGGCGAACACGGTCGGACCGGGGGTCATCGCGCTCGCCTTCGGTGCGTACTTCAACGCAGTTGTAGGAGCGGTACCGGTCAGAGTCGCCGCAGTCCTCGCCGCGCTGGCCATGACTTCGATCAACGCCCTTGGAATCAGGCGCTCCGTGCGAGTCACGGACGTAGTCGTCATCATCTCTCTCGCTTCGCTGCTGTCGGTCGTGGTCATTGGCCTCCCAGGTGGCAAGCCTTCGAGTTTCGAGCCGTTCGCTCCCGGAGGACTGGCGGGCACACTTCAGGCCACCGCGCTCCTTTTCTTCGCCTACACTGGCTACAGCCGGATCGCAACACTCGTCGAGGAGGTCAAGGATCCCCAGAGGACCATTCCACGAGCGACGGTCCTAGCACTGGGGACAGCGGTCCTTCTGTATCTTGCTGTGGGAGCGACAGTGATTGCTGTGCTTGGCGCTTCCGGGGTGGCGGCATCTCAGTCTCCCCTTCAGAGCACGATGGCAGCGGTGGGAAGCGGGGTGGGAGTGGCCGTGGTGATACTGGGAGCGTTGCTCACGACCTTCAACGAGGGGCTATCTGACCTATTGGGCGTGTCGAGGGTCGCATTCGCCATGGCACGCAAAGCAGACCTCCCGTCCCGTGTCGCACACTTGGGGAAGGACCAGAATCCATACAGAAGTGTCCTGCTGGTGGGCGTCGTCGCCATAGTTGTCGCAGGTTTCGCGCCCTTCGGGGCGGCGGTCGGAATCTCCAGCTTCGGCACATTGCTGTACTACACAGTGGCCAACACGTCGGCACTCCGACTTGAGAAACACCAAAGGCGGTTCCCCCGGTTGCTCTCACTCGCCGGCCTGGTTGGATGCCTTGGACTTGCATTTTCATTGGCGGCGTCGGAAATTGCGGTTGGTCTTGGGATTCTAGCCATCGGGATCGGCTACAGAGCCCTGAGGCTGGCGGTTGTTAGCAAACAGAGCTCTCGAAACGGCTGAGACGCTCGTTTGCAAGGGGAACCTGCAGCTAATGCGCGGTGGCCTTGACAGACGCCAGGGCGGCCTTTTGCGGGTCAAGTTTCGGATAGCGCATCCCGAGGGATTCGAGTGCGTCTACAACCACCCGGGAGACCAGGAGATCTCTGAACCATGGGTGATTTGAGGGGACGATGTACCACGGAGCGAACTCTGTGCTTGTTCGCTCTAGGACTTCCTCGTAGGCGTGCATGTAGTCTTTCCAATAGGACCTTTCGTTATAGTCAAGGTAGCTGAACTTCCAGTGCTTGGTTGGGTCCTTTAGCCGGTCCTGGAACCGCTTTGCCTGCTCCTTCTTGTCTATGTGCAAGAAGAACTTGACGATAATCGTCCCTTCCTCGCTCAGCATCTTTTCGAAATCGACGATCTGCTGGTATCTCTTGCTCCACACACTATCCGGAACCAACCCGTGAACTCTTTCTACGAGGACACTCTCGTAGTGGCTGCGATTGAACAAGACTATTTCACCCTTGGCTGGGACCTGTTTGTGGAAACGCCAGAGGTAGTCGTGATCTAACTCCTCTTCTGACGGTACCCCAAAATGCGCAACCCTGACCCCTTCCGGATTCACGCCTTCAAACACTCGTCGAATGGTGCCGTCCTTTCCAGAGGTGTCCATCCCCTGGAGAATTAACAGGAGCCTGTGCTTGTGTTCGGCGTAGAGCAACTCCTGAAGCGGGTCGAGTCTTCTCAGAATCGTGTCAATCGTCTGCTCTCCTTCTTTCTTGTCGCCTTCGAATGCCGACGTATCATTTGGATCAACATCCCCCAGGCGAACCTTGGAGCCGGGCTTCACCATGTATCTCTTCACATGAATGGTCTTGGCCATGCGTCCAACGAGGGTTCGGCCCGGCATATATTTCTGAGATAGTAGCATCCGCACTACGGGGTTTTAGTCAGGTCCCCTCGTGATGGCAAGAGCCGATGGCATCTTTCCCCGCGACACCTTCAATCAACGTCCCTCATCTGCATGTCCGGATAGGAGCGCCTGCTCCCTAACACTGCCAAATTCAATTCGCGGCGCGTTGGATCGGTGGCGGGCTTAGCCGGGAGCGTTGCCTCCGCTACAGCTGGGCCTGGATGTGGGCCGGAAGGGATTCGCACCATTAAGGGTTCATTTCCTCGGCCCAGTTGGCTCCTCATACGGTCCGTTATGGCCCGTACCCTTGTTCACCTACGCCTGCGTATGGGTCCCGGGTTGAAATTCACCTTTCCGCTACGGACATTTCTCCCTCCCGCTTCTTCAACTCTATCCAGCAGGCCTGCCCTCCGTGGGGGGCTCGTCTCGACAGGTTCCTCAAGCGGTATCCTCTCGAACAGCGCAGTCTCTTGAATTCAGGTTAACACTCCATACGTTGTAAATCCAAGGGAAAGAGTTAGACAAGCAAGACAAGATGCTAGTCAATGAACAGCCATCCGGTATCCCCCCCCAGAGGCCCACTGTCGCACTTGTGCTCTCCGTAATCGCAGCCCTGGGAGTACTCGTCCTAACCACGCTCTCGCCAAACTACTTCACATTCGCTTCTGGCGCCCTGTTATTGGTAGCGGCTCTGATGCTTCATCGCCGAGGATCTTCTGTCCGGTTGTGGGGAACGGTCATCTTTGCAATGGGGATGCTACCATTACTCTTTGCCGCCATGGTCGCCCTGACTAACTCAGGCTCCTCAACTCAACCCCCTCTTCTTTCAGTGCTTACCCTTCTTGCTCTCGTCGGGACCCCTTGGATACTTGCGATGGTGGGGGGGCTCGCGGCGATGATATGGCGCCCTGCCGTCCCACCAAGGAAAAGACCCTACCTGACCACAGGCCTGGTCATCATCGGGCTCGTCATTGGAATCGGCGTTCCAGTCACTGCTTACGGATTTATTTTCTGCCTCGGAGATTCGTGCGGGACGGGATTTACAACCTCGGCACAAATCAGCGCCCAGGTCACGTCATGCACTGGAGCTAGCGGCTCGGCTCCTCCCGATTGTGTTGTCACCCTGTGGAATTCGGGCACAGCCAGCGCGTCCGTCATGGGGTGCAATCTCCGCCTCAACGGAGTAACGGTGGTAGGCACCCTGAGTGGAGGGGGCCCCCTTGTCCCCGCTGGTGGTCAGATCTCGGTTACGTGCACCTCCGCAGCCGGAGCTTCTCCGCCCGTCGGATCACAAGCAGTCGGCTCATTCATGATGAGCAACGGCGCGTCAGTCCCGTTCTCAGGGGTCTGGTCCTAGGCACTTTTTCGCTTGAAGTGAACCCTAGAGAGGATGGGCCGGAAGGGCCTCTAATAAAACGTGGCATATCTCGTATCCTGACATTTACGCCGTGGTATAGGCGCCTCAGCTACGGATTTGAATCTCGGCTAGGATTATGTAAGGGTCATTCGTATCCTGAATACCAAAATCGATCTTCGATTTAATGAAGGCCTGTCCGAGTAGTCAGACGCGCTGGCGAAGGTCTCTGACACTTTGAAGGACAACCAGCGCCAAAGCAACGACGTTTACCACTACTCCCAAGAGGTAACCACTCGTGAGGATCCCAGGCCGGACCACGAAGACCAGGATGACGAGACTCGTAGCAAAGAAGGCCGCCAGAGGTGCTTGAAGAGGAATCGCGGTCCCCCCTATCTTGACGAAGTTCTCGAGGAAGACTCGGTCGACTACGTACCCGCTGCCCTCCTCTCGAACCAGACCTCCCTCAAGCAATTTCTGAATGTGATAGTGGGCGGTTGATGGCGAAGCCATTCCCAAACGCTCCTGTATTTCGCGTACACCGACCGGATGTCCCTGCATGTAGATAAAGCGATAGACTTTCAGCGTCGTCCCTCGAACGGAGTCGTCGGCCGATTTCTCGGCCCCCATGATGTGAGGGGACCGGTCTTTGAGATTTCAACGTTCTCTTTTCCAAAGCTAGAACGGCCTGTTCCAAAAATAGACTGAACTACCGAGGGTTCTGAAGATTACACAGTCGTGGAAGAATTGATGGGGTATCGAGGAAGAGTCGTCGTTAGTGTAGTAATCGCCATCACCCTGGCAGTTGCACTTGGTTCGTATCTAGCATTCACATACCCCGCCGAGGCCACTGGAGGAGCACCAGTTGGAGCAACTCTTTCCATTGAGGTCGTGAACTCCTCTACGCTTTCCCCCATAGCTGGGATCTTCTTATTCGCTGGGCCAACGACCTCGCCCAGCGATGTTGTTGCAACCCCGGCTGGCCCAACCCTCATGGAATGCGTTCATGGGGTGCCCAGCGGTTCGACTGTAGACAATAACGGGTCGGTGCTCTTCCCAAACGGAACACTGGTCACCTTTCCTTCCTGTCCTTTGAAGGAGTACGCAACCGACAGCAATGGCCTGGTCTTGATCGAGAATGTGACGAGTGAGTATTACTTCGTCAGAATCGGCGGGTTCATGCAACAGAACGAGGTCATCATCGGCCACAGCGGTACAAACTTGGTTCATGCCACCATTCCGTGGCCTACCGGGAACGCCACCCTTCCCGAGTCGGGCCTACCGTCAGGCTGCCGCAGTCGCCAAAGCACTTCGGCGTCGGGGGTTGAGGTTCTTTTCGAGGCTTGCAGCTCTTGAAGCAGGAACTCTTCCTAGGATGTGAGTCCGGAGATTGTCTTTCCAGCTCGCTAGAAAGAAGCTGCTGAAAGAGCCGGCTTGGACGATTGTAATCGTGGCCGTGATGGTTGTAGGTCTGACTGGCTGGATTGTCACCCCAGCCATAGGTGGCTCCCTGCGCTCAGGCCTTTCGGGTTACGCCAATTCCTCGGCAACCTACGTGGTTGTCGATTACTCAGGTAGTCCTCAGGGTCAAATACACACGCTTCCGCCGAGTGTAGTTCAGGAGATTTCCTCCATTGACGGCGTCCAGGCGGCTTATCCTGTCGATGTCAACTACACAGCGTTCAACTTCCCTAACTATACGGAGCCATCGCTGCCCGGTCGTAACGTCAGCATAAGAGGGGCGGTCTTCTACGTCGCGAGCGCAGTCATAGGAGGACCCTACGGCTTCCCTGCTACATTAATTGGCTTGACCTCAGGTAAGCTTCCATCGGGACCCGAGCCAAGGTTCGTAGTCAATAGCCCTCTCCTGCTAAACCAAAACACCGGAAGGACGTTCGCTGAGGGAGACAACGCCAGCGTCTCCGTAGACGGGGACAACTTCACCGCACTGGCCGTCGGCGTGAACTCCTACAATCCCTTGATTGGCGACTACGCTCAAGCGCTCTGGAACTCAACCTTCTTCAAGGCTGAACTCGGCCAGAAGCTCTACAACGAGACCTTTGGGGCAGGGGCAGATTTACTGATTGTCAAAGTAGCCTCCATCGAGGAGGTCGGGGGAGTCGCCTCTCAAATCACGAGTGCTCTCCAAGATTACCCTGCATACAGAGTGGACTACGATCAGGCGACGGTCAATAATCTTGTTTCCGTCGAGACTGGTACCGCGCCACTGTACGAGTTGATCGGGGTCATTTCTCTCGCCTCCTCGGTGGCAGCGTTGTTCTTTGTTTCCTACATCGCGGTGAGCAGAAGAGGCTGGGAAGTTGGTCTGTTCGTCAGCCAGGGGTGGAGTTGGAATAGAGTCACCAAGTTCTTCCTGGAATACTTCCTGTTCTTAGCCGCAATATCCTACGTGCTCAGTCTGATTCTGTCAATTCTGGTTTCGCAGTACACGGCATTCAGCTACCAAGTGTACGGGTCCGTCTTGAGGTTACAGGCGTCCGTTGGATTGTCTGACATGATCTCCGCAGGTTTGATCGCAATTGTCGTCTCAGCTGCCATTTCATACTTCATGCGGTGGAGATTGAGCAAGTCAACTCTCGACGCTACCTTGAGGGAGTACTGAAATGATAACTCTCGAGAACGTCTACAAGAGTTACGGGGCAATTAAGGTCCTAGAGGGCATGAGCTTGCAGATTGAACCCGGCAAGTCGCTTTGCATCCTTGGGAAAAGCGGGTGCGGCAAATCCACCGTCCTGAAACTAATCGCCCTGATGACGAGGCCCGACAAAGGCGGATTGTTCATTGATGGAAGAGACGTTACCAAGATGACAGAAACTGAGATCGAAGCAATGCGGAGAGGGAGTATCGCATACACGTTTCAAGAGCCATTGTTGATTCCATATATCACGGCGCTTGAGAACATAACATTGGTCTTGGGGACGCCAAAGGACGATGCCGTTGACTTGCTAACGCATTTAGGCTTGGGAGAACGACTGAATCAACGTCCTCCGAGGCTGAGCGGCGGAGAGAAGAAGAGGGTAGATATTGCAAGGGCAATCCTCAAAGGATCCAGCATACTCGTGGCCGACGAGCCGCTATCCAACCTCGATCCTGATTCGGGTTCGAAGGTAATCGAACTCCTCACAAGGCACGCTTCGGAGGGGGGAGTGCTGGTTTATTCATCGGTCGAGCCCGTGCAAGCCAAGTTTGCAGACGAAGTAGTCGCTATGAAAGCATCCTAAGGAGAAGGAGAGGTCATCTCACGGCCTGAAACGGGACTCTGCAGCTCGCAGTTGGAATTGAACTTGGGCTCGAGTCTCGGTTCAACTAGACATATGTTCGAATGCACGTCTTGAGATTGCCCAAACTTCGCAGCCCGAAAAGTGTCATGTGGACATGGGGATTCTTTCGGGTTTAGGCATGGTCACGCCACGTATGAAGTTGGCCGGATGAGTGTCACTCTGCCTTCGTCCCTGCCCAAACTGAAAGTCTGTTCTGGCGGAGAGGATTCCAATCGCCTGCCACTGGTTTTAAGGTGCGCTGGACACCAATACCGCGAAGCCGAAGGCAAGGCGCACTCTGGAAGACATCGAGGAATACTACCCTCCTGAAACCATACTCAATCTCCTAGAAGGGCCAAAGGGTTGGAATTACAAAATAGCCCGTGGTCGCTTAAGGCTAAGAGATCAGGCCCTGGTCTGCGTCCTATACCTGTGCGCCCTACGTGTCAGCGAAGCCCTTCGACTGAAGAGATCACAGTTCAAGATGGAAGAAGAGAAGCAGAGGGTCAGGGTCATCGGGATCCTGCTCAGCAAGCGGAAGGAATACTCCAGGGTGAAGTACAGGGAGGCCTGGCTCCCGCTGGCCTCAGGGGAGCTCCTGACGCCCCGGCAGAGAATGACCACGATTGTCCTCGAGTACCTTGGCCATCTAGAGGAGGGCGAAAGATTGTTCCCCTTCGGCCGCTCTAGGGCATGGCAGATCGTCCACTCCATGTCTCCCGATTTCTGGCCCCACCTCTTCAGGGCCCTTGGGGAGAACCATCTCTACGACGCCTGGGACCACGACATGCTCGCCGTCTCGGACTACGTGAAGGTGAACCCTCGGACCCTGGAGAAGTACATCAGGCGGAGCTATGAGAAGTACAGACCGGTATGAAGGTCATTCTACTCTATGAGCATGTTGGTTGATTCCTCGCTTGATTACTGCCCGGGGTAACACAGCCCAGACACACTCTGTATCTGCCCTGCAATCTTGACGGGGAAGTACGCAGCGATTGAGGTATACCCCTGACTCTGCCCCTGAACACCCACGAACATGGTGGGATCAATGGCAGTGAAGTTGGCAATCGGCCCACGTATCAGGATCGAGAAGGTGTAGCTGGTATTCATGTAAGTGCCGAGGTGCAACGTCGGTGCATTCACGACCATGTAGCCGTTCGGCATGTCTTGGAACGTCGTGATGGTCATGTAATTCGCCACAGCTGAATCGTTGTTGGGATACCACGAACAGTAATCCGCAGAAGGGAGCGTTACGAGCTCTGGATTGCCACCGAACACCCTGATGATGCTCTCGTTCAGAGAGAGACCAATTGTCAGGGGCACATTGAACGTCCTTATCGCCATTCTGAAAGTGATGTTGTGACCCCCGCCAATTGCCGGGAAGCTGTTCACAGAAACGTCGGACATGTTAATCTCAGGGGTATTACGGGTCACCGATCGAAGGTAGTCGATGGTTGCTCCTGAGTAGCCGGCTATCCACCCCGACATTATCTGCGCAGGACAACTTCGCATTCCGAACAGGCCAGGGAAGTCGGAGGAGTTGACTTGAGAGGGCTCGTAGCCTACGGCAAGCGGGAATGGGGTGCAGAACTGGAATAGCGAGATCCCGTAGAATCCCGTCGAATTGTCGAGGAGGGCGACGCTATACGCGACCTGGGCAATACTCGAGTGATGTTCTACGCTTGTGAGCGAAATGCTGTTTGAGGACGCCGATATCGACGCGCTGTGAGTTTGTGCGAGCTGTCCGTTGTTGCCCCACGCGTACACGGAGTCGTACACAGGGCCCGAGTAGTTCCCGTTGGCGTACTGCGCGCATACAGTCACTGTCGTGCCTGGATTCGCCGCGAACACGGGGAACGCGCTATGGATGATCTGGGTCCCGTTCGTGAGCGTGGTCGTGTTAGTCTGCGGATAGGAGAAAGCATGGGAGCACGGTTGGATCGAGCTAGCTGTCGATGCCAAGGTCGTGGAAAGCGAACCGCTTGTGGTTGAGGAACCCCCGTTTTGCGAGGTAGCTAATATCAGACCCATCGCCCCCGCTATGACAATCAACACCACTATGAGAGCCGCAGTCGCAGTCCCGATTCCAGCTCTTGTTGACTTCAACGACCCGGGGGGTAGCCTCATGGGGGTGTAAAGTTCTACTCATGAGAACAGCACAACAGTCTAGGTGGTAACAAGGTGTTCAACCCCGTTCGACACCATACGCAAGGAGGTGAACTGCTGAGAATGTTGGAGAGACAGTGGCCGATGATTGAGGGACGGGACTATAGATCCTGGTCCCTGGCGCTGCGATGACTCATTCAGGCAACTCAGAAGTTACAGTAGCGACGCCCTTCAAGGTCGAAGGGCTTAGAGTGTCCACGAGCGTCACGAACCCCCAGGATAGCCAGGGGTCAACAGCCTTCGGGCTGGTGGTCGCCCAACCCCACCAAAATCGCTTCACGAAGCGAAAATGAATGTCCATTCCACAAACCGTAAGACGAACCCTCAACGGAAACCATCATCGAAGGGACATGAGGAAGGAAGTCATCACTCTTTTGATGGTTCTCTTGGTTCTGGCGAGCGGGGCCGTGGGGTATCTTGTGGGGGTCACAAGTCATGCTACCAATCAGACTACAACTCCCTCACCGTCTCGTCCCCGTGAGGACATACTACTGGCCGCATCCTGTTCCTCAGTCGGAAACACGGGAGTCATCATTGGCACGAATATGGGGGCTATGCCAGTAAACGTGACAGAGGTCACAATCAGCGATTCCAGCGGCATTCACGTCGCGGCGGCATTTCAGCATGGGATAGTAGTCAACTCAGGAAACCACGCTATTCTAAGCCAAGGGATTGCATATTCAGGAAGTAATGTCACCATTGAGGCAGTCTCAGAGTATGGCACTGTTTTCACAACGTCATGCCACGCTTGACCATCGAATCAGGTCAAGGCTCAGTGTTCTCAGTCCAACGCCTAGAGGTTTGCCTCGGAGAAATTTGAGAAGTGCCCACTTTTCAAATACTGACCGTGGGGAGAACAAATCGCGACGTCTTGGTGTTCTATTATTGATTACGTGGAGGGGGAGGGGGTGTTACTGGCGACGTGACGTCGTCGTCATCAGTTACAGCCGCAGTCTCCTGCCAGGTGCCTCTGGATCTGTCGCTTCCCTAGCGGATAGCCCCGCTCCTCCAGGGACTTCGAAATGTCGCCCAGCGAGAGACCCTGATCTCTAAGGTGTGTCGCCTGGAGGTGGAACCACCGCGGACTGCCCGCCGGAGCATCTTTCGTGCTCTTGACCAACGTAGGGATACTCAATGCGCCGAAGTCAAGGGCGATTCCTTCAGCGTGGTCGGCACACCTAACGTGAAGAGTATTTCGGATCAGGTAATACGAATCAAGATCCTTTCCGCAGACTTCGCACTCTGGCCCCGTGATTCCTTCCGGAGTTGGAAGGTAGACAGTCAGACCTTCATATTCTTCGACCGGCTCGGCTCTGAGCTTGAGCCTCGTCCCAGCGATTGTAATATCGAAATCGAACGACTCGGCTGTCACTACTTGGAAAAACCGGAGTTACCAGATCTCGCCTTTGGCGAGGGCTCAGGGTGGGTCTAATCGGATATTGCGATTCTTGCATACTTTGTGCCTCCGTTTACCATACCGTATGGTATCGTATGAGATAGCATACAAATATTACTACTATCGTAACTCTGCCTTGTGCCGATAGTAGAAGAGACAACGGTCTTCCGTTGTCAGTGCCAGAGATGTGGCCATACTTGGACGGGCCGCAAGGAAACGCCGCCGCTTGCGTGCCCCGGATGTCACAGCCGTTCGTGGAGCACGCCGAGTAAGAAACCAGCGGTTAATCGAAAAGGCGGGAGCCCCGGTAGCTCCCGCCCTGACGTCGCGCCAGGCCGCCCCCGTTCTCCACCGGAGGGATCCTAGCTGACCACTAAAACCAATTTTCAGATCGTGCCGACCGAGGCAGAGCTGGACCTAGCCTGCGCATTCTTGGTCCTCAAGTCCACCCTTTTGTTCTTCGAGGGGGCATACGGCATACCTGAGACCCTGCCACTCGGCGGGAGCGCTCAGAAGTTCTTGATGAAGTGGCGACAGGTTCCGCTGGAGAGGAGAGAGGCAGCGTACATCGAAGTCCAACAGCGGCTGTGGCAGGGCCTCCTAGACCACCTGGAGGAATACGGCCCGAAGCCCGGAGAGAAACCATACCAGCACTTGATCCGCAGAGAGGCGGTCTGGAATGGCTGATGACAAGCCAGACGTGAAAGCGCTTGCCTGGACCATCGCTTCAAGCCTGCTTGAGAATAATCACTTCGCAACGATCAACGGCAGCGGGGAGGTGTACGTCTACCAGGACGGCGTCTACACTGAGGGTGGCGAGGCGTACGTCAAACGTAAGGTGCAGCAGAATCTGGAGCCAACGGAGATCTCTCAGCACCTGGTCAACGAGGTGATAGGTCACGTCCAGCGAAGCACTTACGTTAAGCCTGGGGTGTTCTCTGCGGCCGGCCCCCAGCTGGTACTACAGAACGGTCTCCTCGACACCGGGACAGGGAAGATTGAGCCACACTCACCTGACTTCTATTCCCTCAGCAAGCTCCCGGTCTTTTACGTTCCGGACCAGGACTGCCCTGCATTCAAGACATTCCTTTCCGAGGTTCTCTACGCCGAAGACATACCAGTAATCCAGGAGTGGTTCGGCTATTGCCTTCACCGCGGATACCCCGCCCAGGTCGCGATCCTGTTCGTCGGAGAAGGGAACAATGGAAAGTCGACCCTGATCTCGGTCCTGAAGTCCCTTCTCGGGTTCGAGAGCATCTCAGCCGTGAGCCTTCAGGAGCTCGAACTCAATAGGTTCGCGAAGGCGGACCTCTTCGGAAAGCTGGCCAACCTGTACGCGGACCTCCCGGACTCCGCCTTGAAGGGGGTAGGGACGTTCAAGATGCTCACCGGCGGGGACCCGATACGAGGCGAGAGGAAGTTCATGAGCAGCTTCCCCTTCGTCAACCACGCCAAGCTCACATTCAGCTGCAACGTCGTCCCTGAGGTCTACGAGGATACAACGGCGTTCTTCAGGCGCTGGATCATCATCCAGTTCCCCCACCAGTTCGATGGCCCAAGGGCTGACAAGGACCTCTTGAAGAAGCTCACGACGGCCGAGGAGCTCTCCGGGGTCCTCAACTTCGCCCTGGAAGGACTGAGCCGCCTGCGATCAAATGGGTGGACCTTTTCGAACTCCAGGTCGACAGAGGAGGTAAGGCAGGACTACATCCGGAGGAGCTCCCCGATGAAGGCGTTCCTGATGGACTGCACTTATCTCAAATCTGACGGGGTCGTCGCTAAGAAGACGCTCTTCCAGGCCTTCGTAGCCTACTGCTCCAAGATGAAGCTAGCGACCGTCACCTCAGACACCTTCTACAAGAATCTCCCGTTGTACTTCGCAGGCCACCCACTTCAGGATTCCAAGGAGGACGTAGAAGGGAATGACAAACGCGTTTCATGCTTTCGCGGCATCCAGCTCCGCCCCGAGGCCGAATGGGGCCAGCCTATCTTCGACGAGGCTGACGAGGGCCTGAAGGAGGTCGACGCCTGATGGATGGGATTAAGGTCAGCAGAACCCTGGACAGGTCGGACACCCTGGACAGACGCCACATTCTTGTCCACCCTGACCACCGTGTCCAGGGTTTCTCCTACCTTAGTTCCAGCGGCGGAACCCCAGCGGGAGGTGTCTGGACGCCTTGTTGACAGAGGTGTACGTCGAACCTACCTATTTGTCCGACAACTGCAAGTGCGGTGCCCACAGGCTTCACAGGGTCCTTCGGTTCGCCTGGGAGAACCCCTCGGCAAGCAGGAAGGATTGTGCCAGGGCACTCAAGATGTCTTACAACAACGTCCTTGGCGCCTTCCACAGGCTCAGGAAGAGGGACCTGACACGTTACTGCATAGAGTGTAACAAACCGACTCTATTCAATGGCGTCTGTGTGAACTGCGGTGCAGAGAGGGAGGCCCCTCGGATTTTCATCGCAGCCGTCCATGATAGCCAGTCGCCAACCAACTGGCTCCATCCGGGGAATCTTCTTGGCTCAGAGACCGACTATGATAGAATCGGGTTCGTCAACCACGGTTTTGTCCTGAAGCGGAGAGTCGAAAGAGGAATCGAGGATCCAATGATCATAGCAGTCAAGTCGGAAGTGGAGAACGAACTCAAGAGGACCTTCCCAAGCGAGGTGATTACCGATGAAGCTGGGCGGCTCGTAGTCAAAGAGGTCATCGAGTTCAAAGCGAGATACCCTAGCCTGGCGAGTTCCAAAAACGTCAGAAAGCAGCTGGCGGAGAATGTAATCAACAGGCTGAGGCTTCTCCACCCTCAGCTTCGTCCCATTACCGTATTACCAAAGGAGGACAAGACCGCTTGACGGAAGCAGAGGAGCAGTCTGCAGCTGACCTAGAGAAGTTCGTCAGGATTCCGCGAAAGCAGCTTGAACAATGGTTGTTCGACATCAGGGCGTTGAAGCAACTTGTTTCTGAGCGAGAATCTCGGCCATCTCTTTCTCCAAGCGGTTAAGCCTATCAGTGTAATCCTTCTCGACTTCATAGCGGACTTGAAGGGCTGACCCCGAAATCGGATTCAGCCAAGGCCTTGAGATTTTGAGGTATTCTCTTCTGAAGTACTCCGGGTCGTTCCATGGCGACTTGTCATAATGGAGCTTGTCGATTGAGTGGCCGAGGCAGAACTCTGCGACTGCGACATCGGCCTTCCCTCGTGCCAATGTTCGAAGAGTGTCTCGAACCTCGTGACTGTGGAATGGGAACCTAACCCTAGCACCCTTGAATGCCAGCGTAGGCCCGTTGTAGACGTTGACCCCGGCCCGCTTTCCAGCATCCCGGAAAATGTGTCCGATTCCTGCGCCCTTCAATGGGTCAGAGTACTGGTCCGTCCAGATAGGGTCGCTCTCAGGTAAGGCGTTTGGGTTGGCAGACATCCGAATGCGAACTGGTCCAATGAACCTCTCCCTGAAGGACAACCATTCCTTCAGCGCCTCTATGGCGTCCACGTCCAGGAACGAATAGAATCTGTAGTCGCTTTTTGGCCTCACCAGGTCAATCCTGACGGGGGCTTTCTGGACATCCCATGAACGGAGGTCCTCTCCGAGGACGCTTACCAACTGAGGGTAACCAACTACGTTGAAGACTTCGGCGCAGGTCGAGGCGTCCATACCCGACTGCAGCATAACGAGGATAACCGATCGGTCTCTTACTGTCAGGTGGCCCGATGAAAGAACGCGTTTTACCATTCCGAGAAACTCTGTCGCCGTCGTCTCGACCCTGACCTGATGGACACCATTTCCTGGAGCCCTGAACTTGACCGCAGGGAGAGGGACCATATTCGCTTCGTATAGCCCCCGGATCCGGAACCACGCTTTCCTCCTGGTTTCCCGGGACGATCCTTCGAATTCGGTCGACATCACCCAGTCCTGGAGGGTTTGAAGATGCGCCTTCAGCGTTCGGACCGTCCCGGCTTCGCACTCCTGTATCCAGGCGTCAGGATCAGCGTTTAGTCCCTTCTCTTGCCGCCATACGACGAACCGATTCAAGGCGTACAGAGAGTGCGCCTCGCTGGTATCCGCGAGGCCTCCCAACCACCGTCTCACTACAGGCTTCGACGCAAGTGCCTCAAGGGCCTCCTTCGCATAGACCCTGGGACCCCCTCCTTCTCGCACTCGTCTCTTGCTCCTTCCATCCTGTAAAACAGGGATTCGAACCATAAGGGCAATGGGCCGGAAGGGATTCGAACCCTTGGCCTCCCGATTATCAGTCGGGTGCTCTAGCCAAGCTGAGCTACCGGCCCTCGGAGACCGGTCGCCTCGGGTAAGGCTATAATTCCTTTCCAATCAAGAAGAGCATAAGAATCGATTCCTCAGTGCCCCCTCAGTGGGCCGGTAGTTCAGCGGTACGAACGCCCGCCTTGCACGCGGGAGAACCCGAATGGGTCCCAAGGTCGGGGGTTCAATTCCCCCCCGGTCCACTTAAATTAGACTCTAATTGACAAAAGGAGCTTAATTCTGGCTATTTGGAATCTCGTGAGGGCTCCTTGTTCGAGCGCAGTTGATCAACTGTCATCTTAACGATGGTTTGAGCGGAGAATATTTTGAGCCAAACCAACTCAGGGTGGGGTGTTCAGGCAGATTCGCACCAGCAATCTTGGTGGAATGGACCAGTCCGGCTGCCTGTCACTTGGCTCAGGGTAGGGGGCAGAATTGGTCAGCACCAATCAGAGTGTCGTTTACACTACCTGTGCTGGTCACACCCTTGAAGGTCAGAAGCGATTGTGAGACCACTACATAGGTCTCGTCGGTGACGGGATTAAAGGCGACATATTGAGGTGAGTTTGGAAGAGAATACATGTTCAGTAGGTTTCCAAACTGACTATTGTAGACGAGGATGTAGTTGTAGTTCTGCGGGGCCACGATGACCTGATTCAACGCAGGGTCATCTGCCATGCTGACGAAGGGGCCGCATGTATCAGGGTAGTAGTTGTATATCACAGTCCCGTAGGGGTTCAGTTCCACAAGTTCGGCATACCCCGAAGCGTAAACCATTCCAGTCTCCTCGTCTATCATTGCCGTCGGAAAATACACAGAACCAAGCGCAGTCTCTTTCATCAACTTGGCACTCGTTCCATTCACCACTGATATCGTTGAACCACAGACAAAAAATTGAACGCATCCTAATGCGTAAATCAGGTTGAGCTTCGGGTTGACCAAAATATCAGAGGCCCAGTATCCGATGGAGACATTCGCAGTGATGGCTCCCGTTCGTGGATCGACTCCGATGAGATAGCCTGTAGAATTGCTAGAAGGTCGCGAGATGGTTTCGGGAGAGCCATACAAAGTGCCAGTTGAGGAATCGAATGCAATCGACCCGTAGCCAAAACTTGCCGAGAGTTCCTTGACGACGGTATTGGTAGTGCCGTTCACCACGGCAATCCCCCCTTCGACAAGGACGTAGACGGTTCCAGTTTCGTAATCGATGGCGATTCCGCTGGAAGCGTTAGGGAGTGTGACTCTTGCTACCACGACGTGGGACACTGCGTCTATCACGGTCAAAGTGTTTGACCCGCCAGCCACGTAGATTCTGCTGGCATTGGGATTGATTGCTACGGTGTAGGGTGAGCCGCTAATGCTGACGTTCCCAGTCTCAACGCTTTGGATAGGAATAGGAGACCCCCCAGTTATCGTGGTCGCCGTATTGACCGTTATCGTCGTAGTCTCCACCGAAGTTGAGGAGAAGGTGGTTGTTGAGGTCGATGTGGCGATGAATGTTGAAACCGAGGTTAGAGTGCGCTCGTTGGCATAACCGACTAGATACCCCGCCCCTGCGCCGACCAGAATCGCTATCACCAGCAAGGCCGCAGCCACTCCGTTCTTCATGCATCAGACGGTAGCTCCAGGGGGTGTAAAGTTCTACTCATGAGAACGGCCCTAGGGGACTACACCGCCGCAGTACGATACCACACCATACGGCAAGGATGTCTCGTTGTGCCCAGTGACCGTAAGTGTGAGAATGGCGTTGGACGCGTCAAGCTTCTGCGCCTGAGCACACAAGGTGAGACCGTTGTTGCTTAGACCTCTGAGAGTTATCGTCGTGGAGTTGAATCCGGCTCCACTATAGTTTCCGCTGACGTTGGTCGGGTTGGATCTCCCCAGGCTGTTATAGCCCTGATATGATACCTTCCATGGACCCGTGTAGTTCACGGAGAGGGTGAAGTTGTAGCTGCAGGGAGTGATACAGTCCCCCCCGGGAGGATAACCCGAACATGTGGTTGTCACAGTCCTCGTCACGGTGTAGGTATAGCCTGAGCGAGTGATGAAGGAGGTCGTGGTTATGATCGAAGTCGTGTTGCTTCGGTTGGATGAGCTGACATAATATCCAGCTCCTGCACCGGCCACGATGGCCACTATCACCAGAGCGGCGATCACCCCCGTTCCTCATGCCTCAGAGGGTAGCCTGATGGGGTGTAAAGTTCTACTCATGAGAACGGCTCTAGCGGTTTTAGTGGGGTTGGACATCAGGAGAGCCTTCTGAAACCACGGATGTGACGAACCCCACCAGGCCTGACATCGAACAAGGCGGGAGATTATATCCAGTCGTTGCCTTACCCAGGTCATAGGTGGCAGAAGTCCTGACAGAAGAGATCCGGTATCCCTCAACAGAACAAGCGTCACGCATGTATCAGCGCGTGGTCGAGGCTACCGGAGGAGAACATGGGTATCTGAGCAGGTCCAACCTCGAATACCTCTTGGACACGGTCAAGGACGTCGGCGAGAAGCTACCGAAGAAGCAGGCGATAATCAAGAAGGCCGCCTTCTTGCTCTACAACGTGATTGCCATCCATCCATTTCTGAACGGCAACAAGCGAACCGCGTATGAGATTGCGAAGTCTTTCCTCACCTCCAACGGATACACGCTTGTGTCTGATACATCGGATTCCTATCGATTCCTCCTCGAAGTCGCGTCAGGCAAGGCTTCCGAGAATGAAGATGAAATCTGGGTAGCAAGACATTTAATGAAGGAGAAGGGAGATTAGAACGGCGTTGGCTCAGAAGACGAGAGTGGCGATGGGGATTCCAAACAATGAGTTCGACAGGATGCTAGAAGTTGCGCTAAAAGAGGACAAGAAGCTTCTCGAAATGCTCGCCAA